>JAEEGL012960382.1_pt1 | contig 10462 bp, 10 predicted proteins | sample 9134231 | NCBI WGS metagenome assembly JAEEGL01 (sample SAMN16246548, study PRJNA631951) | gut metagenome | biome: gut microbiome; feature: rumen; material: fiber-attached | host: Bos | place: Iran: Karaj | collected 2018-10 | reverse complement strand
CGATATCACCTTTTCCTGAGAATCCTAATTCTTTTTCGACTTGAACTTCAACTGGAAGTCCATGAGTATCCCATCCAACTTTACGAAGGACTTTATTTCCTTTCATCGTTTCATATTTGCCAAATGTATCTTTTAAAAACTTAGCAACCATATGATGAAGTCCTGGATTTCCATTTGCTGTCGCAGGTCCATCATAAAATACAAAGTTAGGTTTACCCTCTCTTTGTTCAATTGACTTTAAGAATACTTTATTTTCTTCCCAACCTTTTCGAAGACTGGTTTCAACATCATATACTTTTTCTTTACTTAACTCCTTAAACATATTCTTTTCCTCCATTAAAAAAAGGCAATACCAAAGGGCGAAATTATCGCGGTACCACCTTTATTTTATTCTTTTACTCGTAACGTGAGATCTTCGTCTTATTCTATTTACTTAAATAAGCAATTCCCAAGTGATCTAAGTTATTCCTTATTTACTATCTTGCACCATAATGATAGCTCTCTTAAAATAATAAAATAACTCCGTCTTGTTCATAATCTTTAAAAGATATTTCAATTATAGCACATTTAATTAATTATGCAAGTAACAACCATTAAATATCCTTATATGGAATATATAATTTTCTAACTAAATTATCGTCACTCTTTTCAAGTGTTTTTTCTTCTTGCCCAACATGAACAATATCTATATCTGGCAGTTCATTTCCCGTCATGTTTTGATACGCTTCCCTAAATATACTAATTGAATCGTCAATTCCAAACATATCCGCTATTATTTCTCTTTCTTTTGCACAAAAACTCTCTTCTAATTGATCTATTTGATTAACACCAAATTGAAGAATCTTCTTAAATACAGCCTCTTTAAAATCTAAAGTATCAAAATAATTAATAAGTTCCTTATTAATATTTAAAGCATCTCTAATTGTGGCATTATACTTTTCGTTTATTTTAGAATTCAAAGTTAAATCATCCTTTAAATGATACCCCTTTTCATCAAAAACAACTATTTCAGAAAAAAAGCCACTAAACGGTTCATTAGCAAACCTAAATTCACATAATTCACCATTATCCATTGATAACTTGCTTAATACGAAATTATAAAGATTGCTATCAACAGTATCAAAACCATAAGCAAATAATGATACTATTATTCTTTCATTATTAATTCTTTCCATAACACCCTCCGTGCTTATTATTCTAACAAATTATTATTAGCAGTTCAATAAAAAAATTGCATAAAAAAATCTTATCACTAAGATAAGATTTTTTATATTAATACTAACAAACTACGTTTGCTACTTCTACACGACCAGCAAATGATTTGCCAGCTAAGGCATTTTGATCAAGTGGTAAATTATAGAATGAAATAGTTATTGGCCATGAAACAACAGTTCCACCACCAGCAGGTGTCCAAGTTCCCTCTGCAGTAGTACAAGCAGATTCTGTAACTTCGCCTTGAAGTTCTACAGAACAAGTACCAGTACTTCTATAAGCAGTATTACTATAGATTGTTGCACCCCTAACTAAAGTCATTACATTACCTTCAGTCCAAACATTACCTTCAGTTGCTACACAAGCTTCTCTTGTTGCAGCTTCAACTGGTTCTTCACTAGCATTAGCACAAGTTCCATCCATAGCAATATTTCTTTCAGCTGCGCCTGTAGTTGTTACAGTTTCAGAACCACTCCAGCCTGATACAGTAGCAGTACCAACAGTCAAAGTAAATTCTTTATTAAATGGTGCCCATCCATCAGTTGGATGAGTTTCTGCAGCGCTATATAAATAGCTATCTCCATTACCAGTCCACTTAAATACTATGTCATAAGTACAACTTAATGCATTTCCACTACTTGCTGCACCATAAGTAACATTTAAAGTAGTTGAGTTGCTATTTGATAAAACAGCGTTATTAACATCAGTTTGAGCTCTTTGCATGTTGCTACCTTCAACAGTTAAAGTTAAATCAGAACCACTTGCTAAGAATATAGCTGATGCTGGTTCAGTATTAGCTAAAACATTTAAACCATTACTATCAGTACTCAATTGAGTAGCGAAGTATGCGAATGTAGCTCCTACTACAGCAACTAATAAAGTAGCGATTGCTATAACTGTAAGTAATAAAGTATTTTTTCTTTCCATTTTGTAACATCCTTTCTATTATTAAATATAGCATAAACATATACTATATTTCAAGTATTATTTCTTTATTTTTTAATTAAAAAGAAAGATTTTGCTCTTTCTTTTTATGATTAACAATATATATTAACAAACTATGTTTTGAGCACTTAATACATAAGAATAAACTTTATTCGAATGAACTCCTTGTGGAATCGGAATGTTGTACCATTTTTCTTCAAATACATATTCTTGGCTTACAGCAGTATCATCAGTTTGAACTTCAATTGTACCTTTTGCAAGTAATCCAGTAGTAGTAGTACTATTATAGTACATTGAACCAACTAATGTATCTAGTTGAACTTCTCTACCTTGAATAGTTGAAGAAGCATTAGAAGTTTCTTTTGTATACTCTACAGCATTATTTCCACCAGTAGAAATAGTTGCATTAATTGTACCAGTAAATTCATATGGTATAGTACCTTCACCAACTCCTGTTGTACGAGCATAAGCATTAGCACTTGTTTCAGTTAAAATTACATCATAAGTACATTTAACACCTGCAGCACCGTTTAATGTAACATTTAAGAAACATGAACTATTATTAATTTCATTTGTAGCACTATTCTTAGCTTCAGCCATGTCAGATGCAGCAACATTAATAGTACATGTGTTACTTGTAGTACTAACAGATGTGGTAGCAGCTGGGATACTAGCGCTAATGTTTGTTACATTTTCAGCACCTACAGTAGCAGCAAAGTATGCATAACCTGCTCCAAATAATACCAATGTAAAAATTGCAACGGCAACAATTGGTACTATAAACTTATTCATTCCTAATCCTTTTTTTTCTTCCTCCATATTTGTAATCTCCTCTCTATAATAAAATATATCATAAATTATTATATTAATACAAGTGTTTTGTTAAATAAATTTACAAAAAAAGTTGTATTTTATCAATACAACTTTTAACTTCTCTATAATACTAGCATTGAGCGTCTGTCATATGTAACTTATAGCGATATTTCTTATCAGCATGAACGCCTTGATTAACATTAGCATTGTACCATTTTTCTTGGAATGTGTAACTATGAGTAGTTGATGTACCACTAGAAACTGTAATACTTGTAGTAACTAATTTTTTACCATCTAATGTATCCATTTGTGTCTCAGTTCCACCATATGTTGGTGTTACACCACTTGGTTTTTGTGTTAACATGCCAGTAAATTCTTTATTACCACTTCCTAAACCACTTGTTGCTGAATAAGTCGTAGGATCTTGGCCAGTTACTGGAACACTAGTTAAAGTAACACTGTAGTTACATGAAACGCCTTGTTCTGCAGTTAATGTTACAGTTAAAGTACAAGTAGCATTTGCTTTTTCATTAGTAGTATTTACAGCAGACTGAACCATTGAACCAGCAGTAATATCCATTAAACAGTCAGTTGCACTACTGATAAGTGTTGTTCCTTGTTTTGGTAAATTTGCTGAGATGTTTGCTACAGCACCATTATTAATAGTAGCAGCAAAGTATGCATAACCTGCACCAAATATCATTAATGCGAATATTGCAACCGCAACTATAGGCACAATAAATGCTTTATAATTATTATTCTTTTTCTCTTCCATATTATGACTCCTTCTATTATTAATATATCAAAAAATTTTTTCTAATTCAATATATTATTAACATTTATTAACACATTACATTTGCAAGTTTTAATGTATAGTAATATGACTTGTTTATATGCTTATCTTGATTTAAATCTAAGTTATACCATTTTTCGGTAATTGTATATGTTTTTGTTACGGGTGTATTATCAACTGCAACAGTTATAGTTTCACCGGATAATATATTATGTCCAGATAATGTATCCATTTGTGTTTCAGCTGTTGTTGCACTACCAGATATTTTTCCAGTAAATTCAAATGGATTACTTCCACTACCAACACCTTGTGATCTTACATAATTAGTAGCACTTCTTTCTTCTACTAAAATATCATATGTACAAAAAGCACTAGCGCTACCATTTATAGTAACCGTAATAGAACAATTATGTGTGTAGTTTTTATTTGCATTTTCAATTGTCATCATTGCAGGTGTAATATTCATACCACAATCTGTGGTTATTGAATCTAAAGTAGATGTTTTTGGAAGATTTGCACTTATATTGGTTACATTACTTGCAGTAATGCTAGCAACATAATATGCATATCCGGATGCAAAAATAAGCAATAAAAAAACAAATATTGCTACTGCCAACGGAATAATTCTAGTACTATTTTTTGTTTCCATTACTTATTCTCCTATTAATAGGTTATCATAAAAAAACATTCTTTTCAATATAATAACAATCTATTTATAGTAATAAAAAAGAGAAAATGTCATCTTCTCTTTTGATCATTCATCTATTAGAAAGAACAACTATTAACAATAAATCTCAAACTATATTTAAATGATTTTCCTTGTTGGCTTATTTGATTAACGTCTGGTAAATTGTAAAATATTTGGCTATATCTCCATGTATGTGTGACCTGAGTTCCTGCAGTTACCACTTGTATAGTTCCATATCCAACACGAGTACCACTTGAAAAATTTGTAAAATCATATGGATAATTGGTTATAGTATAACCATCCCACTCAGGGCTTACAGAATTAAGCCCTGCAGCACTTTTTTGACCACCAACAAAATACTTAAACTCAGTTGTAGAAGATGAACTTCTTGTATATTTAGAACCCTCTTGATATAAAACAACATTATAAGTACAAGCACAATCAGTACCACCATTAAGCCTAATATAGGAACTGGTAGTTGTAACAACACCAGTATATCCACCACCACTTATAGGATCATCTATCCTTAAATAAGTCTTATTTACAGTAATTGAAGCACTACTATTGACCGTAGTTAGCTCGCATTTTCTTGGCGTGCCTATATTGCCATTTGCAGTATTAATGGCTGGAGTTTGGTTTACTGCGTAATAGCCGTAAGATATAGTCAATGTAACAATAATTAAAAAAGCTATGCTCAAAACAGGTAGCACAAAAGGATTCTTATATTTAATATGTTCTTTTTGATTTATATTCATTAATTATATCCTTATCTTTCATTTATTCTTCATATATAAAATAACATATCACTGCGCACTTTTCAAGGAAAATTGATTGATATAAGAATTTTACAATAAAATAAAAGGATGATTTTTATCATCCTTAGAAATCTTATATATAGTCATCGTCGTTTGTAATCGACACAACTGGTAATTAATATATAGTTTAAAATATAACTATCCATTATTTTTTTTAAAACACATTCCATTAAGGAGTTGTAAACGATGGATTTAAGTGGTAAACGTTGGATTTGATGATGCCAATGTAAATTTATAGACTTGATTGTTTCTTCTTTCACCTTGCTCAGCATTAATATTGTAAAAATTGATAGTAGCTGTAAAGATGACTGTCTGTCCATTCTGCAATTTACATCCTGTTAAAGATGTGTTTGCAAAATTAGCAACTGCTTTGTTAGCACACGTAGAAGCTAATTGAGCACGGTTCAAAGTGATACCTGCCGTTACTTCATTAGCAGCTATTAAAGGCAAAAGATTGGTATTCCCAGATCCGGCTGGTGCATTTAAAGTTACATCAAAAAGGCAATTTCCGGAACCACTACATGTGCAAGTAAGTTTAGGGGTTGCCGTTCCCGCAATACTTCCTACATTGGCGCTTAACATTTTAGCGAGGGTAACAGTAACCGCATTATCGGTTTTATTACAAACCAAAGTGGGTCTTCCAGGCGTACCTATATTACCATTTGCTGTATTGGCAGCATAGGTGGTGTTCATAGAATAAAATGCATAGCCAGCAGAAAAGACCAACAATAAAAAAACCACTATTGACATTATTGGAACTAGCAAAGCTTGTTTGGTATCAACACCATTACCTTTTAATTCATTGTTCATATGATATGATCCTTCCCTTCAATTATTATTAATTCTTTTATTCTTTCTATTTCTAATAATACCATATCATTATGTATTTTTCAAGGAAAAATGATTGATATTATTTGAGCAACAAAAAAGCACATAAACAATGTGCTTTTCGGTTCTATTATGAATAATTTGGATTTGATGAGCTTAATGTAAATACATATGTTTGGCCCGCTCTGCTATCTTGAGATGTATTAACATTCCACATAGTTACATTGCCCGTTAAAAGTACCGATTTACCAGCACCTAATGTACAACTAGTCATTTTACCGGCCGCCCAATTGTGTACAGCATTTGAAGCGCAAGCGGTTGTATTATTTGATGTCAAGCCAACAGTAACTTCATTAGCAGTAATAGCTGAGAACCCACTTGGCCCTGCTATAGATACATCGAAGGTACAAGTTCCTCCAGTACAAGAACAAGTAAGCGTTGGACTTGCAGTTCCAGCTACGTTAACAGCCTTATTTTGATACATAGCCGAAAGAGGAATTGATGCTGCACTATCAGCTTTATTACAAACCAAAGTGGCACGAGCAGGCATTGGAATGTTACCATTTGCAGTATTAGCTGCCTTTGTTGTGTTCATTGTATAATACGCATAACCTGCTGCAAATATTAGCACCACGAAAATTGATATTGACATTATTGGTACTAATAATACTTTTTTGGTATTTACATTGTTATTTAATTCTTCGTTCATATTAGTAATTTCCTTTCAATAAATATTCACTAATTTCAACACTATTAACTAGTAAATGTGCCAGCAACAGAATTTAATGTAAATACATATGTTTGACCAGCTCTATTATCTTGATTACCATCTACATTATAGAAATTAATAGCGCCTGTTAAAGTTACAGATTGACCAGCAGCTAATGAGCAAGTAGTCAAAGTACCAGCGGCCCAATTATGTGCTGTATTTGCTGGGCAAGCAGTAGTGTTACTTGAAGTTAAGGCTACAGTAACCTCGTTAGCTGGTGATGGAGTAAATCCAGTTGGACCAGCAACAGTTACAGTAAAACCACATTTACCTGATCCAGTACAATTGCATACTAATTTAGGGCTTGCGGTTCCAGCAATGTTTCCTTTAGCTGGGGTTGCATTAAGCATTTTATCAATTGTTATTGTAGCAGCTGAATCTGTTTTAGAACATTCAAGTCCTGGTCTTTGAGGAGTCGTAATATTACCATTAGCAGTTTTGTTAGCAGCTGTAGTATTCATTGTGAAATATGCATAACCTGCTCCAAATATTAGTACAAAAAATACTGAGATAGATACGATTGGTATCAACAATGCTGTATTTTTAATTTTATTATTTTTTTCTTCTTCCATATAAAAATATCCTTTCTTATAATAATAGAATATCACATTAGGTTAATGATTTCAATAACCATTTTCAATTATTGTCTAAATATTTTATTGCATTTAATGCAGCAATAGTACCGTCAGATGTTGCGGTCGTTAATTGTCTTACTTTTTTACTTTTTACATCACCCGCTACGAATATACCAGGTATGTTTGTTGTACAATCTTCGTTAGATTCAACAAATCCCTTACTATCTTTATTAATATTATCTACTATATTAATATTTGGTATTTGCCCTATTGCTTCAAATATTCCATCAACATTTAATGTTTCATCATTATTTAATTTTAATCCCGTTAATTCTTCTTCTCCAAGTAGTTCTTTAACAGAGGTATTATACATAATTGTTACATTTTTTAATTTATCTATTTGATCAATATTAGCTTTCTCTCCGGATAGTTTATTTTCTCTTACAATCATATAAACTTGTTTACATATTTTTGATAGTTCGATTGTTTCAATTAAAGCAGAATTTCCTCCTCCAATAACCGCTACTACTTTATCTTTATAGAATGCTCCATCACAAGTTACACAAAAAGATATTCCATTACCGATAAATTCCTCTTCTTTAGGAAGTCCCATCATTCGATAAGTAGTACCAGTTGCTATGATTACACTCTTAGCTTTGTAAGTTTCATATTCTCCCACGATTTCAAAAGGATTTTTATTCTCTATTCTAACTACATTTTCAAGTTCTATTTCTCCCCCTAATTCTACAACTTGATTATATAGACTATCCGCGATTTCCATACCAGATTTATTTATAAATCCTGGATAATTAGATACCATTGGCGATGATGTAATATGTCCTCCAATAGTTTCTCCTTCAAATATTTTTATTTTTTTATTATCTCTTAAGGCGTAGATGCCCGCAGTTAATCCTGCGGGCCCTGCACCGATAATTGCTATATCGTATATCATTTTTTTAGCTCACTTACATATTTCTTTATATTAGATAAATTAACAATCTTCTCGCCATTTACAATTAAAGTTGGAGCTTGTTTAACACCATATTCTTTTGTTACTTCCGGATTGTCTTCAGCATCTATCTTAGTAAATTCTATTTTTTCTTTTTTAAGAAGAGCCTCTGCTGCTTTACAGTTTGGACATGTTTTAGTAGCAAATAATGTTAATTCATCTTTTTTCTTTTTAGAAGTCTTTTTAACTGATTTCTTTTCCTCACATTTGTCTTCACATAAACAATCGTGATCTAAATGTGATTTTTCAATGACATATTCTTTTCTTTGTTCAAACTCCTCTAATTTACCATCATTCCAGTTTTGAACTGGTCGATAATAACCTGTAATACGAGAATACACTTCTGTCTTTTCATGGCATTTAGGGCATTCATATACTTCGCCTTCAATATAACCATGATTCTTACATATAGAGTATGTTGGAGAAAGTGTATAGTATGGTAAATGATAATTATATGCAATCTTTTTAACTAAATCTGCAGCTTCTTTCCAACTATTTAATCTTTCACCTAAGAATGCATGGAATACTGTACCAGATGTATATAGTGTTTGAAGTTCATCTTGTACATCTAATGCTGTAAAGATGTCTTCAGTGTAACCTACTGGTAAGTGTGATGAGTTTGTATAATATGGAGTTCCACCTTGAGATGCAGTAATTATATCAGGATATCTTGCTACATCATGTTTAGCAAGTCTATAAGATGTACTTTCAGCAGGTGTTGCTTCAAGATTATATAAATCACCATATTCTTCTTGATAATCAGATAATTTATTTCTCATGAAGTTAAGAACATCTTTTGTAAATTTTTGTGCCTTTTCATGAGTTAAATCTTCTTTGATCCATTTAGCATTTAAACATGCTTCATTCATACCAACTAAACCAATTGTTGAGAAGTGATTATTAAATGTTCCTAGATATCTCTTAGTATATGGATATAATCCTTCTTCTAAAAGTTTAGTAATTACATTACGTTTAACTTTTAAACTACGTGCTGCAATATTCATTTCTTTTTCAAGTCGATCATAGAATTCATCAGCATCTTTAGAAAGATATGCAATTCTTGGCATATTAATTGTTACTACACCAACAGAACCTGTTGATTCACCTGATCCAAAGAATCCTCCAGATTTCTTTCTAAGTTCTCTTAAATCTAGACGAAGTCTACAACACATACTTCTTACATCGCTTGGTTCCATATCACTATTAACATAGTTTGAGAAATATGGAGTACCATACTTAGCAGTCATTTCAAATAATAATTTATTATTTTCTGATTCACTAAAGTCAAAATCTCTTGTAATAGAATATGTAGGTATTGGATATTGGAATCCTCTTCCGTTAGCATCTCCCTCAATCATGATTTCGATAAATGCTTTATTTACCATATCCATTTCTTTTTGACAATCTTTATATTTAAAATCTACTTCTTTACCACCAATAATACAGTTAAGTTCGGCAAGATCGTTAGGTACAGTCCAATCAAGTGTAATATTGGTAAATGGCGCTTGAGTACCCCAACGTGATGGAGTATTAACACCATATATAAATGATTGAATACATTGTTTTACATCATGGTAATTTAAATTATCAATTTTAACAAATGGTGCTAAATAAGTATCAAATGATGAGAATGCTTGAGCACCTGCCCATTCATTTTGCATAATACCTAAGAAGTTAACCATTTGGTTACATAATGTAGATAAGTGTTTAGCAGGTGATGATGTAATCTTACCTGGAACACCTCCTAAACCTTCTTGAATAAGTTGTTTTAAACTCCATCCTGCACAGTAACCTGTAAGCATTGATAAGTCATGAATATGAAGATCAGCATTCTTATGAGCTTGAGCTATTTCTTCATCATATACTTCAGATAACCAGTAATTAGCAGTAATAGCTCCAGAGTTAGATAATATTAATCCTCCTACTGAATATGTAACTGTAGAGTTTTCTTTTACTCTCCAGTCAGTTACATTAACATAACTATTTACTACATCTTTATAATCTAAGAAAGTATT
>JAEEGL012667575.1_pt1 | contig 10462 bp, 7 predicted proteins | sample 9134231 | NCBI WGS metagenome assembly JAEEGL01 (sample SAMN16246548, study PRJNA631951) | gut metagenome | biome: gut microbiome; feature: rumen; material: fiber-attached | host: Bos | place: Iran: Karaj | collected 2018-10 | reverse complement strand
CAAAAATACACATACATTCACAAAGACGGCGCTTACGCGACCATTGAGATTGACAGAAAAAACAGCACACTGAATGTCAGCGAGATATGCTTTGATTCGCTTGTATCAATGCTCGGCATTCTCGGCTTTCTGAGAAACTTCGAAAGCAACCTGACAAAGATATCTTTTCACAAGCTGCCCGAAAACACTCCTCTGCTGAATGTATTCCGCGAAATCAAAAACTGCGATATAAGAATTCACAGCACCGGCTCTGTCAGAATTCTGAATACGGAAAAAGTGCTTAAAGCACACAGGTATCCCGTGTGCAAAGGAGAATTCAGCATTCAGGCCGGCAGTGATATATTCGGAGTAACTGTCTCGGAAAACGGCACTCAGGTGACAAAAAAACCTGCGCTTATTCCCGATGTCGTTATGAATACCGGAACCGCCTCAAGAATACTCCTGTGCGGGATTGAAAACGCGGAGTATAATCCGGATATTACCATAAACAATCCGCAATCGGATTTCTTTAAAATGTTCCCCGCGAAACCGTCTTTCTTTTCAGACTCGTTTTAAGCCGCATTTTAATACAGCTCATAATAATAAAGCTCACAGGCCCATAAAGCCCGTGAGCTTTTAAAATACATTTGCCCGGGTTTGCTTTTCGCTTAAATGCGGCAGCCGGAGTTCTATTACTTCTTTTTCTTTCTCATTAAAAAATAAGCGGATAAAATCATCAGCAAAGCTCCGCCGCCTATGAAAAGATACGTTCCGATTCCGCCTGTTCCGGGCATCAGTCCGCCCGATTCATTGGGAATATACAGGATTTCCTCGGGCTCATCGGCAAGAGCCTGAACTACGGTGACAGTAAACATATCCGCGTATTTATGATAGCCGGCAGGCGCCTTTATTTCCTGAAGATAATACACTCCGCAGGGCAGAGACGGAGATGTGGCGCTTCCGTTTTCATCGGAACGCAGGATAATCTCTTCGCCGTCTTTCATAACAGGAACAGCCCTGTAATCCTCTCCGCTCAGCTGAAGGGTAACCGTATCGGTGTCTTCGGCATTGGCCGGGCGGTAAACCTTGAATTCGGCTCCTTCAAGCAGCCTTGATGTATCCCCTTTCCTGTGCTTTATCAGCGAGAATGTACCGCTGACGTCATCGGGAATTATGAGCTCCGGCGTAGTATTATCGGGCTCCGCCGGTGTATTCTTGGGATATACCGAAACAATATCGGTGTATTCACCCTCCGAGCCTTCAACGGGCATGGGAATCGTGATATAGAAAGGCTTCGCGGGCTCTTTTACCTTTTCGGGATCCGCCTGCTCACAGACAAGATATTTCCCGTTTTCAAGCTCGAGTGCCCCGCATCCGGCATCATCGGTGGTAATGCTTCCGACCTTGTTTGCGTCGCTCGAATACGCCGCCGTTTCTTCATCGGTCGGCTCATCACTCACGGCATCATCAGCGCGGAAAACATCAAATGTTACTCCGGAAATCGGAGTGCCGTCTTCATTGGAGGTCTTATAAATCCTTAATCCTTTTTCAATATTGTCGCTGAATGTGAATGTCTGCCTTGCGCCTATTCTCACCGGGCCTTCGGTGACACCGACAAGAGTCTGGGAAACATCCTTGCCGCCCTCCGGCTCATAGAGATATACACCCTTTGTGACATTCTGTATTCCTTTTGTTTCAACGGAAACAGTGTCGCCTTCTTTTACGCTCACAGTCATCGGATACCTGTTCTTTGTATCGGCGCTGACAGTAAAGGAATCGGTTGTTATAAAGTTCCCGGCGCCGTCATCATGGCCGCTCTTTACGATGATTTCAATATCATCATCCGCTTCGACTTTGCCGTTGAGGTTTACATACATGCCTATATCATAGGTGTCTTCGCTGCCCGGTCTGAGCTGAGCCCGGGATACTTCAACATCCGTTATAATCAGCTGTTCTTCATCGGCATCTTTGCCGGGAAGATTGAAAAGGAAATAAACCAGATTATTGATTTTATACGATGACTCATAGCTGAAAGTCAGGCGCTTTGTCGCCGTGCTCCACCAATCCCACAGTTCATTATTGTAGTTGTGAATAGGTGTCATTATTCCGGGCACCTTTGACATATCAAGAGAACCGCCGTAGAATACGCTCTGATCTATTTTTTCCTTGCTCATATTTGAATAAGCCCAGATTGCCATCTGAACCGCGCAGATGATATCGCTCCGGTTGAGAGAGTCGACAAAATCTTCATCAAGACCCAGGTCTTTGAGTCTTGTTTTCATTTCATCCATCGTAATAAAAGGATAGGCGTTTTCCACTATTGTGCGGATATGCTTCGCGGCGCTTGTGCTGTAATGCGAGCCGTCTTCAAGGTTGACAAGTTTATAATGAGTTTTATCAACCGGGCTGACTTCAAGATCGCAGCAGTAAGTCAGATCGTAATTATTTGTGCCGTAATTGTAAGGGCCGTCGGGAACCCAGTCGGTCGAGGGAAGCTCTGCGGTATTTGTGATAATAATGGTTGCGGGCATATCGAGACCCGGTGAAAAATGAGTGCACATTTCATAGACAAGGTTTCTCGGGAATATTACCTCATAGCAGTATTCATCAAATCTTCTTGTAATTGTGCTGCTCTTGTTGAAATTATATAATGTCGGGAGATTATCATCGAGCTTTGAAACAAGCTCAGCGGGAATCTGAGCCTTTTCCGTATCGCTCAGCGCTTCATAGGCCTGCTTCGCCACAAGGCGTGCGGCAAACATATCGGCAATATATGTCTCATATCCGTTTCTCGCGGCAGTGTGCTCCGCAACAATATCAGGGTCGGAAGCATCCCAGTTTTTTGAAACGGTGTAAGTCGCTCTTTTATTCTGCATCTGCTGCAGCGTGTCAATCGCTTCAAGCTGAGCGATAACATCCGCGACATCCGCCTCGGCGGTAAACGCGGCGGGAACGGCGAGGCTCATAATAATCACCGCCGCAAAACAGATTGCCGTTAATCTGAAAAACATTTTTTTCATATCGTACTGTCCTCTTATAAATAACTTCTCATCAGGATACCGGTTAATAACAATTTATTATATAATAGAATAATAATTAATGCAACCTTTTTATAAAAAGAAAAAAATAATGCTGCTCCGGCTTTTCGAAACCATTTATTCTATTGACCCCGCGTGCTCTTTCGCGATATAATTATCCCGCAGAACGAATTGAATTCAAAACCGCTTCACCGCAGGATTACAGACTCAGGAGATGATTATTTGAATTATAAGGTGATTGACAAAGAAACATACTACCGGAAGGGCGTATTCCGTCACTTTTCGGAGGATTGCAAGTGCTCGGTTTCGATGACGGCGAGAATTGATGTCACCGGGCTTGTAAAATATTCCAAAGAAACAGGCTCAAAATTCTATATTAATTTTCTGTATATTCTCTCTAAGGTTCTCAATTCCCGCGAGGATTACAGGATGGGCTATATCTGGCAGACAGGTGAAATCATATGTTATGATGTAATCAATCCCACGCAGTATGTCTTTCACGAAGACACCGAAACCTGCACTCCCGTTTATACGGAATATGATGAGGACTATGAGAAATTCTATGCCGGCGCAATGCGTGATATTGAAGAAGCCGAAAAGACAAGAGAATATTTGCTTGACGCGCAGAATCATCCCAACTGGTTTGATGCTTCATTTATTCCGTGGCTGTCTTATGATTCGCTGAATATCGAGCTGCCGGACGGTTATCTGTATTTTGCGCCGATTGTAAACTGGGGAAAATACAGGGAAGAAAACGGCAGGCTCTTAATGCCGGTAAGCGTCCGCCTCAATCACGCAATTGCGGATGGGTATCTGATTGCAAACGTATTCCGCCTCCTGGAGCTGGAAATAAAAGTGTTTGTAAATCGGTAAATAAATGCTTTTGTTTTACCGGGCAGAGTCTGTGTTAATCATTAAAATCCCTGTCCTGGCTGAAAGCAAAACCCGTAAAAATTATTGACCGTCATTATTGTTTCGGTTATAATTATTCCATAGAAGCGGAGCATACGTAATTGACGGTTACGGTTCGATTCTGTTTTGAATTATGGAGAGGAAACAAATGAACGAAAACATTAAAAAAGAGGAGCTGCTCTATGATCCTGTTTTTGCCCACAAACCGCCCGACGGGTGGGAGGACAGCAAAAAAGGCGGCTTTTTCGGAAAATCCTCAACAAAAAAGGCAATATTCATATTGTTTCTTGTTATTGCCATCGGGTTTTCACTGCTGCTCAGCTTTAAATCACTGAGCAAGAAAAAATACAGCTATGACACTGTCGATACAGGCCTTCGCCTGAGTGAATTCAACGGAACCGACAAAGACAATATACTCACCATTGATTATTTAATCAATGAAGATTCAGGCAAAGATACCGGTAAACCGGTTACGGCGGTGCGCAGCTATGCGCTGACATGCAATGAAACGGTTGACTTTATATTTATAGGTAAAGATGTTAAAAATCTTGAGGATAACTGCTTTTATTACTGCAGCAACCTCAAGGCGGTTTTTGTTGACGGGGAAAACTCCGCATACACAGCTGTTGACGGTGTTCTTTATAACAAGGATATGACGGAGATTATTCTCTGCCCGATAAAGAACAGCGAATACCGCACCGCGCTTGCCATGGGGATTGACGCCCCTTCGGACGAGGCCTCCTGTGCCGGTTTTCTCAAATCAACCGAAGGGCTTTTCCCGGCTCTGGATGAGGATATGAGCGAATCGGTCAGGAATACCCTGGCAACGAGCGGAGCAATATATAAAATCCCCAAAACGGTAACGGATATAGGCCCCTACTGCTTCAGCTACTGTAACAGGCTGACTGAAATTGATATCCCCGGCGGTGTCAAAACAATCGGCCAGATGTCTTTTTTCAAATGCAAGGCACTTGAGAGCATATATCTTCCCGACGGACTTGAGAGCATCGGCTCGGACGGGCTCTCCTACTGTGAAGCTCTTGACTATATCTATGTTCCGGCATCTGTCAAAACAATAGGCCATCACGCATTTTTCGGATGTCTGGGTGTTGACGCGATTTATCTAGGAGCGCCCGATAAGGATTCGGTCAGAACCGGCGAGGGCTGGCTGCCCAAGCAGAGCACAAAATCGCTCAAAACAGTGGATGTAATATACGGAGCAGAAAGGAAGGCCGGCTGATATGTCTAAAGTTAAAAGCTTTTTTGCCGATGTCAGAGAACACTGGTCTGTTCCGGATTCTTCCAAGGGAAGATTTGTTCCGTATAAGGAATATCTGACGATATTCGGCGGCGTCGGAATGAATTACGGCGTGCAGTCTCCGCTTAAATATCTTTCTTTTGCGGCCTCATGCTACCTGATAATGTATCATTTCAGGCTGCCCTATGTTGCGTTCTCAATTATCAACCTTATCGGTATGCCTCTCACTTATATCTGGAATATTCTCGGCTGGGTTGTAAAGGATAATCTCGGTATTCTTGAAAAAAAGACCGAGAGAAAGTATATGATTACCTACGGCTCCATTGCCGTATTCGGTTTGCTGTTCCTTATATTTGATGTTTCGGCCGTAATGCCTGCGGGGCTTACAGCCAGAATTGACGGCTTATCCGGAATAAACGCCATGAGCTTTTTCAAGATCTTAGGCGTAATGCTGTTTATCGGCGGTTACGGCGGTCTGAGAGATATCCTCTGGAGAAAAAAGCTTGTTCCCAAATACGGCAGATATAAATACTCGCTGTTTGCCAATTATTTCCAGAAGTGTATTGTTATAATTCTTCTCGGCTGGCTGCCGATCAATGAAAAGCAGATGCCCGATGTCAATCAGAGACTCTGGATAGCTTACCTTCTTTTCCAGCTGTTTTCAATGTTTGATTTCGGCAATGTTATCGAAAACTGTACGCAGACAATCAGCCCGAACCCGCAGGAAAGGCTCTGGGTCAGGACCTGGCCTGTCAAGCTTTCTCATTTGCTCGAAAATATTTTCACGCTGATTATTCCTCTTATAGGAATAGCTTTTGATGATATCCGCCTTTACAAATATGTATTGCCCTCTGTGTTTATTGTGCTCGGCGCTCTTACGCTTGTCGCCACAAGAGGTATCAAGGAAAGAATACCTCAGCCTCCGCTTGATAAAAAGCAGAAGATATCCTTCTGGTACGGCGTTTCGCAGGTTATGCACAACAAGTACCGCTGGCTCAATATGTTCTCATCGCTGATTGACTCACTCGGCGACGGCGCCCTCACCATTTTTAATATCGTATTCTTTTTCTCAATGCGTATGTATACGCAGGGAATCCTTTACGGTGTAATGAAGCTGCTTAACAACTTCAGATCCACTCCCCTGAGCTTCGCCGCCCCGTATTTTATAAGAAAGTTTTCGTACAGAACGCTGAAGATTTTCAAACAGATATGCAATGTGATGAGATGCCTCATGATTGTCGGCGCGGTTTATTTCCTGAGAGACAGGCAGGAGCTTTGCGGAATAGCCATTTTTGCCATAGAATTCATCGTTTACGCCATATGCACCGTCTGCGATGTGGCTGAAAGCGATATGAATATAAGACTCAACGACTATCAGATGTACCTTTCGGGCGAGCGTCTTGAATCCTCTTCAGAGGTTTTCAGCTGGTTTATCAAACCCGCCAAGACGGTTGTCGGTCTCGTCATACCTTTGATTGTTCTTAAATACGGATTCAATTCTCAGTGGGATGTGCTGTTCATCGATCAGGTACGTTTCGGTATTATCGCCGTTCCCATTGCATTTGACCTGATAGGCCACGCTCTTATGATTTTCCCGTATCTTTTCTGGGATTACAACAATGAGAAGCATAATTATGTTATCGAAGTCCTCAAGCAGAGAGAAGCGCTTGCAAACGAGGGATACTTCCCTGCTGAATACGAAGGCGGTCTCAGCTTTATGGAAGCGCAGGATATCAAAAATTCCATTCCAGGCAATTTCGGGGAAATGCTTGAAGCTAAGGAGAATTCAAAACAGGCCGCCGCAGATCTTGCCGCGGAGTAAACAAATTATACGGTTTTGAGAAAACGAGGATATTATGAATCCTTTGAGTTTTTATGTAATCACCGATCTTCATTATTTTAAAAACTCTCTCGGTGCATACGGTGAGGAATACGAGAGAAAGATGGATTTTGAGCAGAAATGTTTTGCCGAAACTCAGGCGATAAACGAGGCCGTCTTTGATTGGCTTGCACAAGCCGGAGATGCAGATATTGTTCTGATTGCGGGCGACCTCACATACTGGGGCGAGAAGGAATGCAACATAGCGGTTTCGGAGCTTCTGCATGATTTCAAGGAAAAAAGCGGCAAGCGCGTCTGTCTTGTCACGGCCGGTCATGATTTTGACCGTGACGCTCATTCTTATGACAATGACGGCAGGCACGATATAGAAGGCACAAAATTCAGCGAGCTTTATGACCTGTATAAAGATTTCGGATATTCAGAAGCGATTGTTTTTAATGAGAAGCATCTCTCTTATGTGGCTCAGCTGAATAAAAATGTCCGTCTGCTTGTAATCTGCAATGACATTGACGGTAAAAGAAACGCTCCGTATGACGATGAGTTTTTTTCCTGGATTGAGGCGCAGGCAAAGCAGGCGCAGGAAGACGGTCAGATGATGATTGCAATGGAGCATTATCCCGTGCTGCCGGGCCAGCCTGTATTTGCGCTGATAGATGACGCACGCGAGTCTCAGGCGCAGAGGCTGACCGAAATTCTCGCGGATAACGGAGTCCACCTGATTTTTACGGGCCATATGCATAATCAAAGCATAAATGTTACCCGGACAGCTGAAGGCAATCTGTTTTACGATGTGTGCACAGGGTCAGTTGCGGCAACTCCCGCTTTTATCCGCCGTGTGACGATTGAAGATAAAGACACGGTAAAAATAGAGAGTATCCCCATCCCTGAATTCGACTGGGATAAATCCGGGCTTTCGGGTAAAGAATACCTCCGGAATCAATTTGACAGGATGCTCAGATCATATGCCGCCGCAATGGCGGATAATCCCGTGCGGTTTATGGGCAAGCTCGGTATTAAACCGACACCCGCGCTTGAAAAAATTATACCGTTTCTCGGCAAGCGTTTAAACAGAATAACCACAGGCACTCTTGCCCGTCTGCTCTTTACTCACGCGGATGCAGAGCTGAAGGATAAACTGTTTGTCGATTTTGCCGTGGAAATGGTGCGTTCGGTATTCGAGGGCAATCAGCCGTATAAGAAAGGAACACCCGGCGGCGACACACTGCTGCGCATTTTCAGGCGCCTGAGTCCCTTTGTGAAAAACTTAAAGGGGGCGCAGGGTGAAACGCTTGATTTTTATGAAACGATGAAACATACCGTAGGCAATTACGGCATTGACGATTACGATGCGGTTCTGAAACTTTCCGGAAATTGAAGGACTGCACCTTTAAAGAAGAAACTATGCGTATTGAAGAATTTGACGATAATTTTATTGTAAAAGCTCCGGATGAAACCGGAACGGCTTTTTTTGATGTATCACAGCCGCCTTTTACCGTTCACGGCCTGATGCATGATAAAAACGGATATTACCGAATACCTTATGAGACTGCCGCCGCGGCAAATGACGGTGTCAAAGGGCTCAATCTTCACACCGCGGGCGGAAGGGTTCGCTTTATTACCGATGCATGCAGGATAATCCTGCACGCGCAGATGCGCGATATAGCTCAGATGCCGCATTTCCCTCTTACGGGTGTGGCGGGGTTTGATCTCTATGCCTACGGCGTTTACCGCGGCACATTTATGCCTCCGGTTGATATTAAAAATGAATTCTCGGCTGAAGTCATGCTTAGCGGCGGCGGTATGCGTGAAATAACAATTCATTTTCCTTTATACAGCGGAGTAACGAAGCTTGAGCTCGGTTTCCCTAACGGCAGCAGGATTACGAAAGCGCCGGGTTACCGGGTGCCTCTGCCTGTTGTTTATTACGGCTCATCCATTACACAGGGCGGATGCGCTTCCAGACCCGGCAACGCTTATCAGAATATTCTTTCCCGTCTTCTTTCATGCGATCATATCAATCTGGGTTTTTCGGGCAGCGCCAGGGGCGAAAAATGTATTGCAGAATATATTGCGGGTCTCAGAATGTCCGCTTTTGTGCTGGATTATGACTACAATGCTCCCACGCCGGAATACCTTGAGGAAACACACTCCGCATTTTTTAACATTATCAGAGAAGCGAATCCGTCTCTGCCCGTTATCATGCTTTCCCGTCCGCAGCCGAATCCGGGTGATGAGGAACTGCTGCGCCGCGATATTGTAAAACGTACATATGAAAACGCTGTCAGAAACGGAGATAAAAATGTTTATTTCACAGACGGAACCGGAATACTCCGGATTTTCGGCGGAGACTCGGGAACGGTGGATAACTGCCATCCCAATGATCTCGGCTTCTTCTGTATGGCAAAAGCTCTTGAGCCCGTTCTGAAAGCAGTCTTGAAATGAATAAAACACAGGTTGCTTTAATGCAAAAGGAGAAAACACAATGAATGCTTCCGGCAGCAGTGAGTATGAAAAATACATAACCGAAGTTAAAGAAAAATGGGTAGAAACTTCCGCATATAAGGAGTATGAAAAAAAGGCAAAAGATTACTCCGGGCAGAAACAGGAAGAGCTCGCCGAAGGATTGGACGGCATCATGGAAGAATTTGCACTCTGCATGAAAAGCAGCCATGCGCCGGATTCCGACGGAGCACAGGAACTTGTGAAAACACTGCAGGAATACATTACGGAAAACTTTTATCCGTGTACAAACGTTATCCTGGCGGGCCTCGGTCAGATGTATACTGCGGATGAACGCTTCAGGAATAACATTGATAAACACGCCGGCGGTACCGCCGCGTTTATCCGCGAAGCAATTGAGGTATACTGCGGCAAATAAATTACGCTTTACGGTTCCGAATAACATAAGAATAACATCCGGAGCATGAGATTATGTCCTCTGCTCCGGATTATTTATGTCTTTTCCTGCCGAAAACTAATATACCTGTTGACCGGCCGCAATGCTTCGCTGTATAATATAATTACTGAACAGGGAAATAAGCTGGAGAAAATACTCCGAAGACAATCAGCAAAGTATTTATTTGCATAACTGACAGAAAGGCGGCTTACTTATGGCAAAGATTTTCATGACCAAGCCCGGCAGCAGCGGTATCGCATTGGGTGGCATCGGCGCCGGAAGCATTGAGCTCCTGCCCGACGGAGAATTCCATTTTTGGCAGATTGCCAATCCTCCCAGAATGACGGAAGTATGCTGGGAAAGTAAGGCTGACGACGGCGAAAGCCATACGGGCTCACTGTCATTTTGGATCCGTGCGGAACAGGAAGGCCGGCGTACCGTTGTTAGAAAGCTCGGCATGAAAACCGACCCCGATGATTTCACTTATCGTTTGTTTCCGTGGAATAAACCGGTTGAGCGTATCTGCTTTGACGGGCGTT
>JAEEGL011786906.1_pt1 | contig 10462 bp, 9 predicted proteins | sample 9134231 | NCBI WGS metagenome assembly JAEEGL01 (sample SAMN16246548, study PRJNA631951) | gut metagenome | biome: gut microbiome; feature: rumen; material: fiber-attached | host: Bos | place: Iran: Karaj | collected 2018-10 | reverse complement strand
GCCTTCAGCCTGTATCGCATGCGGAAAATGTGTCAGGGTTTGTCCGCAGAACATAGATATACCCGGCGCGTTCCGCGCATTTTCCGAGGGACTGGCTTCCCGCCCGACCTGGGCACAGCTGAGCCGCGAACGTGAGCTTGCCGCGATCGAACTCCGGAAGAAGAATGAGGCTGCCGAAAAGTAAGCCGGCAGGACTGAACAGGATAGATATACACAAAAAAACAGCAGTCTGTTTCCCGCAGGACCATCAGATCCTGGGAGACAGGCTGCTGTCTTGTATATGGTCAGTCGATCACAGCCTCAGGGATATCTTTCAGACCCAGGTAAGCTGCCAGTGCATCCACGATGAACTGGTGGTCATCATTGTGCGCGAGTCCGGAAGCGGAGACGACACCGATGAACTCGCCGGTCTTTAAGAACAACGGGAAACCGCCGCCGCGCTGTACACACTCATTGGGATCAAGGCCGTTATACTGTACGGTTTGTCCCGTCGCCTGTTCCCGCGCCCACATATAAAGGGAACTGTGCTCCCAGGCAATAACCATCCCGGCCTTGCGGCGAAGCCAGTTCTGGGTATTGACGGTGTTTGCCCCGTCCATCATATGCTGGAAGAGGATAGCGCCGTCGATCTTGCGGATCGAGATACCCATTGCGATCCCGCGGTCTTTGGCAAGACCTGTCATCAGGGTCCCGAGCTCCAACGCGAATTCACTGGAAAAATGATCGATGCGAAGCAGCTTTTCCTGCTGATCGATCACGGACATGATCTTATTATAGTCTGCACTCATATTCAGTACCTTCTTTCTGACTGTCGTACATTTGATAAGAGGGTTCAGACTTATTATAAACTGTACAGGCAGGGATTACTATCAAAAGCACAAAAGATACATCATAAAACAGGTCGAGTCTCTTTTTGGGAAAGGGACTATTCTGATCTGTTCAGGTGTTTCCAGATCGTCATTCGGCTGACATTGAGCCGTCTTGCTGCCTGACTCTGGTTCATCCCTTCTTCTTCCAGTACTTTCATGACGATCCTGTGTGTGATCGATTCGAGATCCCCGCTGAGGTCGATGTTGCTGCCGATGTTACTGACTGCAGGGGGCTTGGATTCCTTCATTTCCGAAAGAACGGATCTAACTTCGTCTGCCGTAATAAACTGGCCGGCGGCAGACAGGGCAAGCTGTTTGATCGCCAGCTTATACTGGGGAATGCCAAAATCCCAATGAAAGTGAACGAGCTGATCGAGCGCCGCCGGTTCAAAGCCCGCAAGCTGCTTCGGAAGCTCCTGGTTTAGTTCATTCAGATACTGGCGCGCGACAGAAAGCGCGAGCTCAGGAGATTCATGCAGCTCGGGGATGTGCACGCTGTAACCGTTCAGTTCATAGGCGAGATCGGAAGAAAGCAGGTTTGCCGGCACTAATGAATTCAAAGGTCCGTTGACTGTGGAGATGATCTTGTTCCTGCGGGTCAGCTCCATGCTCTGGATCATATCTGCCAGCTGCAGCTGAAAACTGATCGGAAGTGAATCCAGGTTTTTAAAGATGATCACGAAGCCCTGGTCAAAGAGCGGTGAATTATCCTCGTTCAGCAGCCTTTGAAAACTGCGCTTATCCAGCCCTTGACAATCGATCTCCAGAAGAGGCCCGCTGCGCAGGGGACTGTATGCGTATGCGGCCCGGGCAAAAGAGATCTTGCCGGTACCGGGCGAGCCTGTAATGATCAGCGGCGTATTTCCCGGAGCCTTCTCGCTGATATCCGGCAGCAGGCGGCTCAGAGACGGAGTGGCAAGCACCAGCTGCAGATCACGCTGCACGTCAGCGGCTTCCCGATATTTCAGAGAAGAATTCTTCTGGTCTATGATATCAAAAGCATCCTCCACCGCACAGAGCGCATAATGCTGACCGCCGCTGGAAATGGATTTGGCTCGGATCTTATATACGGATGTATCGCTGCGATAGACCCAGCGCATCCTGCCGTGGTGCATGATGGGCGAAAGATGTTTTGCAACAGAACGGATGATATCACCGGTGACCTGTGTGTTGGGCATGTTGGTGTAGATGTTTTCACCCTGATCTGAAACGATGGTGAGCCGCGCATCGGCTTCGGAGACAATGGTGCGGAAAAAAGCATTGCGCTCCACAAGCGCCCGGCTCATCTCACAGATCTCGACAGCCTGTGATATTGCACTCTCCAGGCACTCCGGGCCGGAAGTGATGAGCAGGTGTTCAAACCCGTAAGCCCCGGCGCAGCGTGTACAGGCACCGTCGCCGATGAAGAGTTCAACGCCTTCTATATCATGCAGCCGCAGTATGATCTCATCCATTTCCGCGCTGGTCGTGGGCGCGGGCGGGATAATGAAATCAGTTTCATTGAAATTCATAAATTCAGCGATCAGGCGGATGATGTGTTCCATCTCAAAGAAACTGACGAACGCCATTTTCTTTTCGCGGTTCAGGGAAGCCAGTTCAAGACCACGCAGTATGTCGATCGGGGAGAACTCCACTGTGACGACAGGCCGATGGACATGACGCGCGGCTTCTTTGGCAGACTGGCCGCGGCAGATGACGACTTCGTACTGGTCGGTATCAATGGATTTCAGAACGTTCTCGATCTCATTCAGAGGCGCGGAATAGATGTCCGCCCGGATATCCGAGCGGTTCTGGATCGTGCGGCTGAATATGTGGGCAAACCCTTCATAAGGCGCGATGACAAGGATGCGGTATGGGTCTTTGGGCATAAAGATCTCCTCAATTTATTGTTAAAATAATGACAAAACGTGAATTAATGTACGAACTGTAAATATATTTTACATACTAACATAGAAGAATTCTGTTTTCAATAAAAAATACCGAAAATAAACACGCAAAACGGGATATTTGTCATAATATTAACAAGGCAAATCTTACGAAAATCTTTCGGACAAACTGGCAGTTTTGCACAAATATCAGAACATTGTGACAGACAAGAGTTGAATGACAGAAAAAAACGAGTAATCTACACAAGAAATGTAAAAAATATTTACATCGCAAAAGTTGAAAAGGTAAGGACTAGCTGATAATATAATTTACAGTTGCACAGGCAATTAAAAGTAATCTTTTTAATTCATATTCCATGAAAGGGGAGTCAACATGAAGAAAATTGTTAGTGTTGTTATGGCAGCAGCTCTGGCAGCGGCATCTCTTACCGGCTGTCTCGGAAGCTCCACCACGGCTACCACCGCAGCTCCGGCTGAGACCCAGGCAGCTGCTTCCGGCGAAGCATCCAGCTACAGCGGCAAGAGCTACAAGCTGAAGATGTCCTCCACCGTTGGCGAGCAGTCCAACGCAGTCGTCGTTGCGAAGTCCTTCGCGGAAGACGTTAAGGCAAAGACCGGCGGCGCGGTTGAGATCAGTGTTTACGCTTCCGACCAGCTGTCCGGCGGCGACATGGCAAAGGGCGTTGAGAACATCCAGGGCGGTTCCATTGACTGCGCATTCGAGCCGGTCGACGTTATGGCTAACATGGACCAGACCCTTCTGACCCTTTCCATTCCGTGGGTCTACACTTCCTATCAGGAAGCTGAAGACGCTCTGAAGGGCGAAGGCGGCGCATATATCACCAAGGCTCTTGATGCAAAGGGCATCCATACCCTCGGCTTCATCCACAACGGTTTCCGTCAGCTGACCAACAACAAGAGACAGGTCACCACTCCGGATGACATCAAGGCTATGAAGCTTCGTGTTCCCGGCGGCGATGTGTTCATGAAGTTCTGGAAGGCAGTCGGCGCTGACCCGGTCGCAATGGCATTCTCCGAGCTGTTCACCGCACTGCAGCAGGGCACTGTTGATGGCCAGGAGAACGGTTTCGACCTGATCACCACCAACAAGTTCTATGAGGTACAGAAGTACATCACTGAGTGGAACTACAGCTACGGCGCATTCGCACTTGTTTTCAACAAGGCTACCTGGGACGGCTTCGAGCCCGAGCTGCAGGAGATCCTGCTTGAGTGTGCTGAGACTGCATGTGCCCTTGGCAACAAGAACGTGGTCGAGAGCGAAGCAGCTAAGAAGCAGCAGTGTATCGATGCCGGCTGTGAAGTCACCACACTGACCGACGAGCAGATCCAGGCATTCAAGGATCTTCCGTCCGTACAGGACTACTACGCAGAGATGAAGGCACAGTACGGTGCAGAGGCCTGCGCAGCGTTCGGTATCGAATAATCACCGGTTATTGATCTGATATTTCAGACGATGCGGCCCGGACCCCTTCCGGGGACGGGCCGCACTTTTCTTCTCAATTATTCCTTTTATTTTGCAAATCACCACCAAGAAACAAGAGAGGTAGGTACCTGATGAATTCAGTCGATAAGGCTTTACGCGGAATTGAGGACTGGATCAACGTCGTGACCTTCGTCATTATGCTGACCCTCACTTTCGCCAACGTTTTCTCTCGTTTCGTTCTCCATGCTTCACTGGCATTTACTGATGAGTTTGTTACCGTCCTGTTCGTGCTCTGCTCGCTGGCCGGCTCTTCGGTAGGCCAGAGAAACCGCAATCATCTCGGACTTGACTTCTTCACAAGTTTCCTGCCCGAGAAAGGACAGAGGTTCCTGAGCTTTGTCGCGAATATCCTCGCGCTGATCTTCCTGGCGATCCTGTTCTGGCATGGCTGCGGCATGGTGAAGTCCGAGTATGTATTGAAGCAGGTCTCCACGACCATGCAGTATCCGCAGTGGATCTACGGTCTGACCATTCCGGTCGGATCCGCGATCATGATCGTTCGCTACGCGATCGATTCTGTTCTGAAGTGGCATGAGTTTCTTGCAGTCGGAAAGGAGGAAAAGTAAGTTATGGTATCAGGAATCCTGTTTGCTTGTTTTGCCGTACTGCTGATCCTTAATGTTCCGATCGCGGTCTCTCTGGGTATTTCGTCGATCATCGCCATGCTGTATGACGGGATCCAGCTCAGCCAGATCCCGGTCATGGCCTTCACCGCATCCAGCAAGTTCTCGCTGCTGGCGATCCCGTTCTTCGTCCTGGGCGGCAATATCATGGAGAAAGCGGGTATTTCCGAGAAGCTGATCGAGCTCGCGAAGGCATGCGTCGGCCACACCCGTAACGGTGTCGCTATCGTCTGCGTCGTCGTTGCCTGCTTCTTTGCGGCGATCTCCGGTTCCGGCCCTGCGACCGTTGCGGCACTGGGAATCATTCTGATCCCTGCCATGGTCAAGGCAGGCTATCCGGTCACTTACGCGACTGCCCTGATGAGTGCGGCAGGAGCGATCGGCGTCATTATCCCGCCCTCTGTCACCTTTGTCGTTTACGGCTGCGTTTCCGGCGCTTCCATCGGTAAGATGTTCATGGCCGGTGTTGTTCCGGGACTTCTGATGGGCGCGGCACTGATCATTTGTACGATCGTCGTATCCAGGAACAACCCGAACCTGAAACCGACCCCGAAGGCAAGCGGCGCAGAGCGCTGGAGAGCCTTCAAGGACGCGTTCTGGGGCCTTATGATGCCGGTCATCATCCTGGGCGGAATCTACGGCGGTATCTTCACCCCCACTGAGGCAGCAGCAGTCTCCTGCGTTTACGGTCTTTTCGTAGGTGTCTTCATCTACAGAAGGATCAAGCTGCAGCAGATGAAGGAGCTGATCGTCAACTCCGGCAGCCAGACGGGCGTCGTGATGTACGTTATCATCGCAGCGACTATGTTCGCTTATGTCATCACTGTCGACAACCTTGCAGTCCGGGCTTCGGATGCCATGATGGCGATCACCGGCGGCAACGTTTACCTGTTCCTGCTGATCACCAACATCATCCTGCTGATCGCCGGCATGGTCATGGATGCGGTCTCTGCACTGTACATCCTGATCCCGATCCTTTGGCCGATCGCGCAGCGCATGGGCTATGACATCACTGCGTTCGGTATCGTAATGTGCGTGAACCTGGCAATTGGTCTGATCACCCCGCCGGTCGGTGTCAACCTTTTCACCGGTGCTTCGATCTCCAAGATCACGATCCGCGACATGTTCAAGGACGTCGTTCCGATCATCCTTTCACTGCTGGTCGTGCTGCTGCTTGTGACCTACATTCCGCAGATCTCACTGTTCCTGCCGAATCTGCTTTCCTGATCACTCGGATGACAGGGACCGCATGAAGCGTGGATCGATTCCGGCAGCATATATGTAACTGTTTTGTGAGCAATTGATACATTTTTTATATATTTCTTATTAAGGAGGAATTATCATGGGATATCAGCAAATGCTTGCTGAGCTGCAGGCTCAGGGTAAGCCCGCAAGAGTCGGTATTATCGGTACCGGTAAGTTCGGAACGATGTACGTTTCCCAGGTCCGCAAGGTCATCGGCTGCCATCTGGTAGCGATCTGTGAACTTGATCCGGCACGTGCGTACTGGGCACTCGAGACCACCAAGTGGCCGAAGGAGCAGTACGACTGCAAGACCATGGAAGAGGCTTATAAGACCGGTAAGACCTGCGTAGTCACCGATCGTGATGAGTTCCTGAAGTCCCCGTACATCGATATCGTCATCGACTGTACCGGTAAGGCTGAGCTGGGTATCGATACCTGCCTCAAGGCTTTCAGAAACGGCAAGAGCGTAGTCGGCGTCAATGTTGAGTGCGACATCCTTGCAGGTGCTGTGCTTGCTGACGAAGCAAGAAAGAACGGCGTTATCTACTCCATGGCATGGGGCGACCAGCCTGCTGAGATCGTCGACATGGTCGACTGGGCAAGAACTGCCGGCTTCGAAGTCGTCTGCGCCGGTAAGGGAACCAGATTCCAGCCTGAGTATCATCAGTCCACACCGGATACCATCTGGGGCTATTATGGCATCACCGCGGAGCATGCGGAGAAGAGCCACATGAGAGCACAGATGTTCAACTCCTTCCTGGATGGCACCAAGTCCGCGATCGAGATGGCAGCGGTCTCCAATGCGACCGGACTGCTTCCCCCTGTTGACGGCCTGCATTTCCCGCCCTGCGGCACGGATGACCTTCCGCGCATCCTGAAGCCGAAGGCGAACGGCGGCCTTCTGGATCACAGCGGCATGGTCGAAGTCATCGCTTCTGAGGAGCGTGACGGAAGACCTGTCTTCAAGGATCTTCGTTTCGGTATCTACGTCACTCTTCATGGTGACAGCCCGTACATGATGGACTGCTACAGAGAGTACGGCATGCACACTGATCCGTCAGGAGAGTTCACCTGCCTGTACAGACCGTATCATATGATCGGTCTTGAGACCAACATCACTGTCGCACAGATCGCCTGCCGTCATGAGGCGACCGGATGCTCCAGCGCATTCCGTTCCGACGTTGTCGCAGTCGCGAAGTTCGACATCCCGAAGGGCACCGTGCTCGACGGCGAGGGCGGCTTCTGGGTATACGGCAATGCTACACCGGCAAAGGTCTCTGTTGAGAGACACCTGCTTCCGCTGAACTTCACAGAGGGCAAGAAGGTCCTTCGTGACATCAAGGCTGGCGAGATCCTGTCCCTGAACGATGTCGAGTACGATCCGAACTGCCAGACCATGCAGCTCAGAGAGCAGATGAAGAAGTTCCTCGCATAATAAGCGGCGGACCGGCTTTATTGCAGCATTATTTCACGACCGGGGAGTTTTACCTCCCCGGTCTTTGTATTTAATAAAGTTTTTATAACATTCAGTCAAAATATTTAGCACTCAAAGGTTGACTTTGCTAACAGAAGGATATATACTATGATTCGTTCGGTTAGGATACTGACCGGATCATTGAAATCATACATAACATCAGACGGCCGCACAGAGGCTGTTCTACATGATCAAGGAGGTTGTACCATGAAGTTAGTTCCGTTGGATGACAAGGTCGTTTTAAAGAAGGCGCAGGCCGAAGAGACCACCAAGTCCGGCATTGTACTGACCGGCCAGGATAAAGAAAAGCCGGCACAGGGTGAAGTGATCGCAGTCGGCCCCGGCGGTGTGATCGACGGCAAGGAGATCAAGATGCAGGTCAAGCCGGGCGATAAGGTCGTCTACTCAAAATATGCAGGCACAGAGGTCGAAATCGAGGACAAGAAGTATCTTATCGTCAAGCAGGGCGACATTCTGGCAATCATTAAATAATAGATCTTAATAGACAGGAAGGTATAGATATGGCAAAGGATATTAAGTACGGTGTAGACGTCCGCAAGGCAATGGAGACCGGCGTCAACAAACTTGCAGATACTGTCAGGGTCACTCTTGGCCCCAAGGGCAGAAACGTTGTTCTTGACAAGAAATTCGGTGTTCCGCTCATCACCAACGATGGTGTGACCATCGCAAAGGAGATCGAGCTTGAGGATGCATTTGAGAATATGGGTGCGCAGATCCTGAAGGAGGTCGCAACCAAGACCAACGAGGCAGCCGGTGACGGCACCACGACGGCTACCGTTCTTGCGCAGGCGATGATCAACGAGGGCATGAAGAACCTGGCTGCGGGCGCTAACCCGATCGTAATGCGTAAGGGTATGAAGAAGGCAGCTGACACCGCGATCGACGCGATCGGCAAGATGTCCAAGAGTGTTACAGGACGCGCGCAGATCTCCAGAGTCGCAGCGATCTCCGCTTCTGATGATGAAGTCGGCGAGATGGTAGCAGATGCCATGGAGAAGGTCTCCAAGGACGGTGTTATCACTATCGAGGAGTCCAAGACCATGAAGACCGAGCTGGACCTGGTCGAAGGCATGCAGTTTGACAGAGGCTATCTGTCCGCATATATGTGCACTGATATGGAGAAGATGGAGGCAGTTCTGGATGATCCTTACATCCTGATCACCGATAAGAAGATCTCCAATATCCAGGACATTCTTCCGGTGCTTGAGAACATCGTAAAGATGGGCGCTAAGCTGATGATCATTGCCGAGGACATCGAGGGCGAGGCACTGACCACTCTGATCGTCAACAAGCTGCGCGGCACCTTCTCCGTAGTTGCAGTCAAGGCACCGGGCTACGGCGACAGACGAAAGGAAATGCTGAAGGACATCGCGATCCTGACCGGCGGTACCGTTGTATCCGAGGAGCTTGGTCTCGATCTGAAAGATACCACAATGGATATGCTTGGCCGTGCAAAGTCCGTACGTACCAACAAGGACAACACCATCATCGTTGACGGTGCCGGCAAGAAAAAGGCGATCCAGGACAGAGCAGCCCAGATCAAGGCACAGATCGACACCACCACTTCCGATTTCGACAAGGAAAAGCTTCAGGAGAGGCTTGCGAAGCTGAGCGGCGGCGTAGCAGTCATTCGTGTCGGTGCTGCTACCGAGACTGAGATGAAGGAAGCAAAGCTGCGTATGGAAGATGCACTGAACGCAACCAGAGCAGCAGTCGAGGAAGGCATTGTAGCCGGCGGCGGCACTGCATACATCAATGCATGTGACAAGGTTGCAAAGGTCGTCAAGGACATGGAAGGCGATGAGAAGACCGGCGGTATGATCGTACTGAAGGCACTTGAGTCTCCGCTGTACAGGATCGCAGAAAACGCAGGTCTGGACGGCTCCGTGATCGTCAACAAGGTCAAGGAAGCCAAGAAGGGAACCGGCTTCAATGCCATGACCGAGGAGTATGTAGACATGGTCCAGGCAGGCATCATCGATCCGGCTAAGGTCACCAAGTCCGCACTGCAGAATGCAGTTTCTGTAGCCTCCACCCTGCTGACCACCGAAGCAGCCGTAGCAGACATTCCTGCTCCGGAACCGCCGATGCCCCAGCAGCCGATGGGAATGATGTAAGCGTTTAGCGAATAGAAAATTCGAAAAAACAATGACATGGGAGCCAAGTTAACTTGAGCTCCCATGAATTGTTTTTGAGGATTTGACAGTGTGAGTACGGATATGAGTAAGAAGCGAAGGCGCGAGAGAGCCGGAGCGGATTACGAATAAGCGTACTCACACTGGGAACCTGCGAAGCAGGGGCGGAATTCGCGGATTACTGTTTGTCGGAAACCCGGAAGGTCAAAACGATATGAGCAAAAAAGAGCCCGAAGCGAAAGCTGAGGGCTCGATTTGCGAATAGAGTTTTGGAAGGATCACGGGAGTGCGTGAGCACGAAGTGATCCCTGTTTGTTTTCTTAAAGATGACATGGGAGCCAAGCCAGCTTGAGCTCCCATGAATTGTTTTTGAGGATTTGCCAGTGTGAGTGCGGATATAAGTAAGTTATAAGACCCATTTTTCCATATAAACGCAAACTTTAAATTTGACACCATTCAGAAGCTTGAAATACGCCTGGATTAGTTTACATAAGTTTAAATTTTTCTATATATCATTAAACTTGAATTTTGACACCATGTAAATCGGTAAAACTGATGGTGTCAAAATTCAGGTTTTTTCATATATGGAGAATTCGCTATCTTATGTAAATCAAAACCGGATTTTTCAGACTTAAATTTGGTGTCAGAAATGAAGATTGGTCATATATGGAAAATGCCAGCTTCACACTGTATCTGTTGCATGAG
>JAEEGL011549275.1_pt1 | contig 10462 bp, 8 predicted proteins | sample 9134231 | NCBI WGS metagenome assembly JAEEGL01 (sample SAMN16246548, study PRJNA631951) | gut metagenome | biome: gut microbiome; feature: rumen; material: fiber-attached | host: Bos | place: Iran: Karaj | collected 2018-10 | reverse complement strand
GCGCGGAGCCGAGCGCTCGCAGTGCGAGATGAAGCGAGGCGGAAGCGCGGGTCGAACAGGGAGCAGAAGGAAGCGATCAGCGACGCGCTGCGACCATGTGAGACCATTCAGGTGCCGTCAGGCGGATGAGGTGGACACGCAGAAAAGCGCAGAGCTTTTCGCGGATCGGACGAACGCTCCGCGCGTTCGTTGCCCTGTACACCTCATCAGTCTGCTTCGCAGCCAGCTTCCCCTCAAGGGGAAGCCTTTTGGAGCGAACGGCTTGTCATCCTGATGAGGTGTTCAAAGGTTGCTTTGCGGGCAGAAAAATGATATATTATTATAAACATGTAACACTTTTGCCGGTTCGTGTGTCTCTATAGTGAAGGGTCGAAAAGACCGGACAGATAAGGAGTATGAACGATGAAACGCATATGGATCTTTGCGCTTGCGCTTTTGATGCTCGGTTCCGTACTGTTTGCTGCGCCTGAGAACGCAGCCGCCGCGGATACGGACCGCAAGGCGGACGACGTCGCCGCCTTTGTCGCGCGGCATATGCCCGAGCCGGAAAAACCGGATAACCCGGAGGCGTCCGACGGCGTAATCCTGTTTCGGGATGAAAACGGCGAACTGACCGAGGTCGTCCCCGTCGACGACGCGGAGGAAACCGCAAGGGGCAATATCGGCTTCAACAGCACGAACTTCCCCGATCCCGTGTTCCGGCAGCTTTTGATCGACACGTTCGGCAAAAACTACATGACGCAGGAACAGGCGGACAAGGTCGAGAGCATCGACGTCACCGGCATGGGCATCGGCACGATGCGGGGCGTCGAATTCTTCAAAAATCTGGATAGCCTTTTATGCGGTTCCGCCTATAACGAATACGGCAACAAGATCGCCGAAAACCACATTGCGGAGCTGGACGTCAGCAAGAACGAAAAGCTGGACACGTTGAACTGCAACGGCAATCAGATCACGAAGCTCGCGGCGAATACCGGCATCCGGACTCTGTACTGTTCGGACAACCGTCTGTCAGGCACGTTCGACATCAGCGGTTACCGCAATCTCAGTTGGTTCGATTGCGCCATGAACGACCTGACGGGCATCCGTTTTCCGGAGACGGGCACGATCAGCGATCTCGACTGTTCCGACAACCGAATCGCGGAATTCGATTTCCGCGACGTATACGTACATTCGCTGAATTGCCGCGGCAATCTGCTGACGGAGCTGCATTTTCCGCAATTCAATTGTCCCTCCAGCATTTACTGCGACAACAACCGCATCCGCGAAATCACGGGGCTGCGTTCCGTCAACAACCTCTCCTGCATGAACAACGAGCTGACGGAACTGGTCTTTACCGAGGATTTGAACTGGGGACTGAACCGGCTCTACTGCATGAACAACCGCATCGAGCGCCTTGTGCTGAACAACGTCAAGTACCTTGAGGAGCTGATGATCGGCAACAATCTGATGGAATCGCTCGATCTGTCCGTCTGCGAAAGCCTGCGCTATCTGGACTGCTCCTATAATCTGCTGACGGAGCTTGACGTGCACGTCTGCGAGCGGATGAAGGGGCTTGCCTGCGTCGGAAACGGGCTTTTGAGCCTCGACCTTGCGAACAACACGAAGCTGGAGGAGCTATACTGCTACGGTCAGGCGGTCGCGATCGAACCGCTGACCGCGACGGAAACGGGCTGGATGTATGACGGCAACGCGCTCGGCGTCGATTTTTCGCGCGTGTCGGCGGTCGAGGACGCGAACTATACGCTTTCCGACGGCGTCTTCGCATTTGAAAAAGCGCCTTCACGCTTTACGTATCTCTATGATACACAGTCTTTAGAGCCGATGGACGTCACGCTGTTCCCGCCGTACGCCGGAAAGGCGACGGTCAAATGGACCGACAGTGCGATGCAATACAAGGGCGCGACGCCGTATATGCTTTATGACGGCAAGGCGAAAACGCCCGCGTTTGCGGTATACGACGAGGACGGCGAGGTGATCCTCCCCCTGTTCTACACCTATGCGTTTGCGGAAAACACCCTGTCCGGCACGGCGTACCTGTCCGTCCGGATGCTCGGCACGGACAGCGCCGCGAGCGCATGGTTCAAGATCTATCTGCCCGCGTCCCAATGGCTCAGGGTCGAAAACGTTGCGGAGGGCGTGCGGCTCGAATGGGCGCCGGTCGAAGGCGCCGCGGGCTATGTCGTCTATCGCCGCGCATGGAGCACCACGACCAACGGCTGGACGAGCTTTGAACGGTGGTGGAACGTGACGGAAACGACGTGGACCGACGGCACGATCGAGGGGCACAAGGTCTATGCGGGCACGCGGTACCAGTACGGCGTCAAGGCGTACTTCGAACGCCGCGTCGACCCGATCACGGGCGAGGAGATCGGCGGCAACGTGAACGAGCCGTCCGGCAACTACAACCTCGGACTGGTCGGTCCGCTGAAGACGACGGTGCGCATCACCACGCGCACGCTGCAATCGGTGACGCCGGGCACGAAGCAGCTCACCGCAAAGTGGTCCGGCTCGAAGGTCTTTACCGGCTACGAGGTGCGCGTCTCGCTCAAAAAGGATTTCAGCGACGACGTTCGGACCGTCCGGATCGACAATCCCAAGACCTATGAGACGACGGTCCGGGGGCTGCTCTCCGGCGAGTACTACTTTGTGCAGGTCCGGTCGTATCAGGAATTCGAGGGTATGACCTACTTCGGGCAGTGGTCGAACACGCTGTACTGCAAGGTCAGATAACGGAAAAAGCAGGGGATGTTCAGAAACCGATTTACAGTTCTTACCGTCCCCTGTGAATTGCAGCTATGCTGCATGAATTGCCTGCGGCATGAATTGGCTGCGCCATGAATTGCCTTCGGCATGAATGGACAACTGCGTTGTCATGAACGTAGATTTTCCTCAGCGAGGATTCACGGGGCTGTTCAAAGCATTTGAACAGCCCCCCGTTTTATGCCAGAATGGCTATGATATCGGAAAGGTCGTTTGCGAAACGGATGCCGCGCTGCTTCTCCGCGGTGGAAAGCCCCATGTCGATCATGTGCGCAAGCAGCTGCTTGAGACCGTCGTAATAGCCGTTCAGGTTATAGAGGATGCACGGGGCGTCCATATGCCGCAGCGCGACCTTGCTCATGACTTCCGCGATCTCCTCGAGCGTGCCGGTGCCGCCCGGAAACGCGATGAATGCGTCGCCGAGCTCGATCATCTTTGCTTTGCGCTCGCTCATATCCTCGGTGACGATCAGTTCCGTGATCGCGTCGTAGACGAATCCGTCCTCGACGAAGAACCGCGGCTCCACGCCGGTGACGCGCCCGCCTTCTTTGAGTACGCTTTCCGCAAGCTCGCCCATCAGTCCGCACTTCGAACCGCCGTACACGAGCGCGTGTCCGTGACTTCCGATCCATGCGCCGAGCGCGCGCACCGCCGACGTCATGGCGGGATCGTTCCCCGGCGTTGCGCCGAGATAGACCGTTATGTTCATCTGCCCCTTCTCTCCCCGTATCCCGAAATCTTGTCTGTATTGTAACCTTTGTCGGCGCAATTGTAAACAAAAAACGACGCGAAGCAGTAGCTTTTTCGGCGCAGTCGGGTTATAATAGGCGTATCACAGCGCAAAGGAGCTTCCGAAGGATGAAGATCGCAGTCGTCACCGGCGCGTCAAGCGGCATGGGCAGAGAATTTGTCAAGGCGGTCGACCGTGCATACGAACTCGACGAGATCTGGGTCGTCGCCAGAAGAAAGGACCGTCTCGAATCGCTCTCGGCGGAATGCAGAACGAAGATCCGCCCGCTTGCGTGGGACCTTTCCGATCCCGCAAGCCTCGCCGCGTACCGCGATCTGCTTCTTGCGGAGCAGCCGGAGATCGGGCTGCTCATCAACGCCGCGGGCTACGGCGTGTTCGGCACGTTCGAGCACGAGGACCTCGAAAACCAGCTCGGCATCGTGGACCTCAACGACCGCGCTTTGACCGCGATGTGTTCGCTCTCGCTCCCGTATCTCAAGGCGGGCGATGCGATCGTCAATCTCGGCTCCAATTCCAGCTGGCAGCCGGTGCCGTACATGGCGGTATACGCGGCGTCGAAGGCGTACGTCCTGAGCTTCAGCCGCGCGCTCGGCCGCGAGCTCAAAACCCGCGGGGTACACGTGATGTGCGTCTGCCCCGGCTGGATCAAAACGGAATTCATGGACCGCGCCGTGCACGACGACACGATCACCTATTACGACCGCTGGTACACGGCGGAGCAGGTCGTGGAGCAGGCGATGAAGGACCTCCGGAAGAAAAAGCGCGTGTCGATCCTCGGCGCGCCCGTGCGCAGTCAGGTGCGGCTTGTCAAGCACCTGCCGGTCGATTTTGTCATGAATACCTGGTGCAGACAGCAGAAGAAGGAGTGATCGTATGGGCATCATTCGCGCAACGCTCGGCGCCGCAGAGAGCGTTTTCAACGAGCAATGGCTCGAAGCCTTCTTCTGCGATTCGCTGTCCTCCGAAACACTGATCGCGCGCGGCGTCAAGCGCACCGGCGCGCGCAGTACGAACACGCGCGCAAACGACAACGTGATCACGAACGGCTCGATCCTCTCGGTCGCGGACGGTCAATGCGTGATCGTCACCGCGCAGGGCAAGGTCGTCGACGTGTGCGGCGAAGCGGGCGAGCACCGCTTCTTCGACCCGAACCATACCGGCGGCGTCGACGGATATCTGCGCGACGTGTGGACCCGCGTCGGCTTCGGCGGCGGCGACGTGCAGCCGATCCGGCACCGCATCTATTATGTGAACACCAAGGAATGTCTCGGCGTACGCTTCGATACGCCCGCGCCGTTTCCGCTTTCGGTGACGGACGAAAACATCGGCGCAAAGCTCGACCTCTCCGTAGAGGCGGGCGGCGTGTATTCCTATCGCGTCAAGGATCCCGTGACGCTGTACCGCAAGGTCGTCGGCAACATCGAGGACGCCTTTCAGCGCAGGACGCTGAACGGTATGCTGACCGCCGCGCTGCTGAACGCGCTTCCCGAAGCGCTTGCGGCGCTGACCGAAAACGGCATCCGTCCCTATGAGCTTGCGATGCACACGACCGCCCTGCGCGACGCGCTGACCGAACGGCTCAAAGAACCGTTCCTCGAACAATACGGACTGGAGATCGTGTCGATCGCGTTCGACACGCTGATCGTAACGGATCTCGCAATGCTGACGGCCATGCAGGCCGCCGCGATCAACAAGGCCCCCGCGATGGCCGCCGCAACGACGGTCGACGCCGTCGCGGGCATTGCAAAGAAGCTCGGGCAGTGACCGCGCCCGAAACGGAGGTTGAGGATGATGAAAAAAGGGCTTTGTATCTTGCTGCTGTACACGGCGCTGCTGCTGTTCTCCGCCGCTGCCTGCCGATCGGATCCGCAGGCGGAAGCGACGCCGCAGCCGACCGCCGTTCTGACGCCCGCGCCCTCCCCCGTTCCGACGCCCGAACCGACCGCGACGCCGACGCCGACCCCGTCCCCGACGCCGACCCCGACGCCGACGCCGACCGAGGTCCCGATCACCGATCCCGTGATCACGCTGACCGGCGGCGAAGCGCTGACGGTCACGGCGGACTTTACCTTTGAAGACCCCGGCTATGCGGCGGTCGATTCCGAAGGCTCCGATCTGACCGCCCGCGTCACCGTCGAGGGCGAGGTCGTTGCGTATCTCGTCGGCTCGTACACGCTGACCTATACGGTCACGGACGACATGGGCAGGACCGGCACCGCCGTGCGCAGCGTGGAGGTCGTGCCCGCCGAACTGCCGGAGGTCGTCATGCCGCCCGCAAAGACGGTGTATCTGACCTTTGACGACGGACCGAGCGGATACACGGAGCGCCTGCTCGACGTGCTGAAAAAGTACGACGCCAAGGCGACGTTCTTCATCGTCGGCGAAAAGGCCCGAAAGGACCTGATCGCCCGCGCATACGAGGAGGGACACAGCATCGGCGTACACTGCTACAAGCATTCGTATCGCGATATCTACGCCGACGAACAATCGTATTTCGAGGACTTCCTGAAAACGCAGGAGGTCATCAAGGAGCAGACCGGCTCGTACACGCGCATCTTCCGCTTCCCCGGCGGCAGCGCGAACAAGGCAGGCCGGAATAACGAAGGGCTCATGACGCGGCTCACGAAGATCATGGAGGACATGGGATATCGCTATTTCGACTGGAACGTTTCGCCCGGCGATGCGTACCCCGGCACCTACACGACCGAGGACGTCCGCAGCCGCGTGATCGGCGGGATCAAATCGCATCCGGACTACGCGATCGTTCTGCAGCACGATATCTTCTGGGAAAGCGTGCGCGCGGTCGAATCCATCCTCGAATGGGGCACGTCGCACGGCTATACCTTCCTCGCGCTGGACATGACGAGCCCCGTCATGCATTCCGTGGTACAGAACTGACAAGGAGAACGCGATGAAAACGGCATTGGAAAAACTGAAAGAAGCAAACGCTGAATATGTGCAGACCGGCAACGCAGGCCTGCGCCGCGAGACCGCCGAAAACGGGCAGCATCCCTATGCGATCGTCGTCTGCTGTTCGGATTCGCGCGTGATCCCCGAACGCATCTTCTCGGCGGACCTCGGCGAACTGTTCGTGATCCGCGTCGCGGGGAACGTCCTCGACCGGCACGCGCTCGGCAGCATCGAATATGCGGCGGCGCATCTCGGCGTCAACTGCATCGTCGTGCTCGGACACACGGGCTGCGGCGCGATCACCGCGGCGCTTGAAGGTCACGCGGAGGGCTATATCGCCGATATTACCGACGAGATCCGCCGTGCGATCGGATCGGAGCGCGACCCGCTGCTCGCCGCAAAGCGCAACGTCTTTCACGGCGTCGAGCGCATCAAACGCGCCTTCTCGGACCGGCCCGCCATGCGCGGCGTCGCCGTCCTCCCCGCCCTCTACGACATCCGCACAGGCAAGGCGGAGTGGCTGTAAAACCTTCGGCGCGCGAAAAAAAGAGACTGCGCAGCGCAGTCTCCTTATTTATTTGTGTTATTCGTGCCGCAGAGCTTCGATCGGGTCGAGGCGCGCCGCGCGGTAGGCGGGGATCGCGCCGAAGACCATGCCGATCACGAACGAGAACACGACGGTCGCGGCGATGATGTACCAGCTGATGAAGATCGGCACGCCCGACATCTTCGAGATGCCGTAGGCAAGCCCGATGCCGACGAGCACGCCGAGGATACCGCCGAGGCAGGTCAGCACGCCCGCTTCGATCAAAAACTGCGCCGAGATGCGGCGCCGCCGTGCGCCGAGCGCCTTCTTCAGTCCGATCTCCGGCGTACGCTCGGTGACCGAGACAAGCATGATGTTCATGACGCCGATGCCGCCGACGATCAGCGAAATGCCCGCAACGAGGATCAGCTGCCGGTTGGTGGCAGAGGACAGCTCCTGCAGGTTCTTCGCCTGCTCGAGAAGGTTCTCGCTCTTATAGCGGACCTCGGCGTCCTCCTTGGTGATCGTGGCGTTCAGAATCTCCTCCGCCTTGCGTCCGGCGTCGGTCATCGCGTCGGTGGTTTCGGCGCGCAGCGCGAGCGCCGCCGGCTCGTCGTAGCGGAACAGGACCGGCCAGGTGCTCATCGGGATCAGCACCTTGCCGCCGGTGCTCGTGTTGTAGGTGAAGTAGTCCTCAAGGCTCGTGACCGTCGGCTTGAACGCGGACGCGCGGGTGAATTCGCCGATGACCGTGTACGGCTCGCCGCGGATCTCGATCGCCTTGCCGACGGGATTCTCGCCCGCAAACAGCGCCGCGGAAACGGTCTCGTCGATCAATGCGACCTTGCGGTAATCCGTAAAGTCGTTCTCCGTGAACCCGCGTCCGGCGCGCACGGTATAGCCCTGCACGGAAAGATATGCGTCGTCGACGCCGAGGATCGAACCGGAGCTCAGCGCCTTGTTGCCGTACCAGATCTGTCCGTAGGCGTCGCGCTGCAGAAAGTACGAGGCGGAAACGATCTTGTCCGCGCTCCTGACCTTTTCGAGCGTCGCATCGTCCAGCATCGGGACGTAATCGGGCACGGCGGTCCAGCTGCTTTCGAACGGATAATCGCCCTGATAGAGCCGCACCGTCACGACGTTCGAGCCGGAGCCGACGAGGTTTTGCTTGATCTGCTCGTTCGTTCCCATGATCGTCGAGGAGATCGCGATGATGCTCGCGATGCCGATGATGATGCCGAGCATCGTCAAAGCGCTTCTCAGCTTGTGCGAACGGATGCCGTCAAACGCTTCGCGGAAGTTTTCCAACATGCTTCACACCCCCTCACCAGCCGAAATAGTAGTTGGTCTGCGCGTCCTCGACCGTACTGCCTTCCCTGCAGTTCTTGTCGTAGGGGAAAGCGAGCCGGTCCTCGGGACCGATCGGCGCGCCCAAAAGCTCCACATAGGCGTCCATGCGGCTGCCGGTCTGCACGACGCGCTTTTTGAGCACGTCGTTCTCGACGACAAAGATGCAGGTCTCGCCGTCGATCTCGCGGAGAAATGCCTCGTGCAGATAGATCGTGCCCTGCTCATAGAGCGAGGAATAGTCCGAAAACTCGATGTATTCGCCGATCGACGGAACGACGTCGCCGATGAGATCCATCACCATCAGGTAGCCGGAGGACGAGGTGTTCCCGCCGTTCGAGTAGTTCGTGGTGATCGGCATCGTGCCGATCTTCGTGACCTTCGCCTTGACCTGCGCGCCCAGCTGATAGGACATGCCGGTCAGCTCCGTGCCGACCGGATAGTTCTCAAGCTCCGTCTCGGCAAGAATCGCGGTGATATGCAGTCCGGTGCCGCCGCGGATCTCGATCAGCGTTTCGCCGACGCCCGCGCTTTCGGGCGGGACCACGCTCATGACGGTGCCGTTGACCTCGCTGAACAGATAGCCCTCGAGTCCCCTGCGCTCCGCTTTTTCGAGATCGAGCACGAGCTGCCGGTATTTGACCTCGTCGTCGCGGATGCCCCGCGCGATCTCCCTTGCGATCGCCTCGCGCTCGGCCTTGGAGAGCCCGCCGCCGCCGTAAAACGGGGTCGGTTCCGGCGTTGCGGACGGTTCGGCAGTCGGTTCCTCCGTCGCTTCGGGCGTCGGTTCCGCAGTCGGCTCCGGCGTCGGCGCCTGCACGACCGTCCGGAAATTCAGCGAGCCGTCCGCGCCGAAGACCATCGGCACGGTGAAGCGTCCCGCCTCGAGCAGCACGTAGCGGCTGTGCATCGAAACGCCCGCCTGCTCCCATTGCTCGGTCAGGAACGACGCGGAGATCTTCGCGCCGGACCCGTAGGCAAAGACCAGCGGATCGCTCTCGGTCGCGTTGCCTCGCACGGGCGTATGCAGGTCCGCGTGTCCCCAGTCGCCCTTGACGGTCACAGCGATCGTCAGCGTGCCCGCGGGCGTGGCGGCGACCGTGATCTCCGCCTCCGGCTGCACGATCTTTGCAAACACCGATGCGCCCTGCGCCGCCGCCGTGTCGAGCAGGGTCTTGAGGAATGCGTTCGTCACGGCGTCGTCCGCGCCGATCTCATAGACGAACGGATCGAATTCGCTGCCCGCGCCGCTGTTCGGCGACGAGAGATCGAAGAAATATGCGCGCGCGCCGAGGCGTCTTGCGCCGCCGGTCTGCGCTTCATTGCTGCGCGCACGCGGCGTCGGCGACGGCGTGGGCGTCAAAAGCGGCTCCTCAAAATCCTCGCGCGCATAGCGGCGATACTCCAGATACGCTTCGCGCAGCTTGTTTTCCAGCTTCACAAGTTCGAGCTTCTTCTGCTCGTATTCGAGCTGCGTGCGCGTCGCGTCGTAGCGCAGCAGCGGGTCGCCGATCGAAACGGTCTGTCCCGGCTGCACCAGGATTTCGAGCACGGTGCGATTCGGGTCCTGCGTCACGAGCTGCGAAGCGTCCGAGGTCACGATGCCGTAAAGATACGTCTGGTTCGGCATGTAGCTCATCAGCCACTGCATCGCGGGATAGACAGTGCAGGGCTTGGGCTTGCGCAGCTTCAGGTACGCAAACACGCCGCCCGCAAGCAGTCCGGCGATCAGGAGGACGATCAATATGATTTTCAATGCTTTTTTCATAGTCTGCCTCCGGAAAGAACGCCGTCATAGATGTGCATCATACGGTCCGCGCGCTCCGCGACCGCGTGTTCGTGCGTGATCATGATGATCGAAATGCCGCGATCGTGCAGCTCGTCGAAGATGTCCATGATCTGCTGACCGGACTTCGAATCCAGCGCGCCGGTCGGCTCGTCTGCCAGCAGCAGCTTCGGGCGCGAACAGATCGCCCGCGCGATCGCCACGCGCTGACACTGTCCGCCGGACAGCTGATTCGGGAAGAACTCCATGCGGTCCTCAAGCCCAACCTCGATCAGCGCCTGTTCGGCGCGTTCGCGGCGCCCGCGCTTCGATACGTTTGCGTACAAAAGCGGCAGGGCGACGTTCTCCCCCGCGCGGCGCTGCTGCAAAAGGTGGAAGG
>JAEEGL011088679.1_pt1 | contig 10462 bp, 2 predicted proteins | sample 9134231 | NCBI WGS metagenome assembly JAEEGL01 (sample SAMN16246548, study PRJNA631951) | gut metagenome | biome: gut microbiome; feature: rumen; material: fiber-attached | host: Bos | place: Iran: Karaj | collected 2018-10 | reverse complement strand
GCCCTCGATATGGTTGGCCTCACTCTAAACGCTAATTCCCTCCCAACCGACAAAGGCGCCGCTTTCCGTCCGTCTGGTGTACGCCTCGGCACTCCAGCTATCACCACTCGCGGTCTTGGCAAAGCCGAGATGAAAATCCTCGCTGGTTGGATGAAGGATGTCGCCGACATCTGCGTCAAAGCTAAAGACGAAGAAGGCCTTCCGAAGTTCGAAAAAGAACTCGAGAGAATTCACGCCGAAGTGAAAGAACTCGCCTTGAAGTTCCCAGTTCCGGCTATCTAATAAAAAAGCCCCAGATTACCTGGGGCTATTTTTGTGCCGATAAGATTCTTTGTAAAAAATGGAGTGGGTTTACGCTTGATAACCGCCAATACGTGACATAAACCGATAATTCATTGCCGTTTAATTGTCCTTGGCAAGTGTACATACAAATGCCATTTTTATTGGTGCTATTTACCGAATTTCCTAAATCATCCACAAACGTGCACGCGTGATTCTGCCCATAAGTGATTCTGCCTGTACCCGAGTAGGTACAAACATAATAGTTAGTAGACGCTGAAGTAACGAGACATGCTGTCGTTATTCCGGGAGTCGCATGCGGAAGATAATAGAAGCTCTGCGAACGATGATCACCGATGACATTCTGGTCTTTCCATTCAATAAAGGCCGCCGAATCATCGTCATCGACAATCATTTGCGAATCAAAGCCAAGTGAATTATTTACCGCGACATCGATACCGAGCGACGGAATCGACAATCGACCATGCGTCCCATAAGGGACGTTATTCATAGTATAGAGCATTTGCTCACCCACGATACAAATCGCCAGAATAATCGCAATGCCAAACCCAATAAAAACCAAGAATCTAAGAAAAATTTCCTTAGAACGCTGTTTTTTACTCATTCTCATCCCCCCTAATTTTAAGATACAATAAAAAACCTTATCTATTTTTATTATATCATACTTATGCTATTTTGTCAATTATAACTACATTTACGTCAAACGAACCAATAAACACTATTTATTAATCACAGAATAGTTTTCTGGCTTAAGAAATCCGGAATTAACTGCAAAATCTTTAATTGCAAGTATCAAATTATTATCATTCGTCAGTGCGTTATTTGTCATGCTCGCATAATATTCGTATTTGTCATCCGAAAAAACTAAAGTATTGTATTCTCTAATATAATCTGCTACTTTCTCCTTAAGGAAGCGCGAAATATGTATCGATGGCTCCCCTTCGTGTAAATATGGATAATAGCCACGATAAGTATTACTGTTTTCTGGCAAGTATCTTCCGCCAAAGATTCCATATGACCCATCAACGTACACATCTTCATCAGAATCATACAAATAGCCTAGTACCGCATACTTTTCTCCCTCTGCGATCTTAACTTTAAGCCCCCATTCCTCAAGATAAAAATACCCTTCTTCGCGCTGGCTAGTTTTTTCTAAAACAGAAATCTTGTCTTTTAAATCAGTTATTTCTGAACTCTGCTTATTTACTTCAGTCATTTCGTAAACGCCAAAGGCGATTCCTCCAAGACCAAGAATAATGCAAGCGATCATGCTAAGTATCGTGCCTTTAGAGTTTTTCTTAATGTCTCCTCTTGTTACGGAAACAGTTTCTGATTGCTGAGTTTGTTCTTGTTCCATAGCATATTTATACCATACATAACCGGAATAGAAAAGAATCAAGACATCTTAGTAAAAATGATGGAGTAGAACGGACTCGTTCGCAAAGCGCGAGTCCGGAAGAAATCTTGGCAAAAAAATGGTGGAGTAGAACGGACTCGAACCGTCCACCTCAGCAATGCGAATGCTGCGCTCTACCAGATGAGCTACTACCCCGTGCCTATTATTATAACACATAAAAATGCCCCAGCCAAGCTGAGGCAAATTGCATTTTGTATCGTATCGATGCGTTCGATGATCTACTTCAAACGACAACGGATAAAGCCGCCATAGTATCTATCCCTGAAGTCATTTGCGCCCGTCGCAGCAGTGTAAACAACTAAAGCGTTCTGTGCAAGATTATCATATCTAGTCGATGCCCAGTAGCAATTAGTGCTTTGTGACATATTAGGACCAAGAAATGGAGTTGTCTGGCCATAATATGCGATGCCTGCACCACCACTTGAAACTGCTTTTCTCATATTAGCATACGAACCATACTGATTATATAGAGTCAGCCATTCGCCACTTGCACCACCAGTCGGCATTCTCCAACCAGCCGGACAAATATCCATAGTAGCATTATATGCATTAGATGAAGAACATATTTCATTTAATGTAGCAGCACAATAATTATACATTGATCCATATTTCCTACCAGTCGTTGAATCTGTGCCAGAAAGCACCACATACCCAGCGCCAGTATAGCTACTATAATTCGACGTTGTTAAGCGATATCCAGTAAAGGTCGAAACGATGAATAACGATGAGTCGCTCTTATTCGTATTTGAGCTGTTTAGCGAACCGGCCGTGATTGGATAATTCGGATCGCCAAGATTCAAATTATCAATCATATATATATTACCGTCGGATAATTTAGCCACTCCATACGGCTGATTATCCCTACTATCTTTAAGAGAAATAATTGTGTTATACGGCATTGAGCTCTTAACCGATGCCAAATCGGCTGCCGACATAGTGTAGAAGTCTTGCAGATAAACAAGCTCATTACTCTTTAAGACACATCTTATTGAATGTCCACCACTACGAATCATTGGCGCATCTCTTTGGACTGTAGGCCCAGACGTCGAAACATACATGCCATAACGATAGTTTTCATTGTATACATTGGACGACCAGAAACTACCAGAGTAGCCTAAGTTCACATTCGACGTCGCCGAACCACCACCAAACCAACCAGGTTGGTTAAACGATGCACCACCATTGTTATATGACGCACGCATTAATGAATATGAATTATAGTAATTGTAAAGGTTGTAGTATTCATAGCTGTTGCTCGCACCGCCAGTCGGCAATCTCCACCCGGCCGGACAAATATCATAAGTTGCATTAGTTGAGTTGGAGCTTCCGGAGATTGTGCCAGCTGTCGCTGCGTAATAATTGTAAAGAGTGCCATATGGTGTGCCAGTTGTGGAGTCTGTGCCGGATAGAACCATAAATTCACCATCAGTATAGGTTGATGCACTAGACGTTTTCTTCCAACCGTTGAAAGTCGAATATGAAACCGTAGTAGACAAGTTTGTATTAGAGCTGGTCAGATTATTATAGAATGTTACTCCACCAAGATTTAGGTTGGTCATCATCCAACATTTACCATCCGATAGTCGTTTAATGTAATACGTTTGCATATCACGACTATCGTACACCTTTCTTGCCGTTGTAGTACAAAGAGTTGGATTTAGATTTTGTATATAGGTACCAGTAAATGTTGTATTTCCTTGGATATATGCCGAAGTGCCAGTTCCGAGCGTGAATGTAGTGGACTGAGCCGAAACGCCAAGCGTACCACCAGATGTGGTCCATGAGCTAAAGGCATAGTCTTCTTTCAAATACATCACTACGGTCACCGTCGAACCCGAATCGAGCCGTAATTTACTACCATTCGGCACAACACTACCGTTAACAGTGATAGATTGTACACCAGTGCTATAGTAAACCGTGAAATCCACCCGCGCTTTATTTAGCACGCATTTAAGTGGGCCATAGCTACTTCTACCCGCCTGATTAGAATACGCAAAGGATGATGCTGTAATTTGTGGTGCATAAATATTATTCGTAGCATTTGTAGAAGTAAAATAGAATGCACTGTCGTCGGTATATGCGACATTAGTATTCATTGCGAAACCCATACCACCAGTTACTACAGATTTTCTAGCCAGAGCGCTAGTATTGTAACCAATATTATAGAGGCCCACAATATCTCCAGCATTATACCCACCAGTAGATAATCTCCAGCCGGCCGGACAAAGATCATAAGTGATATTGGAAGTAGACGAATCGACACACATCAAACCAGCCGAAATCGCACAGTAATTGTAAAGAACTTCATTCTTTCCGTAGCTCGAAAGGCCAGTATAGACAAGTCCAGTCGACGTCGTAGAAGTTGCTGTAGCAGATCTCCAACCATTGAAGGTGGCTGCGGTAATAGTTGCAGAGAGATTCGTATTACTACTGGTTAAACCTGTCGAAATCTCAGTTAAACCAAGTCTTAAGTTCTCAGCGATATAACAGTTCCCATCCGCAAGCCTTGCTACCGTATAAGTTCTATTATCGCGAGTATCGGTAAGCGCCGTGACATTTCCCTTATTGGATACCGTGCCGTTCACCGTCGGCTTCGTGAGACTATTGCATCCACTCCAATTTTGGAGATTACCAGTAGATTGGACCCAAATTGCATACATTTTCACGTTACCAACTGCATCGGCATACGTCAAAAGGCTCGAAGTCGAAACGGTTTCATTTGGTCCGTAAATCGTACCCGTACCGTTAGCTACCGGACTCCAGCCTAAGAAGCCATATCCAGTCCGTTCATAGGTTGGAGCACGCAGGGTAACAGATGAAACATTGAAAAGCCTTGACGTTTTAGTAGACATATCTCCAGAAGTAGCGCCGTTACCGTCATATGATATTTCAGGAGCATATACGCACCTTAACCTAAAGCCCATATATTTAGACCAACCATAGCTTACTCTCACAAAGCTGTCGCTAAGACCGAAGTAATATCTATAATAAGTAGATCCACTGTTCCAACCATTAGCGGAGTTATAAAACCCTTCCGTTCTATAGCTGTAAGTATTAGCGCCCTGAACATCACCAGCGTACAAGAAGTTAAGCGGGAAGCTACGCAATCTAGCCGATAGTACAGCGGCAGTTGGGGATGACGTAGTTGTGTAATTAGTGTTCGCAGCGGCACCAATATTCGCAAGCAAAGTGCCATATTCGCTACCAGTACCATAGGTAACCGGCATATGCCAACCTGCCGGGCAGATATCACTGTCATTCGAAACATTTGAATCATACGCACCATTTCCTGCCGTTGCCGTCCACCAACCATAATAAGTGCCCTGAGAGAGACCTAGACCATTAGAATAGATAATCGATTCGGAACAGGCTTGATTTGTACCAGTACACGTAGACGGAGTATTCGTTCTATTTGCAAGGAAGGTAGACGTTGGGTGGTTGGTATTGGAGGCAGTCATCGTATCGCTTCCAACGTTGAATCTTGCATCTTCAACCATCCAACAGTATCCGCCCGGCAATCTTACAATCGTATATGTATTTGCCGTAGTGCCGCGAGTGTCAGTGAGCGCAATATAACTACCTGTAGTAAAAGTTCCAGTGCTACTATTGTAAGTTGTTGTCGTCATCGAAGCGCATCCGTTCCAGTTCTGGAATGTGCCACTAGCTTTTACCCAAACAGCATACAAAGTTACACTCGCCGGAGCGCTTGCGCCAAGATTCGTTGAATTGGCCGTAATCGTCTGGTTCGGCCCCCAAACCACAGAATTAGTGATTAAAGTATTGGCATTCGAGGCATCCGGATCGACTTGCGTCGTAGACCAGCCAAGAAAACCATAACCGTCTCTAATGTAATTATTAGCATACAGCATTATCGAATCGCCATTTTTTACTCCCGTATGTCTGGCCAAAGTCATATTAGTCGAACCAGTAGCGTTATTACCGTTATAGGTGATGGTATATGCGGCCGTCCACTGAGCATAAAGAGTCACATTAGAAGACGGCGTGATTGTAGTTGTATAGCTAGTACCAGTACCACCAGTCGTCGTGTTCCACGAAGTAATTGTATGGTTTGCGTTTTCGAATATCTCGCTCGAAAGCGTAACCGCTGTTCCACTTGCAACATATATGCGAGCAACTTTATCGGAACCATCATTCGAATTGAGTGTAATAGTCACGCCGGTATTAGCAATACAGCGTACTGAATCTCCAATACTCCTATAGACACTACGACCAATATTTACTGAACTCGCCCCAATCTGATATTCGAAGAACCCTGTACCAGCGTTCGAACTGGTCGAGAAATATTGACCATATGAGCCAACTCCACTATAGGACGAATTCCATACTGAACCAGAATAAACGAAGTTATTCGGGTAGCTTCTAATCCCAGCTGAAGATGCCGTGCTACCGGAATTAGCAGCCGTATTCAACGCCTCAAACTCTTTATTTGAACCACTCGTACCACCGGTCGGAAGTCGCCACCCCTTTGGACAAATCGATGTGCCAGACCATTCAGATGCCGCAGTAGTCGCCATCTCAGTAGTACTTGCCTTAGCTGCAGCGAAATTATAATAATTACCATATGAATAGATACTTTGGTTGGCAGCAGTCATTGTTGAAACAGCGCTAGAGACAGAATCGCTAAACCTTGGAATTCTATACTGGAGATTATCACCACCAGCAATCACATTCAGAGATGCTGATGCTGGATCGGTCGTATATAACGAGTTTGCCGTCATAGATGTCGTGAATGAGGCAAATTCGGAATTTGGCAAACCAGTAAAGACGCCACCAAAACCCTGTGCCTTAGAATTATCGGTCGAATTCGCCGAATTAAGACGTAAGTTTTCAATCATCCAACAGTTACCGTCAGCCAATTTTGCCACTGCATAAACCTGGTTATCGCGCGTATCCTTAAGCGCAGTCACACTACCAGAAGAGAGCGACGCACAGCCAGACCAGTCTTGCATATTACCGGCCGATTTTGCCCAAACCGCATAGAGAGTCAAATCACCAGAAACTACGCTTGGAAGCTCAATTGTTTGGTTTGGACCATAGATTACCGCATTCGCGATTTGAGATGCCGCATCAGAAGCGTCCGGATCAATTTGCGTGAATGACCAGCCGAGGAAACCATAGCCAGCACGTCTATAATTAGATGCATACAAGTTTAAGGAGGAGCCAGCCGTCGCTAGATGAGAAACGCTCATTGCCGAAGGATTATCAGCGCCATTGCCATCATAATAAACCGTCTTTGGATTCTTTACACATCTTACCGTAGTACCATAATACTTAGAAGTCGTATTTGTATTAACACTTGATTCACCAATATAGAATGCACCAAATGAGCTGTTCGAGTAAGCATTCGTGCCGGTATAGTAACCAGCAACTCTTAAATTATAAATAGCCGGTATATTTGAACTATAGTCGGAGCCATATCCTACATAAGCAAAATTATTTGGGTATGCACGTAAACGTTCAGAAACCAACGAAGCAGTAGTTCCAGTCATTGTGCCATAAGAACCACCAAGCGAAACGGCTAATTTATAGTAGTCGCTTGTATTATTCACCAGTGCAGTCGGCAAATGCCAACCCTTAGGGCAAATATCGCCCGCCGCATTGCCACTCGTCATACTATAAGTACCATTACCAACGGTCGCCGTATACCAGTTATAATACTGAAGTCCAGCCGGTGTTAACGACCAAGAGCTTAGAACCCTTTCAACACAACCAACGTTGTTCTGTATACACCAGCTCTGGCTAGTGTTCAATTTAGCAAGATAGGCTTCGGTCGGCTTATTAGTTGTAGTAGTAGTTATGTTTGTACTATGCCCAGAAATACGTAGTGGCTCCGTCATCCAACAATTTCCGTCTGAAAGCTTGGCGACCGCATAGACTTTATTGTCACGAGTATCCGTGAGGCCGATTACGGTACCCGGAGTAATTACTCCATTCGAAAATGTCGTCGCAGTAAGACTATCGCATCCATTCCAATTATCCATGTTGGCAGAAGATTTAATCCAGACTGCATATAACGTCACTGTGGCAGGAGCATTAACGCCAAGATTTGACGCATTAGCAGTAATATATTCGTTCGGACCAAATATTTTGGCGTTCGCAATCTGTGTCGCCGCATTTGAAGCATCCGGATCAATCTGGGTTGTAGACCAACCAAGAAAACCATAACCAGTTCTTAATACATTATTTAGATAGAGTAATACTTTACCACCAGAAGCAATACCGGAATGACCATATAAGTTCATGTTGCTTGTCGAATCAGCGTTATTGCCATCGTATATAATTCTATAGGACGCGGTCCATTGCGCATAAAGCGTAGTCGAGACACCTGCAGTATATGCATTTGAATAGCTCGTGCCACTTCCGTTTGGCTGAGTATTCCATGACGATACAACCGAATTATCATTCATAAAGGTTTGAGAGAGTGGTATCGTCGTAGCGAATCCGGTATCACCATATACATGTGCAACTCTACCGCTTCCATCATTTGCATCAAGAGTCACCACCATCCGATCATCCTTAATGCACCTAATTGAATTGGCCCAATACTTTTGGAGAGCCGTTACACTGGCGTTGTGCTGAGATGTCGTATCATAGAAAGAGAGGCCATAGTAAGATCTTTCATTATACGTAGAGCTTGAGACGTAATCACCACGAGTCCCTGTTCCACTAGCAATCGATTGGAATATGCCGCTATAAATAAAGTTATTCGGGAACTTACGCAGATTTGAAGAATCAGTAGAGGCAACGTTAAGTGCGGAATATAAAACGTTAAATTCTTTACCACTTGCAGCGACACCACCAGTTGGTAATCTCCAACCCGTCGGACACAGTGAAGACCCTGCAAATTCCGAAACACTTGCTAAGTTCATAATACTAGTATTTGCCATGGCAGCAGGCCAGTTGTAATAGTTACCATAGAAATATATGTTTTGGTTTGTACCAGACATGTGTTCAACACTAAGTGCTGTATTCTGATTATTATATTTTGGAAAACGATAACTTTGATAATCACCAGAAATATATTTTAGGTTAGTCGTTCTAGGATTAGCCGTGTAAATTGTTGTATTTAAAGTAGACTCCTCGAAGTTTGTTGCACTATTCCCTAGTCCGTTAAACACACCACCAATACCCTGCATTTTATCATAATCAAGCGAATGGTCATCGTTTAATCTCAAATTCTCAATCATCCAGCATCTACCATCGGCCAGTTTTGCTACGGCATAAACTTGGTTATCGCGAGTATCCTTAAGTGCCGTAACACTTCCTTGCGACAGAGCAGAACATCCGGACCAGTTTTGCAAATTACCAACCGACTTTACCCATACCGCATATAAGGTAATGTTACTATTGACATTAGCAAAGGTTACAGTTTCATTTGGACCATATATAGTAGCGTTCGCAATTAGTGTAGCCGCATTTGAAGCATCTGGATTAATTTGCGTTGTAGACCAACCCACAAAGCCATAGCCACTACGTCTATAATTTGGAGCCGCAAGTAACACCGGATTGCCGGAGCTTACAACATCGCTAATCCTCATGTCGTAGCCAGGATCCGCACCATTACCATCATAACGAATTCGATAATCTTTGTCTGCTACGCATCTCATAGAAGCACCTGCTGATCTTAAGAGACTAGTGTAATAAATATAGGAACTTGAAATCCTGTATACTCCACCATATGTGTAGCTAGTACCAGCATAGAATGACGCCCATAGATATGCATCAGTCTCACGACCAGTCATCGCTGAAGCGGACTGATAGCCTGAAAGCACGAAATTATATGGATACGTACGGAATCGTTTAGAAACTGTTGCGGCATTCGGGTTAGAAGTTGAAGAAATGGTAGTAGCCGTAGTACCAGTAAGTGAATTAAGTAGTTTATTGTAAGTATAATCAACCGTTGTAGTGCCATTCGCCGGTAAAATCCATCCGCTCGGACAAAGTGAGGTCATAGTACCGGTAGCAGCAGTACCCTCAATATATTCCGTGTTAGCAACCGCCGCCGCCCAAGTATACATATTGCCATAGCTATACCATTGGTTATAAATACTACTGTTAGTTGAGTTTGGAATAAGAGCCGTTCCGTCTTCAGCCTGGCCTGTAGTCTTTGTATTGTTATTGTTATAACGCGGAATACGATAAGCTACGTTATTGCCGGTAATATTCGCACTACTATATAGTGTATTGGACGTAGCATCATTCGGGAAAAAGTCTTCAGCATGAGCTAAACCAATAAAGCCATCACCAAAACCTTGCGCTTTGCTTGCATCCGATGAATTCGTGTCATCAAGCCTAAAGTTTTCAATCATCCAGCAATTACCATCGGCTAATCTTGCAATCGCATAAGTATCGCCATCACGAGTATCCGTAAGTGCAATTACACTGCCTGGCGTAATCGTATCACCATCACGGGTAGCGGCAGTTAACGATGTACAACCTTTCCAATCTTGCATATTACCAGATGATTTCACCCACACAGCATAAAGAGTAACCGAAGCTGGCACATTTACCCCAAGCGTTTCGTAATTAGCCGTAATCGTTTGGTTCGGACCAAAAATCTTTGCGTTAGCCATTAGCGTAGCAGCATTTGAAGCATCAGGATTAATTTGTGTCGTAGACCAACCCGCAAAGCCATAACCGGTCCTAGAATAATTTGGCGCATAAAGCGTGATAACCTCACCATCAACTACATTATGTCCAACTGACATGGTAAAGGCACTGCTC
>JAEEGL016475758.1_pt1 | contig 10463 bp, 13 predicted proteins | sample 9134231 | NCBI WGS metagenome assembly JAEEGL01 (sample SAMN16246548, study PRJNA631951) | gut metagenome | biome: gut microbiome; feature: rumen; material: fiber-attached | host: Bos | place: Iran: Karaj | collected 2018-10 | reverse complement strand
TTGAAGATTGGAAGAATCAAGGTGCTAAGATGGTGCGTTGTGACTATGACCACAATAGTGAAATGACGGATGACACCATAGCATCTGGTTGGATTAATGACCTTTGGATAGATGATGAAAAGGGACTAATGGGTAAATTGGTAGTCACAGAATCGGGTGCAAAGTCACTCAATGGACTTGACTACAGATATGGTAGCCCTGTATTTGTCTTTGATGAAACAGAACACCCAGTATCATTGCTATCATTTGCCTTTACAAATCGCCCCAGACTTGATAAGATGGATGCAGTATACAACATGAATGAAAAGAATAAGGCAGTTGTGGTAAATAGTAATAGCAACGAAGAAGAAATTTCTGATAACGGGGAAAATAAGGAAACCCCCATTGAAGAAAATCAAGAAAAACCAGATGAAGTAGAAGAATCCAATAAGGAAACTGAAACTGAAATGGTAAATAATATTGAGGAAAAAGTTATGGATGAACTAAAACAGATTTTAGGCTTACCCCCAGAAGCAACTGATGAGGATGTTAAAGCATCTGTAAAAGAGATGGTTGATAAACTCAAGGCCATTGCTGATGAGGAAATAGCAGAAGAGGCGGTTGAAGCCGTCAATGAGTGCGGTATAGAAGATGAGAAGAAGGAAGAGGTTATCAATGCCTATAAGCAGAATCCTTCCCTAGTTAAGTCTGTTCTTAACTGCATGAAGAAACAACCCGTCAAGATGGTAGTCAATGCTGATGAAGCACAGAAACCAGATTTGACTGACAACGAAAAACTTAAAAGGGAATATGCCTCCCTTAAAGGTGGAAAAGACAAGGTGGATTTCTTGCTTAAACACCCCGGCATAAAACTCTAAAAAACAGGGTCAAATAAAAGAGACATTAAAACAAAAAGATTAGAAAGGAAAAATTAGATATGGCACTTCCTACTATTGATATTGCTGGTAATTCCGTGGTTTTCTCTCTTGGTAGAGAGATTGCTAAACTTACCGATTTCGCACACGATTTTGCACCTGACTATAACGCCGTTGGTGGCGTTGTCAAGATGCCTATCCTTAGTGCTTCCGCTGGAATCTTTAATGCTTCCACTAACAACTACGAACAGAACAGCACAGTTGATACTGCTTCTATCACACTTAACAAGCAGTATGTTGCTGGTTTCTCAGTCACTCCAAAGCAGATGTCTGATGGTCTTGGTGCTTATGGCACTCTTTTCACTCAGATGGGTGAAGATGCTGGACGCGCTATTGCCCGTTCTGTTGAAGCGGCTGTAGTTGGACAGGTTCTTTCAAGCACCAATACTACTGCAACACTTCCTCTTACAAAGGCTGGTTTTGCTGGACTTTATAAGACTACAATGGATGCTAACCTTGCCCCTAGCAACTGCGTTCTCGTTCTCAATCCTACTGCTTATGCTAAGTTGATTGAGGTTCTTGGAATGGATGTTGTGCATCTGGAGAAGGCTATTGAAACTGGCAAGATTGAAAACTTCCTCGGTTTCAAGGCTATCCTTTGCAGTGCTTCCGTTGATTCTGGCATTCTCGGATTCATCGCTGAAAGAGGCGCAATCGGCATGGCTGGAAGAAAGATTCCTCTTCTTGAAGGTTATCCAGTCTACGAAGAGTTCATCGACAAGGATACAGGCATTCCTGCAACCCTCGTTGGATTCCTCAAGTATGCAACAGGTGAGTACTTCATCACAGCAACTACACTTTTCGGAACGGCTATCACCCGCGCTGGTGGTATTGTTCCACTAGTTGCTACTACGTAAGGTATAGACACTTGACCCGGTTTTAAGCCCCCTAGCCCTGCAAAGGCAGGGGGCTTTTTTTGATTAGAGGAAAGGATTACAAAAAATGATAATGTACAAGTTTAACAAGAAGGGTGAGAACGAGGTTCAACCGATTAGTGTCACTACAAATTCTGAAATCATCCTTGGTATTACCCGTGGTGGGGATGCAGATGCAACTATTACCCTAGTTGATGATGATACTAGTGCTGAGATAACCAATGTCATTACGGACTCAACTGGAATAGTTCCTAACTACAAGATGTATAGGATTGACACACCCGCTGAAAGAACAATCAAGAACTATACAGCAACAGTTTCGGGTGTAGATGACCAAGAAGAACCCTACAGTTTCACCATTAAGATAAGAGTGGTAATAAACGGCGTTAGTTATGGTGCTTTGAACTAAGAGGTGGTAATATGGCTACTAGTGAGAACTACATATTACAAAACCCAAGTCAAGGGTCAGTACATGACCTGACAATACCTACTGACAGCATTGTTTATGTTGGATATAGACAGGATGCATTTCCCGGTGTTATCTTCCCAATTCCTACACTAATTTGGAATGATTTTGACCATGAACATAAAGGACAAGACTGGGAGAATGTTGATGTTTACATGAATGATGCTGGGATGCAGATGGTGTATTTTTGTGGCAAACTCAAAACAGACAACACTACAAATCTGGTTGCTTTCAGACTTTATACTGGATATGTTCCATATACTGCTTCCATTACTATTTCTGCAAATGGATACAGCCGTAACGCAGGTGGAACAGTCACTAGGAAGGTTTATGAAAGAGAAAATGGTGAGACATACATGGTTGACACTTGTCCTAGTCAAACTGGCACTAGTTCGTTGTCTTGTCCTACCACAATAGGAAGTACAGGTGACATCATTGACAGAAAACTTGGAATCAATAACAATCAAGTTTGGAGAGATTCCAATGGCACAATCATTGGTGGTAGTGAATGCCAGTTCTACTACAGAAATGTTACCCAGAGGATAAATGGAAGAACACGACAAGTTGCAGAATTCAGACCCATTCCCAACTCACAATTTGGACAATGCCCTACAGACGGCACTCAAGTAGGAGAAGAGACTACAGTTGAGGTCACAGATGGTCTTTGGGGTTATGCAACACCAATAACTTTCACACTCAACTTGAATGTAGTTGAAAAATCCTATTCATACATCTATTTCTAATCAGAGAGGTAAATAACTAATATGAAACTTTACAAAATTGACTTTACGAACACAATCGGTGATTATGTTGTCACCGTTCCAACTGATTCCCAATTCCTTCTTGGAATATCAAATGGTGACTCAGAAGCAGATGTTGAACTTCTTGATGGGGAAACAGAATTGACCCCAGAAGAAGATAAGATTGGTGCTTACACGGTCTTTAACTTTGAGACTGATGGAACACCTTTCAGAAAGCATCTGATAGCAAATATCAATGGGCAGAAACCAGTAACGAAGTATTGGGATGCCCATGAATATGACCTTGTTAATGGTGAAGATACTTCAACAATAGCCATTCTTGACGGGGATGTATTTGCAGAACTTAAAACAGAACCAAACATCCATGCTGAGTTTGACGGCGATGACACCTTGACTGTCAAATTCAAGGATGCTTCTGGTAACTACTCTACTACATTGACCTACACCTATGAGAATGCCTTGGTTGCAAGCGGTATTGCCTGTACTGTTTGGAATGCCCCGGAAGAAATTGACGAAGAGATTTCAAGCACCTATTTGATTCCTAAGAAAATCAGACTCAAGAATGTTCAAACTATATGGGGCTGGAACAAGATTGAACCCAACTATACAGGTCAATCAAGCAGTGTAAACTGGAAGGCTACACCATTGGTTGCTGACATTCAGATTCCATATCAAGGAACAGAATCATACACGGACAAACTCAACATTGTTGTCAAGTGCGACAAGATGAGTGTTGCCTATAGGGATATTGATACAGGTGTTTTAGCAGAAGAGGTTGTGGAACTGGTTGAGGAATCGGGTGTATTCCAGACTGCTTTGAAACCACTCACACTTGAAACACCTGCAAGCAACCTAAGCATTGACATTGATGATACCAACTTCATGGATGTTGAAAGAACCATTTATGAAATTGGTACTACAGATGCACAAGTGACAAGCAAAACCATAACAGTGAATATTGACCTTGCTGATTTTCCTGTTGAGACTGGTTCAACCCAGATGTTCAAACTCAATCTGAAAATCAACTGCCTAGGTGATGCTGTTACACTTCCAGATGGTCTTATATCAATCAATACCACGGATGGAGACCTTTCAACTAGTGACTTCTATGCAAGTTACATTTCTGGCCCAACTTCATTGGCAACTGTGATTGGTGATTCAAGCGGTACTTCACTACTGGTTGAACTTGTCTTCAATGCTGATGGTGGTTACGCCTTTATCAAGGGTGCTTCCTACATTGAATAACAAACATTAGAACATGACTTACTATCCGATACAACTAAATAGTTCCAGAAGGGCAGGGACACCAATGAAGTTGACTGTTCCTGTTTATGGAGAATTTGGACTGTACATCATTCCAGAAACGGAAGGGAACGAAGTAACTCTATCGGCTGGAAGTCATGTCTATGAAAAATCTGGAAAGTACTACCAGTTTTATTCTGCTAATCATCCTTGCATGAAAGAGTTTAACATAGTTGAATCAAGCAATGATGGAAGCAGACCAATTGACTACAAACTGCAAATCACCTTTAAGGAAGGCTTGCCGTTTGAGGTGTCAAGCATCAAATATCTACCAATAAATAATCTGGTTACTGTAAGAACAGTATCGGACGAAGAACTAAAAGCGAAAAGGAAATCAATATGTGGGTAGAACTAACACCAACACTTTTGAAAACACATTTGGCACAAGCGGAAATACAGGCACTTGATTCTGTTCAAGTTCCTCTTTCAGTAGATGAAATCCTTGCTGATGAATGCACGAACATAGCAAACGCATGGAGAGGCAAGATTAGACTGTTTCATGCTGTAGACAAGAGAAGCAACTATGTTCCAGAATCCTTGCTTGAATACATCTTGATTCATCTGAGATATGCCTGTTATACCAGACTTCCAGCAATGGGTGACTTGCTTGATGAATTAAGACGAAGAGAGTGGGAACGAAGCAACGACATTTTTGACAATCTGAAAAAGATGTTCATTGATGAAGTTGAAGAAGGTGAAGAAGAAATTAATTCTTCAAACACCCCGGTCATCATAGTAAATAATGATTCATGGAAGTTTGACGAGTACCTATAATGCCAGATAACAATATCACAACCGAAGAACATATAGAAACACCTGACAATCAAGAGAACATCATCATTGGAAAACAGGTGCTTCCTACAGGATTGAAATCTGATGCCATTAGACAATTCTGGAGTGAGAAGTTAAGGGAACAATCCTTATTCTCAGCAAGGACTACTTCAAGAACCTATCTTGAAAAGGTCAAGGAACTATTGGCAAACTATCAGACTGCATTGGGTGAAACTCAATCTGGAGAACCTATAACACAAGGCTTGCAAAGAACCAGAATGCTGATGCTTGAAAAACTCAATGAACTAGGTCTTGTAGATAGGGATGCAGAAGGGAATGTAGTTGAAGGCAAAATGACCAACTTGGGGTCTGTTATGCGTCTTAACCTTATCATAAAGACAAATACAGAACTTGCTAATTCAATGCGGATGAAGGCTAGAAGTCAAGACCCGTTGATGCAGATTATGTACCCTTACTATGAACTGGTAAGAAATGAATCTAGGAAGAATCCAAGAAACTGGTACGATAGATGGATTGATTGTGCAAATGCCGTTGGTTGGAAAGGTGTTGTTCAAGGCACTTCCAGAATGATAGCAAAGATAGATTCACCTATATGGAGTGAATTGGGACACAGGTATTCAGACTGCCTAGGTACTGATATGCCGCCGTTTGCCTTTGGTTCTGGAATGGGATGGGAAAGAATAACAGCAAAGGAAATTAAAGACCTAGGCTTGACTGTTGGAGGTGAGGAAGATGGGACTACAGATTAAAGTCACTCTTCCAGATTCCTTAAAAGGTGCTGGCAAGATTAAGAAGATTCAAGATTCAAAAGAAAGCATCCTTAACATGGGTGGCGAAGCATTGGCTATCCTTATTAGAAACTGGATGAGACAACTTGATTCTTCTAGGTCAAAACACCATAGCGGACATTTCAGCCCGTCAAAAGTACATGACCCGATTGTAGAAGGTGATACTGTAGGTGTACCGATTTATGTACCGGGAATCACTAGGGCCTTGCATGACATAGTAATTAATCCTATAGAGGCAAAGTCATTGGCTATACCGCTACATGAATCTGCTTATGGTATGTCACCTAGGGAATACAATACCAGACACCCTAAAGGAACAGAAGAAGCATTGTTCAAACCAAAAGGAAAAGACTATCTTGCAAAGAATGACAATGGGAATCTGGTAGTCATGTACCTTTTAAGAAAATCGGTACATCAAGCACAGGATGAAACTTTGCTTCCACCTAATGAAGACATGAACAAAGCGGTTATGGATGCAGTTTCACACGCAGTAGAAATTATACTTAACAGTTAGAGAGGCTAGACATGGAACAGAACACAATAACATCAATTTCAGATATACAGGTAGCGGTGAAAGCAGAACTTGAGAAGAACACCTATTTTGTAACTCACGGATGCGACATTTTGATTGAGAATGCAAAGGACATTGAGTTTCAAATCAAGAATGCTATGGGTGCTTGTGGTATAGTTGCTACTGTTGCTACACCTTCATTGACTTATAGAGGTGACTATTCCGATGGTTCAAGCAAATCACCATACTGGGAAGTCAATTCTTTGAATGTAGTTATAGTTGAAAATCCAACATTGAATAGAGGAAGGGCAAACTACACAACTGCATTAGATGCCGCTTTACAGGTTGCAGAAACACTTAATGAAATTCCAGAAGTGTGCAACTCTACAATTTCACAAACCACTAATGGGGGACTAGTGGTTGTTTCGGTGTCCCTCAAAACGAACATAGTCTTTGGACTTGAAAAAGAGTCACAAGGATGATAACATGAAATAAAAAACCTATAAATGGTAAATAGTATTAGAAAGGAAAATTAAACATGGCATTCGCATTCAAACCATCTGGCGCAAACTCAATTAATGTTGCTTACGGTGTAGATAACGAACTACAAGGTTACATTGTCCAGAACGAAGACATAACAGAAAACATGGAAAATCTTACCATTCCAGACCAGAAGGGTAGGACTTGCCAAGTTATTGCTTATGATAAGGGCATGACACTTTCACTTACAGTTATTGGCCCTGCTACAGCACCAACTTCTGCTGGGTCTACATTGTCTTGGAAGGATAAATCTGGTTCAAGCCAAGATTACATTGTCCAGTCTGTAAGGCGTTCCTGTGTCTACAATGATACTGCAAAGTGGGTCATTGAGGCTACTGCTTGGGTACACGCAACCTATAGTGACAAGTCAGAAGACGCACTCTAAGAAAGGTAGTCAATGTCAGCACCTAAGTCAAGTATAGCGGCATTGTTTCCAAAGGGCATAGATTGTGGCTTTGGTGTCACAGTCTATCCCTTGACTCTTGCCCATTATGCTTTACTGGAAAAGATAAATTCATATCTAGTAAATGCAGACCATGCCCCAGACTCAATTGAGGTTATCAAGACACTCTACATCTGCACACATTCTGCAAAGGAAATAATGGATGATTTTTCCAACCTTGAATCATTGGCTTTTGATTGGGCTGAAAAACTTCCACCTAGAATGAACAACATCATAGCATCCGCTATCATTAAGCAGATTAACATCATGTCTAAGGTAATGCCTATAGTTGAGGATGAACATGGTAAAAAAAAACTAGTGGAAACGGACTGATAACTACACTAGCATATTTTGCAGTACATGACTTGGGGCTGAGTTTTCAACAGGCACTATATGTTGAACCGGCCTCAAGGCTTATGCTTATGCTAAATCAAAATGCGCTTGTAAATATAGGGGAAGAGAAGTGTATGACTTTATCGGATATAGAAGCATTAGAGGAACTGAAACATGGCTGAAGAAAAAGAACAACTTAAAATTGAAGCAACCCTAGACACTTCCAAACTGAAACAGGAAGCACAGCAAGGGATGCAGACTGTTGTCAATGAAGAAAAGAAGGTTGAAAACCAGTCTAAGCAAACCTCTAAGGCCATTGATGCAATAGGGCAAAGTGGTAAGAATGTTGGAAATGCACTTCAACAGTCTAGTAATCAAGGCACAGAGGCATTAAAGAAAGTTGGCAATGAAGCCGATAAAACAGCCAAGAAGATAGCCAAGATTGATACATCAGTACAAAACATTAAACTAGGTCAAGCAATCGGTCTTGCAGGGCAGTTCATCAATAGTGATACTGGTAAAGCATTGGGTGGTTATGTTGGTAGTCAACTAGGTATGTCTGCAAGCGCACAGGGGCTTGCTGGAAGTGCTATTCAAGGTGGGTTGACTGGGGCGGCAACAGGTGCTATGCTTGCAGGGCCTATGGGGGCCGCTGTAGGTGGATTAGTTGGCGCAGGTGCTGGGTTGGTATCAGCCGCTAAGGAACAGGAAAGGGCCGCAGTAGCACTTATAAAAGCCGCTGATGAAAGACAGGCTATCAATAGGGATAGGACAAAGGAAATTGACCGCCAAGAGGCAGAAGCAAAGAAGAACAAGGAATTTGACACCAAGTTTAACGAACTGATTGCCAAGGGTGATTTTGCTGGGGCTAATAAGTTGGTTGAAGAAGCAAGAAAAGTGTCTCAAGCACAATTTGAACTAGGTGACAAAGGGATTCATAATGCCGCAATCCAAATGGATGCAACACCTTTGGAAAACAGAGGTGCTAACTACAAGAGTTATGATGACTACTTGACTATTAGAACATCAGCACAGACAAGATTGGGACAACTTGACAATTATGAAGCACAGATAAAGGCCGCACAACAAAGAACAGCACAGGAACAAGCAAGAGAGGCTGAAAGAAAAGCACAGGAAGCGGCTAGACAAGCAGAACAAGCAAAGAAACAATCAGAAGCAGAAGCAAAAGCAAAGGCTGATGAAGAGGCTAGGTTTGAGAAAGCCAAAGACATGAACTGGAAAGCAAGCCTTAAAGAAGAGGCTAGTCAATACCAGTCACAGATTAATACTGAGGAATCCTTCATGTCTAAAATGGCTGGAACTAGGTTGTCCGATTCATTGACTAAAATGGGTGGCGGTTCTGGTTATGGTGTACAGATGCAAGGTATCAATTCCTATGTAAGCAAGATGTCTGGAAACATAGCAAGCATAAAAACCGTTATGGAAAAATGCCTTACTACGATTCAAGACATAGACAATAAGTATTCACCCTATGGTGGACAATTCATTAGCGATTCGGAATAATTAGAGAGAGGAAATATTATGCCAGATTCAAGTTTACCAACAGTTCAACAATGTAGTGAAACTAGGGATTATCTCAACCAAAAGACCGTTGTTAAGGTTTCTTTCATTGGTGAGGATTCAGCAATAGCAACATTGGCAAGCGCACAAAAGAAAGGAACTGCTTATAGGGGTTTGGGTAGTGCGGTTGCCCATTCAGTCATTGATTCATCTGTTACTGAAAAAATACAGGCTGATAGGACAAAATGGACTTGCACCTATACCATTTATTCACCTAGCGGTGGCGGTGGCGGTGGAGATGCCTATTATACTACTCTTGACTCAATGACTATGGTACAGCAACAGTTTCCACTATACAAGTACCTTAATGCAGAAGAAGCGGCCGCTGTAGCATCATGGGAAAACCTATCAGATGATGACACAGAAAACAAGAAGAACTTCAAATACAAGAAACCAGATGGAAGTTATGATGACTTGTCAAATGTTTCTGAGAAGGCTGAAAAGGTTGCAAAGAAGATTCTTGCTGGGTTTGAGTATGTACAGAAGGCATATCCACAAATCACCCATGTAGAAAAGTTTGACACAAAGAAGGCTTTGACTGCAAGAAAGAATGCCTTGAACCATATCGACACAAATGTTCCAGATTTGATTTCTGGTTATAGTTGGCTTAAAGTTCAATTTGACTGGCAACAGAATGATGATGGTACATGGACATTGACGGAATCTTGGATGGGTGTTCCAGAATCAGACCCTTGGGATACAGACCTTTATGGTGCTAATGCTTGGGCATTCTTCATTCCAACAAATCCAGCACCAAACAATAATAATAACTAGGAAGGAACAATCATGCTACAATCTCCAAAAAGCGGTGACAATATCCTTACATGGGCAAAGAACGCAACCAAGGAAATCAATTCCAACACTATTCACAATGGTATTGGCATTAAGGTTCTTCGCACACCTCAAGGAACAAACATATCAGTACAGCCTAGCGCAAAAGGAAAAGGTTCTTCACCTGTACATTGGATGCCCTTTGATTGTTCTTTACAGGAACAGGAAGAAGATAGCCTTGCTTGTGAAGTTCATATCCTTAAAGGCAGTCTGTTCTATGGTTCTGGACATAGCCTTGTAGAGATTCAACCTACAGGTGTAGTAGCAAATGACTATTGGGATTTAAGCATAACGGTTTCAGAAGACCTTATGCTGGGTATTGCCTGT
>JAEEGL016440083.1_pt1 | contig 10463 bp, 6 predicted proteins | sample 9134231 | NCBI WGS metagenome assembly JAEEGL01 (sample SAMN16246548, study PRJNA631951) | gut metagenome | biome: gut microbiome; feature: rumen; material: fiber-attached | host: Bos | place: Iran: Karaj | collected 2018-10 | reverse complement strand
TTATCTCTTACTAAATTGTGGTGCACGTCTTGCAGCTTTTAATCCAGGTTTCTTTCTTTCTTTAGTTCTTGAATCTCTAGTAATCATACCAGCAGCTTTAAGAATCTTTCTATAACTATCTTCTTTACTTTCGTTTTCTTTATCATATTCAAGTAAAGCTCTTGTAATACCTAATCTAATAGCCCCAGTTTGACCAGAAAATCCACCACCAGTTACATTACATTCAACATCAAATGTTTCTAAATTGTTAGTAAGTTCTAATGGTTGTTTTAAATCCATAACTAATACAGGAAATGGCATATATTCATTAACGTCACGTCCGTTAACAGTAATTTTACCTTTACCAGGTCTAAGAATAACTCTAGCAACACTGCTCTTTCTTCTACCAGTTCCAGAAAACATTCTTACTTCATTTTTCTTTGCCATACTTATTCTCTCCCTACCTTAACTTCTTTTGGCTTTTGTGCCATATGTGGATGTTCATTTCCAGCATATACGAATAATTTCTTATACATTTGTCTTCCTAATCTATTATGAGGAAGCATACCTTTAACGGCTCTTTCTACCATTTCAACTGGATAATTTTCTACCATTTCTTTAGCAGTTCTTGTTCTTAAACCACCAGCATATCTTGAGTGGTCATAATATTTCTTTCCTTCTAATTTGTTACCTGTTAATAAAACTTCGCTAGCATTAATAATAATAATGTTATCACCGCAATCAATATGAGGTGTATAAGTTACCTTATGTTTACCTCTTAACATTGCTGCTGCTTTAGCTGCTACTCTACCAAGTGGCATATCTTTTGCATCAATAACATACCATTCTCTAGCAACAGTTTCATTACTTTGCATAAATGTTTTCATTTTTTTCTCCTTAATTCTTTATTAAATTTATCATTCCTATTTTCGTGTTCCCAATACGAAAACAAGTCCGATATAAAATGTACCGATTATGATTATATAAAATATTTATTATTTTGTCAAGAAAAAAATGCCAAAAAGGCATTATCTTCCATTTAAACTTAATTGAACATCATTCTCTTTTTTATCTCTATCAATCAAATTCCCTTTATTTAATCTACCAAGCAGCTTCATAAATATAATTGCACATTTTCTCTCAATTCGGTTTTCATTAATAACTTCATCAACATAGGATTCACTATACGTAATATGAGTTTCATCATCTTCATCAATCGTAATATTATCAATATCATCCAATTGAAGACATTTTAATAACTTTTCCCATACCAAAGATGCAATATCCATTTTTAGCCTAGTTCCATCTTTAGAAACTAGTATTATTGAATTTTCCGGCAAACGAAACTGGCTTTTTATTAACTCACTAATTTGCTTAATTGTTTTACCTACAAGTACCTTGCGCATTTCGTCAATAGAATACCTTACTTTAGTTTCAATCATACTAACTGTTTCCGCATTAGGTGATAATATTCTTGAAGATTCATAATTAGTGAATATTAATTCTGGGACACTTAAGAAAGCCGTTTTTTTAAAACTAATAAAAATAATTCCCCCAAAGTAAATTGATAATGTAGATGGTATTGTTAAAGATTTTGTTCCTAAATCTACAAAATTTATTTCCCCATTAATGCGCTTTAACCCCTCATTTAAAACTATCTTAGGAATTTTTGTGTCATTTAATAATGGATATCCAATACTTAGTGATTCCAATGTACTAGGCATAATTAGTTCTTTATTGTTAATACAATCACGAACATTTTCTAAAAAAGTAAAAAATTTAGCATTATCCGATCTATAAATATTAATTTCTCTAATACCTTCAGGTATTTCAAGAACATCACCATAATTAAATAGATAGTCATATATTGAAGTTAAACCACAATATTCAATACCTTCTTTTTTTTCATCATCATACCAAAGTGAATGTATTTTACAAAGTGATATTAATGGCATCTTACCAGGCTTTAAACTAAATAAATCAGTATTAATACCAAGAAATGCATAGGAAACACCATCTTTATTTGATGATCTACTTACTCCTTCAAGTACATCTCCATATTCTGTACACTTAAGCATATAATTATCAAAGAAATATTTTGCCATTTCACGTGAGGTCATACTTAATATTAAAGAAAGATTCATCCGATTATTCAATAAAAAATCATAGTCGTATGATCCATTAATAGATAACACTGATTTAATTTCCTTTACAATTTTAGGCACAAATTCAACGTTTTGTTTTCCTACCCATTGACTAAGTAGTGAATCGACACCAGTGATATTAGTCACGATTCGTGAAGCTATAATATCTTCATAAAAAATTCGTTCTCTATCTCGTGGCATATCAGCAAACGGACTATATTCTTGGCCAATAATATCCGTCACCAAAATATCAAATTTAACTTCATATAATGGTCTTAAATCTAGTTCATACCTACCATAATCATTTAAAACAATAAATTTAGTCTCTAGCTTACTAATTACCTCTAATAAGTTATCTCTCGTTTCAGCAGTCCTAGGGATACTATCAATATTTTCTAATTCTTTATTCAAATCTTCCACTTTAATATTATTATAAGTATATATTTCTAATTCTCTCTCAATAGAAGCTATCTCTTCTAATTTATTTAATTTTTGCTTTTTTATTTCATCTAACCTATCCGGTATTAATGTTCTAGCATATTCTGTTACTTTTATCTTATAATCTGATAAAGTATCTTCCTTAAATCTAGCAAATGTTCTCATATCACTATCATTATAAAGATTATCTTTTAATTCTTTTTTATAAGTCTCAACCTCTACCAAAGCAGAATATACATTATTTTTAAATATTACATAATTAGTTGTTAAATTATAAATCTCATTTACTAATGCCTCTTTTTTTCGTTTAGTTAAAAATATTCTTTCTTTTCTATCTGATTCATCGTATATTTCTTTTAAAGCAATCAATTTCAAATGAGTAGATACATATAGTTCCTCCATTGCATCAATATATAATTTAATTTTTACTGGATTAATTAAGTTATGCACATATAAATTTTCCTTTTCATAATATTCCATTGTTATTAAATTATATACTTCATCATGATTAATAACCAATTTTCCAAATAATGAAAAATTTATTCTCATTTCATCATTTGCCTTCTGATTAGTAAGATTATAACTATTAAAATAGCTTCTATTTTCTTGTGACAGTATATCTTCATATTTTTTCTTAATTTCATCTAATCTTTTTATTCTATTATCATCTAATTTATCTCTCATAGGAATTGATTCAAGATTATTTGGTAATATTAAACTATTACTTACATTTTTATTACCACGTAGTTTATTTAATAATTCTTTGATATTCATCATATCACCTCCTAACTACCTATATCCTCTATTATTACCCTTTAATTTTTCATACTTACTACTCATTGCCTCTATAATCATTATATCACATTTCCAAGTTGCATATGCGATAGTATCTTCCTTTAATCTATAAATTTTATGACCTTCTTCAAGACTATGTCGTAATAAGTTTTTCCATACTTGATCATGAAAAATATTATAATAATTTTCATAAAAATAGTCCCCGACAATATTTTTAATATCAATTTTAATCCCACGACCATCTGATACAAGAAGAATGCTATTTCCTACAGGAAAAATATCAAAATCAAGCGGATCAGGAGCCATCGAAGAAAAGATATTATTAATTGCTACCCTACATTTAATTTGTAGCATTTTCTTTCTTGACTCAGAATTATTAAGTATTATCGATTCCTTAAAATTAGTAAATGTTAATTCCGGTATATAATACAAAAAAGAATATCTTTCAATGTCATTATCCGGTGAACGATTAACAGATACTTTTTCAAGTGTCGAAGGTATTGTTAACGATTGTCTATTATGGCTAATATAATATGAATAACATTTCAGTTCCACTAATCCTTCATTTAAAACTACATGCGGAATATTTAATTTAGTTATATCCATACCGCTAATATCTATCTTTTTTAAAGTACTAGGTGCAACTAAATTTTTATTATTAATAGCTTTTCTAATATTATCATAAAGAAAATATGTATCAAGTGTCCCATCAATATCTTTTGGTTTTCCTTCAACTTCACAAAATTTAATTTCTTCAATTCCTACAGGTATCTTATAAACAAATTCTTCTTTTTCTCCCATTAAATAATTATAAATCATCCAATATGCATAGTTTCTAAATCTATTTTTTTCCGTTTTATCATAGTAAAGGCCATAAATATGACATAGTGTACTAAAAGGAACCAATGAAGATTCAATAAAAGAAAAATTTGTTAGTGGAAATGGTTTTTCATTAACGACTTCTTTGTCTTTAAGATTTGTAAAATCAAGCATATAATTATCAAAGAAATATTGTGCTTTTTCACGTGATTCCATACTTAAAATAAATGAAAGAAGAAGACGATTACTTAATATAGCTCCAAAATCAAAAAAGTTATCACTCCTTACAACAGAAATAGCTGACGAAACAATCTTCTTATCATCTATCCACTGACTAAGTAGTGAATCAACACTCGTTATATTCGTCTCAATACGTGAAGCTATAATATCTTTATAAAAAGATAATTCTCTCTCCGATACATTTTCAAACGGACTATTTTTCTGCTTAACAATATCAGTTGTCAAAATATCAAATTTAACTTCATATAATGGATTTAAATCCAATTCATATCTTCCATAATCACTTGCAAGAATATATTTTTTCTCTAATTCAGCAATTACTTTAAGCAGATTATCTTTAGTCGCTAATGTCTTAGGGATATTATCAATATTCTCTAATTCATCATTTAAAGTATCTACCTTTATATTCTCATATGTATATACCTCTAATTCTTTTTCAATAAGTGCTATTTCATTATTAAAATCAAGCTTCATTGCCAGTATCTTTCCTAATTCATTAGGAATAAAATCCTTAGCTAAATCGATTAATCGTTTACGGAAATCATTTTCTATCAAATCATATTTTTTTATCATTTCTACAAGTTCATGGATACTTTCACTATTATCATTATATATCTCAGATTCATAAGTTTTAACTTCTAACAAAGCTGAATATACATCACTCTTATATATTACATAATTAGTAGTTAAATTATATATTTCATTTACTAAAGCTTCTTTCTTTCCCTTATTTAAACGAACTCCTTCATTTCTAACAACCGATTCATCATATATCTCTTTTAAGGCAATAAGTTTTAAATGGGTATCAGTATATATTTTTTCCATTGCATCAATATATAACTTTATCTTTATTGAATTAACATATCGATGTACATATAAATTTACCATTTTATATAGTGGTCGATTACTAAATAAACCAATATCATCAGTTTCATGATTAAAAACTATTCTTCCAAATAATGAAAAGTACATTTTCATTTCATCATTAGCAAACTTACTAGTAAGGTTATAACTATAAAAATAGCCCTTATCATTTTGTGATAGAATGTCTTCATATTTCTTTTTAATCTCATCTAATCTTTGAATTTTATCGCTATCTAATTTATCTCTCATTGGAATTGTTTCAAGATTAGCTGGCAATATTAAACTATTACTTGCATTTTTATTACCACGCACTTTATTTAATAATTCCCTAATATTCATCATATCACCTGCATTATTATCATTTCTTTTTTATCTTTTTATAAGTTCGAAAAGCTTCCTCATATCTTCTTTCACATTCTAAAACGGCTGCTTTCTTAATTGCCTCAGCAAAACTATCTGTCAATTTTCCATTATTGATAAAATTCAAAGAATTATTAACCACATAACTATATACCAAACTGGTATATACTTTACAAACAACCTTATCCATTGAAATAGTTACTTGTGTTTCAGTAGCTGATAATAAAACAACTCTGTTTATTTTATTATAATTTTGATATTTTGGAATAATAGCACCATTTTCACTATCGTATGAAAACTTACCATCTTCTACTGCTGCACTAACTTTATCCTCAAATATCTTTCTTCTAATTCTATCATTATTTAACATTTTTGAAGAAATACAATTTGTAAATATTAATTCTGGAACTTTTGTTAAATCGATATTCTCAATATTATATGATTCATCAAAATCAGTATTATACTCTACCAAATCTATACATTCTAAAGTAGAAGGTATTGTTAAAGACCTTGTTTTTAATTCACGAAAAAAACGATTTACATAAAACTTACTAGCAGGTTCTTCTGATACCGATTTACTCCCTAAAATACGACTTGTACCATCTGTTTCATAAACAGTATGACATTTATCTGTATCTTCACAAATTTCTAAACGTTCTAATCCTTCATTTAAAACTATTTTATCAATTGAATTATAACATTCACAAGCTAAATTATCTATTTTTAAAGTTCTTAATGATTTAGGCATAACCACCCAAGCACCTGAAATCCTTTTTAAAATTTCATCAGAATATTTTAAATCTTCATTTGAAAAATCTATACTTATTTGATTAATACCTTCCGGAACATCGATAATATCATAAATATATAATGAATTATAACGTTCCGTAAAGTAATCATATAATTCTTTATAATTATAATAATATGAATTGTCTAATAAAGATAAAAGGTTACAAATTACTTTTAAAGCAATACCATCCTGCCAAGGTAAAGAGAAAGATTTATCAAAATGGTTATCAAAATATATTTGAGATAATATCGTATCATCTTTAGTTACCATATAATTTTTAAAAAAGGAATCAGCTTTATATAATGAAGTTACATTCAAAACAAGATTTAATAAAAATCTATCACGAACTATTTCATTATAATCATAATGATCTGAACCATAACCCTTTAATATTGCAACAATTGTTTTAATAATAAACTGATCATCATCTGGTAAACACTGACTTAATAACGAATCAGCCCCAATAATATTAGTTTCTATTTTCTCTGCTATAATATCTTTATAAAAATTAAATTCTCTACCCTCAGGTATCTCTTTAAATGGATTTTCCTTAATATTTTCCATATTAATTGTCAAGATATCAAATTTTATATCATATAATGGTTTCAAGTTTAATTTATATCTTCCATAATCATTTAAAATAATATATTTCTTTTCTAGTTTACTTATCTTATCAATTAATTCTTTTCTGTTAATAGCTCTTTTTTCTATCTTATCAATTTCCTCTAACTCCCTATTTAATTCATCAACATTAAGTTTTTTATAAGCATATATTTCTAACTCTCTTTCAATATAAGCAATTCCATCTAATACATTAAGATTCATCTCTAATATCTTATTTACTTCATCAGGAACAAATTCTAAAGCATATCCCAATACTTTTTCATAATATTCATTAATTAGACCTTTTTTAAGGCCATCGGTAGTATTTAAATAAGAATTCTTTAACTCATTTATATATGTTTTTACTTCCACTGAAGCAGAATATATATTACTCTTAAATATTACGTAGTTAGTAGTTAAATTATATATTTCATTCATTATTGCATTTTTTCTATTTCTAAATAAATTTAGTTCTAATACCTCGTCATATATCTCTTTTAAGGCTATTAATCTCAAATACGTATTCGCATATATCTCTTCCATTCGGTCGATATATATTTTTATTTTTCTTGGATTAACATTTCGATGAATCCAAATATCAACTTTATCATCAAAGGAAAGCGTATCATAATTAAATCCGTCATCATGATTAATTATTAAAATTCCAAACAAAGTAAAATTCATAAGCATTTCATCATTAAAATATTCTGATGTAAGATCATAACTAGAAAAAAATTTTTTTTGTGATAATATCTTTTTATATTCAGCTTTAAAATTATCTAATTTAACTAAATTATCTTTACTTAAGCCTTCTCTTTTAGGAATATAAACTAAATCATTTGGTAAAACTATTGCTTTGCTCTTAGCGCTAAATATTTTATTAAGTAACTCTTTAATGTTCATAAAATTCACTTCCATAACGCTTACTCTTAGTTCTAGTTTTTACCTGAGTATTATCAATACCATGTGTTGCTTCATCAATTGCCTCATCAATAAAACTACTACATTTTGTAATGACTTTCTCTACGATATTACTCGCCATAATCTTACCAAGCGATGAAGCATCTAGCCATGATAAATCTGCTAAAAAAGTTTTTTTTACTACTGAATCAATTGAAATTGATCTTGCAAATCCACTTGATGAAATTAAATGAATAGTATTAGGGCTTAATTTAGGTTTCTCCGTAATAATCCATTTATCATTAATTTTAACATATTTATTATATCGATCATCCCATAATTCTTTAATAGACATCTCACACTTAACACGAAGCATAAGATTTCTATCCTTTTTGTAACGAGTTAACATAGTTGACTTTTCAAATTTAGTAAATATTAACCGTGGTACCTGAACATAACTTTGAAAAGGATAAAAATTGCCATCATATGGTGATATACAAAACAATGTCGAAGGTATCGTTAATTTTTCAGTTTTTAATTTTCCAAGATCAATATTACCATAAATACATTCAAGACCTTCATTTAAAACTATTTCCGGAACAGTGGAATTATGCAAATAATTATCTAAATAATTAACATCAATTTCTCGCATTGTACTTGGCATAATAACCTTTTTATTATTAATTCTTTTAGCAATATTATTCCGAAGTGCCTCAAGATCACAATTTAAATTGATACTTTCAATTCCCTCCGGTACATAAAGTTTATCACTCTTATTATTGCCAACAAATACTTTATACATTTCCGCGAAAGCCATATATCTTTCCAAATAGCGTGGCTTTTCATCAAAATATAGTGAATAAAGGCGACATAATGTTGCTAAAGGGAACCTTCTTAAATTTCCTTTATCGTTAGTAAAATTAAAAATATTCCTTATAGCTGTTAACCAAATATTCCTCTCAATTATATAACGATCTTCATCGACATGCGTAATGTCAACTTTATAATTTTTAAAGAAATATTTAGCAGTTTCTAATGAACGCATACTTAAAACTAAATTTAATAAAAATAAGCTTTCTAATACTTGATATCCAAATATCGGAAGTATATCATAAATTGCTGATATTATGTGTTTATCATCTTCCTTTAATTTATGTTCAAGTAATGAATCATTACCAGTTATGTATGTAACTATTCTATTTTTTATAACTTTACTATAGTATTCGATTACTCTATTATCTTTAATATTAGTAAAAGGACTCTTTTTTTGATTAATAATATCTATTGTTAAAATATCGAACTTTACTTCATATAATGAGCCTAAATCTAATTCATATCTTCCATAATCATTTAAAACAATATATTTAATTTCCAACACATTAATTTTTTCAAGTAACATTTCCCTATTATCTAATGTTTTGGGAATATTATCAATTTGCGTTAACTCTTGATTAAGCTCATCTACTTTTATATTATTATAAACATAAATTTCAAGTTCTCTTTCAAGATAAGCAATCATACTAACAATATCAATAGACATATTTGATATTTGATATAATTTATCAGGTATTAATTTTTTTACATAATTAACAATTTTATCATAATAATTCTTTATTATCTCATCTCTTGTTTTTTCATCAAAATTAATTTCTGTCTGTAATTCATTCCTATACGTTTCTACTTCCTTCAAAGCAGCATATACATTATTTGCAAAAATAACATAATTGGTAGTTAAATTATATATTTCATTTACAAGTATTTCTTTATTATGTCTAGATATAATTATCTTTCTAGATTCTATTTCATCATATAATTCTTTTAGCGCGATTAATCTTAAATGTGTTTCCTCATATAATTCATGCATTTTATCGATATATAATTTAATTTTTATAGGGTTAACAATTCGATGAATATATTTTTCCTTCTTGATATATTCCGGTGTCGTATAAAGATTAAATATCTCATCATGATTTACTATTAAATTACTAAATAAATTAAAATTCATGAGCATCTCATCATTAAAATATTTTATAGAAATTTCATTACTAAAAAGATTCTTATTTTTTAATAATAATTCTCTATAGTTATCCTTATATTCACTTAGTTCTTGAATCTTATCTATAGAAATTTTATCTCTCATTGGTATTGAAGCAAGCTCACTAGGAAGAACTAATTCCGTATTATTTATACTTCTAATTTTATTAAAAAAATTCCTTATATTCATATGTCCATCACCCCCCAAAAATAAATGCTTTTATTATATCATTTATTTATTACTTTTACCATATTTATCAATTAAAAAAACTAGTTTTCACTAGTTTTATTCATTTTCTTTAACAAATAATGGAAGTATTGTTTTAAGTTTATCCTCACCAAGTACTTCATCTAAGTATATTTCATCATCTTTATAAGTAGCACATACTATTTTATAATTATCTTTAATATCTGTTCCTTCTTCATTAACCTCAGCAATATAATAATATTCTTTATCATCTTTTTCTACTTTATCGACAATTAAATATTCTTCATTA
>JAEEGL015002206.1_pt1 | contig 10463 bp, 10 predicted proteins | sample 9134231 | NCBI WGS metagenome assembly JAEEGL01 (sample SAMN16246548, study PRJNA631951) | gut metagenome | biome: gut microbiome; feature: rumen; material: fiber-attached | host: Bos | place: Iran: Karaj | collected 2018-10 | reverse complement strand
TTTATTTCTCCCAAAAGTCGAATTTGACTATACTTTGTTTCCCTCAGCCCTACGTCAGCAGCAAGCCGATCAGTATGCCCCCGGCAAAGCCGGAAAGGTGCTCGCAAAGGGTTGCCTTCCCGCCGAAAAAGCCGCTGATCACGTATACGGCGAGGACGATCAGCAGGGCGACCGGTACGCCGGAAAAAAGGACCGTGCCGTTTTTGAACGCGAGGATCATGAACACGGCGAGCAGGCCGAAAATGCCCGGTGATGCGCCTTCCCCCTCATGGAGCTTATAGACGAAAGCCATGAACAGCCCCGAGACCAGCGCCGACACAAGATAGCAGACCAGCGTTTTCACTGCGCCGAGCTGCGTTTCCACGGCGTAGCCGACGATTAGTATGGCGGCTGTGTTGAACAGGATATGGGGCGTTCCCACGTGAAGAAGAGCGGAAGAGATCAGCCGCCAGACTTCCCCTTTTTTGATCTTCTGATCCGAAAGATGCAGGGCGCGGTTCAGAGATCCCTTGTTGTGTCCGGTGAGCAGCTTTTCCTTCCGCGAAACCGCAACGCCTTCGGGGATCAGGAAAAAGGTATCCAGAATATAGACCGCGACGATCACCGCGCAGAAAGATATGGTAAATACAGGCATACGCGGTTTCCTTCCCGGTTTTATTTCCTTTGCCGAATGTATATTTTATTATAACTGAAAAAAGTGAAAGATTCAATCAAAAAACAGATAAAAGCGGAGCTGAAATGAAGTGCACTCCAAATCAGCACCGCTTTTTGAAAAGATCGAAACAGATTCGATGGATTTGTTAAACAGTAAAACGGTTTTCAGCTTTCAGTATTGCAATATTTTGGTGTATAAAATATAATAAAGAAAAACGGAGGATTTGAGCTTATGAAGAAGATCATCTCTTTTCTTTTAACAGTGCTTTTATTATGTGCGTTCTTTGCGGGTTGTACGAAAAGCGAAAACAGCAACTTATCCGACGATCAGACTGCTGCGGATGTTTTAGCTGCCGATCCTGCCGTAGTCAAAGAATTGGAAGACTTGCTGATGAGTGAAACCTGGCACGAAGAAGGCAATAAGAATTATGCTTATGTTTTCAATGAAGACCACACTTTGGATTTTTTGACCGGCGAAGGGTATTACCATGCTGTGTATTGCGGTAATTGGTATGTGGATTATATAGATGAAGACGGGAACAAGCCGGGCAGTGAAGATTTTGATGAAGAATCCGTTGCCTATAGGATCGTTAACGACGGGAATCATGTGAATAATAAGAAAATAACATATCTTGAAAATGAGAAAAAACTTGTACTGTCATGGTTGAATGGATATTACAACGGTCCCGACGACAAACGGTCTGCCCATGCTTACGTACCCGGAGCAAAAGTCTACAAGGAATTTCCGGAAGATGCCGAAACTCCCGATAATCTGGTCGGCACATGGGCAAACGGACAACTGATCTTCAATGCCGACGGCACCGGATATTCATCACCGATGGGATATATTCTCGACGAACTGCAATACCCTGAGGACATTGTATGGTGCGCTACAGACCATGAGTTGTATTACGGGTTAGTGTTTAATGATGAGAACCAACCTGCCGAGGAGTATTTATATTTGAAATACGGCATTGTTATGTATGAATACAGTTTTATATTGATGAAAATACATTAAGTTTGTACAGTCCGTGGGATGATACTACTGTAGAAGTTGAACGAATGAAGTAAAAAAACAGGTTTATCAACAGAGACAAATCGTAAATCGGTAAAGTGAAAGCAGGTGCCGCAGCAAAAAACTGCGGCACTTGTATTTTGTGTATCAACAGGGACAAGTTAAGCCGGATTCTTTTTCTTATGCAGTACTGAAAAAGTCGGTTTTAAAACTGCCAAGTTTGTTCCAAATTTGTTCCAAAACACGTGCAAATTTGCGTGATTTTACGTGTTTTCGCGTGCATCCGTGAAGAGGTGAAAATGCCCGCGATCCCTTATATATAGCCATTTCCGGGCATTTGCGTGCACCTGTGAAAATCTGACCGAAACGGTTTCGTAATGAGCAGGTTGTCAGTTCGATTCTGACCACCAGCTCCACCCCACAATCCCTTGTATATCAAGGGGTTGCGGCTTTTTTATGGGTGCTCGTTTCAGCGTGATTTTTGCCCAAAAACTATCACTTGCACCCCTTTGCACCCCTTTTTTCTCTATTTTGTGAAGATATGGGTTTATCTGTGATAATCAAGAATGGTCCGAAACAGTATATTTTTCAACAGTTTTGGCATGTTTTAATTCCTAAACACAAGCAAAAACTGATAAGCAAGTTCTCTTAATGAGTTGGTCGTCAGTTCGATTCTGAACATCAGCTCCATCCCGGAAACCCTTGTAAAGTAAGGGTTTCCGGCTTTTTATGAATAACGCAGAAAAGGCTATTTTCACTGAAAAAAAACAACTTGCACCCCTTTGCACCCCTTTATGACATAAAAGAACTCGTTCTCCACTAGAAAACGAGCTCTTTTACAATGATTAAGGGATTAGTGTTTTATATTGTTCTTGGGATTCAAAACCTTACCAAGGCACAAGGGACAGAACATAACATCAAAAAACGGACCCCGCAAGGAGTCCGAATTGAAAATTGTTTTTTGCCGATCTCAGCTTTTATACGCGCGCTGCGGATTCCGTTGAAACGCTGAGGCAATAAGTAAAGTAATTCCTCCGGAAGCGATTATGACGCATAAATCCACCGGAGCAAGGACCAATTTGCCCATGCCGTTAAAGAACACGCCGGATCCGAACCGGTAGAGGTTGCCGCTAAGCAGAATCATCTCGCCGATATACATGGCAAGGGTGGTTGCGGCGGCAAGGATCGCCGGAAGCGTTACGGAAAGAAATCTGCGTTTTTTCAGCGTAAAGGAAGCAAGAAAGACGCCGGTGGTGACGCCGAGAAGAACAAAGAATACGGTCATCAGTACAGCGGAAACGGCGGATACCGTGATTTCTCCCGTCCGATAAAACGCCGTAAAGCATGCCCAGATGCACATACCGAGAAAAGACAGGCTTGTTACGGTCTGTATGATCAGCGCTTTTTGTCTGCTTTTATCCCCGGTTCGGATCATCTTTGCATAACCGTAAATACAGTTCAGAAGAGATAGAATGATAATAACAGAAATCAGATAGAAATGCAGCTTAAAAGCGGGACTGTAACCGCCGAGCAGCACGTCCACCGCCTCCCACGTACGCGTTTCATACATTTCCGGCGGCACATAACAGAGCGACATCTGCCAGCTTTCCAGCGGCACAAACTCCTGCGTCTGCACAAGGATCCTTGTTTCCATAAAGTGTTCTGTCAGAAAGAACACCGCAACGGAAACAGCCGCGCCGGGAAGCAGCGCTTTCTTTTCCGTCAGCTTCTGAAACAGCGGCAACAAAAGTGCGCCGACGATCAACGCCAACGCGATTGGCGTATACGGGATCACATATTTCGGATACGCTTCTATCGGGATCGCGCCGTCCCGCAGCATGTGGACGAGAACGGAGATACCCATATAGATTGGGTAAGATACGGCAATCGCAACGCCTGCAAGCATACCAAAATAATACTTTTTTATTTGCTTGTTTTTCATAACTGTACCTCCTTCTCTTCTACCCGGCGTTGGTAAGCGTTACAAACAGCAATGCAATCAATAGGACGGCGAACCCTACCACCGAAGCAGCGGTCAAATGCCGATAGGTCACGATATGTGAAATACGTGTTTTTAGATTTGCACCGCCAAAAGCGGAGACAAGCACGCTTTCGCTTTCAACTCCGGAAAGCAGCGACCTGGCGTAGTCTTTTTGTTCCTCGTCGGAAAGCCCGTTGAGCGCGGCTTCGTCGCAGGCAAGCTCCAGATCCGTCAAGAACAGCTTCAAAAATAACCAGGCAAGCGGGTTGAACCAATGAACGGCAGTTGCGATCAACCCAAACAACCGCCAAAGATTATCTTTACGGCGGACATGCGTTCTTTCATGCAGCAGGATATACCGCAATTCTTCTTCACCGTAGTTTTTCGGAAGAACGATTCTCGGATGAAATATGCCGTAAACGGCGGGCGACTGAACATTATCAGACAAATACACGTTTTCTTTCAGATGCTTCGTGCTTTTCAACTCACGCATCGTCCTTATATAAACGCATGTCAGTGCAATCAGAATTATAGCGACGCCCGTCAGCCAGATCCAAGCCGAAACCGAAAACACACGGCTGAATATCGGCACCTTATAGGTGATGGGAAAATACGCGTTTGCCGCCATAACGCTGTTCATCATTGAAAACGCGACATCCTCCGTCGGCTGATATACAGTTACGGTTTTAGTTGTAAAGCGGGACAAAAAAGACATAAGACTGCAAGGACTGTTCAACCCTATGGGGATACACATACGCACAAAGGGAATGATCCACAGAAGAACGGAAAACCTCCGCGGAATTCGCTTGATCCTCCGCAGCAGCAAAACGAGCAAACCGAAGAAAGATGCGGTTAGGCTCATATTGAAAACCCAGTAAAATACTTCCCCCATCAAATGAATCACCGCTTTTCGATCAGTTCTTTAAGTTCGGCAAGTTCCTCTGCTGTAAGCGTCTCATCCTCCAGCAAAGCTGAGAACAGGGCTTTTCTGGAACCGCAAAACAACCGATTCATTAAAGAAGAAGCTTCTTTTTTTTGTATTTCCTCGCGGGAGATCAGGGGCGTACAGAGAAACCCCGGTTCGTCCCGCCGCAGAAAACCCTTTACCTCTAACTTTTTTATAACGGTATAGGTGGTATTCTTGTTCCAGCCGATGGTATCCGCCGCAATCAGGCTGATCTCTTTGGCGGAAAGCGGCCCACGCTCCCAAAGAATCTCCATTATTTTTGCTTCGCTTTCAAACAGTTTCTCTTTCATTTTTAGCCTCCGGACTATTGCTATAGTCTATACTATCATAATAGTCTGGATGTGTCAATAAGTTTCTATAATAGGCAACTGAAAAAACGGAATCCATATAATGATCATCATACTTCCTGTAAAAGTGTAAACGACATGATAAATGAGAACGCTCTATAAAACCTTTTCAGATAAGCATATCGCCATTACAATTGGCCATCGGGATTGACGGTTTTCTTTTAGAGAGGAGTAATTGACATTTTGGTGGAAAACAAAATGTCAGCCTCCAAAAATTTTGCACCCCTTTTTTTCTTTTCTTGCGTTAATCTGTGTTAATCTGTGAAAACATAAAAGGGCGAAAAAACCTTGATACCATCGCATTTTTTGGACCTTGTGTGAAGATGTATTGACCCGTGATAACTGTCAAGTAAGTGTTCGTAATGAGCAGGTTGTCAGTTCGATTCTGACCACCAGCTCCAAAGGAAAAGAACGGTCTTTTGACCGTTCTTTTCCTTTCAGTAAATCAGGCAGAATCGAACTGACAACATGGCGCATCTCGGTTTTTTCGCGAACGCGGAAAACTGAGGCGCTATAATCAACGCCGCAGGGCAAGCGCGCAGCGCTGCCGCGGCTCGATTCTCCTGCCGTCGAAAACATTATCGCCTGCCTTCGTTTGGAGCACTCGGCACGCTCTGTGTTTTCTCCCGCCTGCGGGCCGCCTTCATCGCCCACCGGGCGCGGCGGCTCCTCGGCACCACCAGTTCCAAGTCCGAAACCCCTTATTTTATCAAGGGATTCGGGCTTTTTCTTTTTCGTAAAAATCAAATCGAAAAACACGCGAAAACCTGTTTTTTGTTCACTTTTTGTTCACTGCCTCATAAAAACACACAAAAACAACAGCGAAGGGAGCCGGAGAGGGGCTGATCTTCACCCAGCACATCTGATCCTCTACTTTCAGCTGTTCTGTCACGCCTTCACGCGCGGCCATTTCTTTTACTGTCCGGCGAAAGAGTACCGTCCTCCGGATCAGCCCTCGCCGAAAAGTTCGATCAGATAGCCGAACCCGGGATTGTCGGGGAATTCTTCAAGGAAAGACGGGTCGTAAAGATGCGCGGAAAACGTAACGGTTTCTTCGCCGGTACGGTCGTTTTTGAACGACTCGATGACGAAAATGGCTTTATCCGACAGACCGAAGCGATCGGCTTCCGCCTGATAAAACGCGCGCTGCTCGTCCGGCGTCATTTTGCCGAGCGGTTCGTAATACACGGTCAGCCGCAGGCGGTAGGTCACGTTATCGGCCCCGTATTCGGCGATCGCGCCGGCCAGCGCTTTTGAGATCACGTGTTCGCCGGGCCCGATCCAACCGTATTCCTCAGGCGCGGCGTCCCCGTAAGTTTCCACAAGCGTTCTGTACTGAATGGGCGGATCGCCTGCTCTGCGGATCGGGCCGTTGCCCTCGCTTTGAGAAGAGGCTTCCTGCGAAAATGAAGCGGGGATCTCCGGCGCCATTACGGCGCCGTTTTCCGCAGTTTGCGCGTCCGTTTCACCGTCGGATGCAGGCGTTTCGGCCCCGATATCGGGCGCGACAGGGTGTTCTTCTGCAGCCGTCGGCTGCCGGTCTTCGGAACTTTGCGCGGGATCTGCCGGTTGGGCGCCTGCGTTTGCGGTTTCTTCCGGCATTACGGACGGCGTTTTGCCGAACCAGTTTTGCGTGCTGATCCACCCCGCGGCAAGCACCAATGCGGCGCAGCAGACAACCGAGCCTATGATTTTTGTTTTTCTCGCTCTGTTCTTTTTGAAGCTGTTCCGGACGGCGTCGGCATTATCCGCCGCGGAAAGATATACTTCGTCAACGCCCGAAACGGCGTCGTAGATAACATCGTTATTCATGACTGTTCCTCCTTCAGATATTTTTTCAGTTTTTTGCGAACGCGCATAAGAATCGTTCTCACATGATCCTCTTTGATCCCATACATTTCTCCGATTTCCGAAGGGGATTCAAGGTGATAGTACCGCCGCAGAAAAACACTTCTGTCGCGATCGTTCAGCGTTCCCAGAAAAGCGTTCAGATCCCGTTTTAACGTATCCGCGTCGGCGGGATACCCGGCGGGAATCGCGGCGGACAACTCTTCGGTTAAACGAACGTCAATATCGAGCAGACGTTCCGCCGCAACGCCGAAGATCTCTGCCATCGCTTCAAGCATTTTGCGGTCAGGACGCCTTTTTCCCGTTTCCCATTTGGAAACGAGATCCCGTGAAACGTATAACGCATCCGCAAGTTGGGTTTGTGATAACCCTGCCTGCATTCGCAGCTTTGCTAATTTTTGACCGGTCTGCACTTTATTATCACCTCCGCCGCATCTTCATTATATCCGGGAACACACCAAGGCACAAGGGACAGAACGTAACATTTGCAATCAACAACAGCGGACCCGCAAGGAGTCCGCCGTTTGCATAAAGGAAATGAACCGTCCCCTGTATCAGCCCCTCAGTTCTCCCGAAACTCAATCAGAAAGCCGAAGCGGAACAGATCCGCATCGTCTGTGGGGTCGTCCACCCGGACGGTTACCGTATGCGTCTGCCCGTCGCCCGGCAGCGATACCGTGCCGGCGGGAAATTCCATGTTGCCGTAAACGGAGCCGCAATTGAAAACGCCTGCCGCTTCCCCGTCGCAAAGGACCGTCGCCGGCAGCCCCTCGGTTGACGAAAGCAGCGCCATGCCGAGCGAATCCGCGTCCGTTTCATAGGTAAAGGACGCGCCGGGCAGGTTTTCCGCCTGTGCGATCCCCTCTGTGAAATGCGGATATTCCAGATATCCGTACGGGATCGCGTCCGGGGAGACGTCCAGCCACGCCGCCAGACGGTTTTTGCAGGTGCGCCAGCCGCCGGAATAAACGAGGCGCGGATCGGTGCATTCCACGTAGGAATAGGTGCCGCCCAGATACGCCGCCCCGTTTTTGCACCGGATCTCCCGGTGCTGCGGCCGGCGGATCAGCGAATCCCAGTCGGTTTTCAAAGCGCCCACCACGGCGGCGGAATAAAACTTACGGTAACCGTTTGCGCTCGGATGCACGTCCAGCCCGCCGTCCTCCGCGCGGTAATACCAGCCGTTTTCCGCCAGCCAGTCTTCGAGGGAAAGCGGGGTCCCGGCGGTCTCATAGGTTTCGTGCAGCGTTTTATAAATATCGATCACGGGCACGCCGTAGTATTCGCACAGCGCCGTTTTCAGGTCCGCGCCCTGCTTCCATCTGGCGTAAAGCGCCGTTTCGGCGTTTGTGGGATAGGGCGTGTGGAGATAGATTACCACCGGCTCTTTTTTCATCTGCAGGCAGCGCCGGAGCATATACTCCAGATAAAGCTGCGTTTCGGCCGCGCCGGTACCGTCCGTTTCACAGTTCAGCGAGCCGCAGTCGTTCACGGAAAACTCGATAAACAGCAGATCGGGGGCGTAGGGCTCCACGTCGCGCCCGAAGCGGGCCGCACCGTAGGCGGAATTGGTGCCGCCCTTGCCGGCGTTGACCGCCCGCAGCGTTTTCTGCGGGTATTTTTCCGCAAGGAACCCCAAAACGTCGTCGGTCCAGGCGTTGGTGCTGCGGGGCCTGCCGTTTTCATAAGAAACAACGCCCTGCGTAAGACTGCCGCCGATGAACGCCACCGTGAGCGTGCCGGTTTGCGTTTGGAGCGCATCCAGGCCGCAGAGGTTCCCTTCCGCCGCGGAAAGTTCCCGGGCGGCGGATTTCTGCAGCGCCTCGGGGCCGTAACGGTCCGGGAGGAGGAACCCGGCAATACCCGTGCCCGCAACGCCCGAAACAAACACCGCCAGCGCCAGCACCGCGCCCAGCAGCGGCCTGCCCGCGCGTTTTTCCTTTGTGAGCGCTTTGAGCCGTAAAACGCCGCAGAGCGCCAATACGGAGCCGAACGCGGCGGAAGCGGCTGCGGCAAAGCGCGCGCCGCCTTCATGAAACAGGATATTATTGATGAGATAGGAGATCACGGCAACGCCGCCGGCGGTTCCCGCGCCGCCGAGGAGCGCGGGCAGGAGCAGCCGTTTTTTCGTTTTTCCCTTTGCCGCGGCAAGCAGCGCAAACCCCGTCGCCCCCAGCAAAAAGAGCAGCGCCATGCACACGCCGTAGAGCGGGACGTTCCACTTTATGAAGTTTACGGTGTACCAATAGGCCGTGCCCGCGGCGCATACGAGCAGCGCAAGCCCGGCAGACCAGAGCGTTTTCGCGTTTTTCATCGGAGAAACTCCTTTCTTTCCGCGCGGCGGCGGATCCGCGGCAGGACCGATACCGTCCGTTTTTATTATTATACAAAAAGGATTTCGTGTTTGTCAATTCCGTTGAAACCGCCGCTTTGCATCGGGCGGGGGCGGCGTTTTTTTTGCTTGCAACAAAGGGGAAACTGTGCTATGATGAATTAAATACTGCAACGGGGAGATGGTATTGTGAACGCAGCAAAAAAACTCATCAAAGCAGGTATCGGCGCCGCTGCCGCGGTGATGGGCGCGGGGGCGCTGGTGTACGAGTGCGCGCTCAACACGAAACTCAACGGCTTTTTCGTAAATCTGTTTGATAACCGCGCTTCCGCCGCGAAAGAGGCGCCGGAAGCCGCCCCGCAGGACGCCGCGCCCGCCGAACCGGGCTGGTTCGACCGGCACAAGGGCGACGACGTGGTGATCTCCACGGAAGCCACCGGGCGCATCCACGCCTATATCATCCCGGCCGGGGCCCCCTCCCACAGGTGGGCGGTGCTCTGCCACGGCTACAATTCCGGCCCGGCGTCCGTAGGCGTTTTTGCGGAGCACTACCGCCCGCAGGGCTTCAACTGCATCTGCCCTTCCCTGCGCGGCTGGGGCAACGACGAAACCAGATACTGCGCCATGGGCTACCGCGACAAAGATATATGCACGGCGTGGATCGACTATATCCTTACGCTGGACCCGGAAGCCGAGATCCTGCTGCACGGCTATTCCATGGGCGCGGTGACCGTGATGCTCGCCACCGGCGAAACCCTGCCCCCGCAGGTGAAGGCGGCGGTTGCGGACTGCGGCTTTACCAGCTGCTGGGAGCAATACGCAAACGTGATAAAACTTTACGCCAAACTGCCCGCGTTTCCGCTGCTGCACGCGGTGAACGCGGTATCCATCCTGCGCGGGAATTTCGATATCCGCAAAAACGTGCCCCTCGACGCCGTGAAGCGCAGCGTGACGCCCACGGTATTTCTGCACGGCACAGCGGACAACTTTGTGCCGTTCCCCATGATGGACCGGCTGTATGAAGCCTGCGCCGCGCCGAAGGCGAAGCAGGCCATTGAGGGCGCGGACCACGCGGAATCGGTGTATACGGACCCCGCGCTGTACTGGCAGACGGTGGACGGATTCATAAAGGATAAATTCTCGTAAACCCGGCTTTCCTGCCCCCGCCTCGGGCGGCGGCCGGCAGGGCATAATCTCGGGGCAACGGAGGCGACGGCGATGGAAGAAAACGGGCAGCAAAAAACGGACGCGCAGCGGGAACGCGCGGCCGGGAATATGTTTCGCAACTACAACTACGTGGGCACGAAAGAAACGGTAGC
>JAEEGL014017001.1_pt1 | contig 10463 bp, 9 predicted proteins | sample 9134231 | NCBI WGS metagenome assembly JAEEGL01 (sample SAMN16246548, study PRJNA631951) | gut metagenome | biome: gut microbiome; feature: rumen; material: fiber-attached | host: Bos | place: Iran: Karaj | collected 2018-10 | reverse complement strand
TCGTTATTACGTTTATGTCGTTATTCTGAAATTACATGACCTGTATCAGTTCCACATCGAAGATCAGAGCCGCATAGGGAGGAATAGAAGCACCTGCACCACCCTCGCCATAAGCCAAGCGATAAGGGATGAAGAAACGGTATTTAGCGCCTTCCTGCATCAACTGCAAACCTTCGGTCCAGCCTGCTATTACCTGCTGCAGACCAAATACTGCAGGCTCGCCACGCTGAACGCTGCTGTCAAACACTGTACCATCAATAAGGAATCCCTCATAATGGCATTTCACAGAGTCCTTGGCGGTAGGCTTTTTGCCATTACCTTCTTTCAGTACCTGATATTGCAAGCCACTGGGCAGTGTTACCACACCATCCTTTTTGGCATTCTCAGCCAGATAATGCTCACCTGCCTCTTTATGTGCCTTGCCCTGCTCGGCACGCTGCTTGTTGATTTTCTCTTCCTGTGCAGCAAAGAACTCCTGCACAATACGCTGAGCATCACTGCTCTTGACCTTTAACTCGTTGCCAGACAGAACGTCTTTGACTGCCTGGGCAAAATCATCGATATTAAGCTCTGAGCCGCCCATATTGGCCAACTGATGACCAATACCGATACCCAATGCATAACTTACTTTATCCATCATTTATACCTTATTTATTATAAATCGGGCGCAAAGGTACAAATAATCTGCGATTTACGTGCGATATTTCAAAAAAAAATGCTAATTTTGTGCATTCTTAATACTTTGCTTATGAAAAAGATAGTTGTTTTGACTGGTGCCGGCATGTCTGTCGAGAGTGGATTGAAAACTTTCCGCGATGCCGATGGATTATGGGAAGAATATCCCGTACAGCAGGTGGCTACCCATGAAGGATGGCTAAACGATCCTACCTTAGTGACCAACTTCTACAACATGCTGCGCAAGAAGTGCTGGAATGTGAAGCCCAACGAAGGACACAAACTGGTAGCTGCCTTGGAGGAGAACTTCGATGTGACGGTGGTTACCCAAAATGTGGACAACCTGCATGAGCAGGCTGGTTCCAAGAAGGTTATCCACTTGCACGGAGAACTGATGAAGGTATGCTCCAGCAACGATCCGGACGACCCGCGCTACCAGCAACTGCTGACACCGGACAACTGCGAGATTGTTCCTGGCACAAAGGCTGGTGACGGCTCTCTGCTACGCCCGTTCATTGTTTTCTTTGGTGAGGCGGTCCCCATGATTACTGCAGCTGCTGCCGAATGCCAGGAAGCGGACATCTTTATCATCATCGGCACGTCGCTCAATGTTTATCCTGCAGCAGGCCTCATCCAATACACACGTCCGGGCATCCCTATCTATCTGATAGACCCCAAGCCCGTATCAACAGGCTATAGCAAGGTTATACAGATTCAAAAAGGTGCCTCAGAAGGAATGAAAGAACTCACGAAACTATTGGTTCCTTGATTCTTGCTTTGGCTGATAGCCACTCTTCAGAATCCGCTCATACTCTCCTGACGTATTCAAGATACGCTCAGCCTCCTGCAAGGTTTTGTCGTTGCGCAATCCTATCTGCAACTGACCACCTTGATAATAGTAGGCTGAGACAATGTCTTGTTCCAACATCTGCTGTATCTCATTGCGATGACGGTCCAAGTCACTGCTCAGGTTATGATGGTCTATCTTGGCCTTCAAGGCTTCCAGTTCTGCCTGGGCTTCCTCATAGTAGCCCTCAAACTTCATGGCCTTCTCCAGTTCACCAAACTGTTTCTTACTCAGCTGGTCATAGGTAAAGCCTGCCTTCATTACACGCTGTTTAAATTCCTCATAGTCTGCATCAGTCAAGTGGAAATTTGTAGCTGAAGCTATGGTCGGATGCTTAGCGATATAGTCCACGACATAGTCGAATGCCACCTCCGTAGAATCCAAGCGGTCCAGATAGAGGGTTACATTAGCCATTGTATCTGGTTTAACCTCTACGTCTGGCTTGATACCTTCTTCCATGGTAATGCCTCGCCCGCTGGGTAAGAAGTAGCGCGACGTTGTCAGTTTCAGATTAGCATTATAAGGCAGGTCAACATTGGGCACTTGTACCAATCCCTTACCATAGGTACGCATACCTATAATGATACCACGCTTCAAGTCTTGTAAGGCTCCACTGGTAATCTCTGAGGCGGAAGCCGTTTCACGGTTTACCAGCACCACGATGGGCATGATGGTGTCTATGGGCTCTAAACGGGTCTTGTACTCTGAATTGGCTCTCTTCAGCTTGCCTTTCGTTTCCACGATTTTCTGGTCTTTCGGCAACCACATGCTTAGGATATCAACACACTCTGACAGGGAGCCGCCTCCGTTGCCACGCAGGTCCAGTATCAACTTTTTAGCACCCTGCTTCTTGAGGGCAATATAAGCCAGACGCATCTGTTTGGAAGGCTCGCCTGTAAACGTACTCAGATTGATATAGCCCACCTCTTGGGGAAGCATTCCGTACCAGATAATCTCAGGCATGTTTATACTCTCACGTGTAATCTTGAATTTCAGCGTCTTACCCGTCGTAGGACGAAGCACCTTCAGCACAAAACTCGTGCCTGCTTCACCACGCAGGTGGCTGCTGACATAGCTGGTGTTCTTATCGGTCATCACCGTATCGTCAATTTGCATCACGATGTCTCCCTTTTTCAGACCCGCACGAGCTGCTGGCGTACCTTCGTAGGGTTCGTCTATCACAACTTGCTTGCGCTTCTGATGATAGCGTATCAAGGCTCCGATGCCTGCATACTTACCTGTCAGCATCTGCTTCAACTCCTTCTGGCGTTCCTCAGGATAATACTCCGTATAGCGGTCCAACGAGTTCAGCATCGCATCTATACCCGTGGTAATCACCTTATTGGCATCGAGAGTATCCACATACATCATGTCCAGGTTCTTATACAGGGCATTGAAAATCTCCAGGTTCTTGGCCACCTCTAATAGATGGTTTTTACTATTTTGGGCCTGAACGCTTGTCAGCGAAAACAGCATGATAAGGGCGAGAAATAAACGTCTTTTCATTTCTTTATTCATTGATTTGCCTGCAAAGGTACGATTAAGTGAGCAAAAAGCCAAAAGAATTTTGGGCTTTTTCGATTTCTAAAGTACCTTCGACGTATGTCACAGGTACGATTAAGTGAGCAAAAAGCCCAGTATATTTAGGTTTTTCCGGGAGTAAAGAGAAAAACTTTTTCGAGTGCACTCCAATTTACAACACTGCACGAATGACAAACCAGACATGCAGGAAGAATGTCTGAACAGGGCCATAATGATGAGACATCACATGGTAGCGCTCTATGAGCGAGTCCCTGTGGTGCTGAGTGGTATTGCCTCCTTCTTCAAAGTCCGCCAATATAGTACCGGTATTCACAAGAGCGAGTCCCTGACGGTCTGCTTCTTTCATGATGCGGATACACCAGTCTACATCAGCAGAATGACGATACTGTAGATTATAAGGTGTCTGTCGGGCTATGTCCAAACGGGCATAGAAGGCCTGATGACACACCAGCATGCCCTGACGGAACGAACGCCATGACAACTCCTTGGGAGGGCGCAGACGGCGCAGATGAAGGAAATGTCCCTCTGCATCGGTAATGGCAGTATCGCCATAGACAACGGCTGGGAGGCACTGAGAACTGACGGATGAGGGCTGAGAGCTGGCGGCATTGACCACCGTCTGTATCGTATCTTTGCTATGAAAGGCATCACCAGCATTCAGAAAAACGACATAGTCGCCGGTAGCACGCTTCAACCCCTTGTTCATGGCATCATAGAGTCCCTTGTCGGGCTCTGAACTAACAACGACTTCGTAAGGGCTGGCTTCCTGATAGTGCCGTGCCATCTGCAATGTTTCATCTTTCGATGCACCATCCACGATCAAGTGTTCCAAATGTGGATAGGTCTGACAGCTCACACTATCCAGCGTGCGCTGCAGGCTGCGCGCTGCATTATAGGTAATGGTAACTATGGAGATGAGTATCATGGCTTGATAAAAATTTTCTTTCCGTTGACAATGTATATTCCACTCTTGGTCACCCGTCCAATCTTTTGTCCTTGCAGGTTGTATATCGTGTTGGAAGAGGGATAAGCTTCCTGAATATTTATAGACGCTACTGGCGAGATGTAGCCCAATTCTTTCAGTTTATCGAACACCAATTGTGCCTTGATGGCATAACCAAAGTGGTTCTCATGGTGCTCGTCAAGAAACAGTGAGCGCGGTGGACGACGCGCTGCAATGTCGGCCAAATCGCCAGCTGTAGGCTCTATACCTGCTTTTTGTAGACCTTCGTCGATGTAGTATTTACACAGATTGATGTATCGATTCTCAAAAGCTTGTGCGAACTTCTGTTCCAGATTAGATGATTCGGTATAATAATGGCTGGCTCGCCCTATAACAATATAGTCCTTGCATTCAGAGTAGGCTATCATCTGGAAAAGCTGCTCAATCCAATTGTCTATACCAGCAAAACCACCATTATATCCAATATCAAGTACCATCAGGTCGTTGCGATGGTTGCGCATAGCATCGGTCTCTATCTGTGTAGGCTCCGAGACGAAGACCTCTAAGTCGTCTCGTTTTCGCTGGAAATAGAATGTCGTCTGACTTGGGTCGCTCCAGTCATGTCTGATGCTGCCTTCCACACCTGCTATATAACAAGGATTGCATCCTGCCTCGGGCACCCGTAGCCTGCTATTGATAGCGATTTTTACCTCCTTGGCAGCCGATGCAGGTATGGTGAAAGGCTGAACCATGAAAGGATAAGAGCCTTGACGCTGCATAATTTCAGTGGTTCTCTCACCATTGGCACCGAAATTAAAGACTTCTATCTGGTAACCTTCCTGCTGCAATAACTCCTGAAGAATGCCGGGATAGGATATACCTGATTCCTGGCCGCCTTCTGTCTTGCTATCGCCCCAACAGGCAATGCCATCGAAATGAGGCTGGGCCTGGCAGTACAGTAAGGCAAAAAGTGCGAAAAACGAAACTGTCCACCAGCGGGGGAAAAGAAATGTGGTAATCATCATAGCGGTTCATTTACTCTTTGTCCGTTACGTCGCACGATGAAAGCAGGATTACCCACAACAGTGCATCCGTCAGGCACGCTTCGGTGCACTACGCAGCCAGCACCAATGGTGACATTGTTGCCAATGGTAATGCCGCCAAACACAGTAGCTCCAGTAAAAATGCTCACATTGTCGCCGATGACGGGACGTCGCTGCTGAGAATCGTTACCTAAAGTAACAAGCTGTAGACAGTAGAAATTGCAGCCTATGCGCTCAGCATTAAGATAGGTGGCATAGTTGTGCTCAAAATGGCAGCCGGCTCCTATCTCAGGGCACCAGATGTGGAGCGTAGGTTCAGGGGGCAACAGCCAACGTATAGGAGCTGACAAATATTCACCAATCCGATAGTAAAACAAGTTTCTGAACGTACGCTCACGCGTGCAGGCCTTGATAAAGTTGAGCACAGTAGGTTTTCCATCCTGCACCTTTAACAGGTCTGTTGCAAACAACTTCCTATTAGCCAGGAAAATGGCAATATGGGGCAGCATGCGCAGTGTTGATGCAGAGAGAAGTAGGGCTTGCGTCTGTGGATTCATGACTTTTGCGTTTTAGGAGCCATTATGTTTTGGTATTCTTCAATATATTGTCTGGCAACACTTTGTTGAGAGTAGTTCTTAGCCACATGATGCAGGCATGTACGGCTCAGTGCATCATGGTCAGCATCAGCCAGTACAAAATGGATGCCCTTTGCCAAGTCGGCAGCATCACGTTCATGAGCCACATAGCCGTTTTCCTGATGGCGAATCATTTCTGGTATGCCGCCTACGCGAAATCCCACACATGGCACACCACAGGCCATGGCCTCCATAATGGTATTGGGCAGATTGTCCTCCAACGATGGTATGACGAATACATCAGCCGCATTGTAAGCACTTATGATACTTGACAACTCACTGACATATCCCAATGGGTAAGAAGGCAAGGCCAGTTGCGATGCCACTTCTTCGGCATGGCCCCCAAGAATTGCCACACCTGTATTTTCTTTCATCTCTGGATGTTGATTGACCAACAAGTTGACTGCCTCTACAAAATAGCCGATGCCCTTGCGAGGATCGGTAACTCGTTGGGAGACAAAGAGGATAATGCGACGGTCGGTGGGCAGTGCCATCGATTGCCGGGCTTGTTGCTTGTCCTGTGGACAAAACAGTCGCGTATCAATGGTATTAGGAATACTGACAACACGTTGCCCCTTCAGCAGAGCACCCTTCCGGGCTTCGTTAGCCAGCCATTCGCTACAGCACACGTAGGTGACACGATGACCATCGAGCATTTGTTTTTTGCGGTTCCATATCTTTTGAACCAAGCGACCACTTGGCAACAATGGACACTTCTTGCATTGCGACTGGTACTGCTCACAGCCACGATTGTAGTGACAAATAGCTGTTGCAGGCCAGATGTCATGCATGGTCCACACAACAGGTTTTCCTGTGTCTAATATCTTTCGGATGTCTTTCAGCGACAACATTCCCTGATTGATCCAATGCAAGTGAATGACATCAGCCTCTTTAAACTCAGGCAAACTGGTTATATCTGTGCCGCTATTGGCAATGTCCACCTCAAATAAATGCTTGCGCTTGAGCCAAAGATGCGCCCAAATGACCAACCGCTCCCACAAAAAGTGCCACTTCTGACGCCATGACGGGGGCAACGAACAAACCGTCAGCTGATCAGTTTCCTTGTCGCGAACCAGCATCTTGGCTTTCACACCATTGTTTTTCAGCGCCTCCATCAACCTATTGGCAGCCACAGCAGCGCCACCAGTCTTTTCACTCGTATTTACAATCAGTACTCGCATACATGTTCTTTGAACAGTTGACAAAGGTACGAAATTATTTAAAAGTAAAGAAGCAAAAAGATAAAAAAGGTGAGATTTTGAGGTGTTTTCGCACACAATTGGTTGATTTAGGTCAAGAACGAGGCACTTTTTAGAGAAAAAAGATGGGAAAACATTGCAGGAATGAAAATAGTTCGTACCTTTGCATCGTCAAACGAAAGTTATGACACTTGACTAAGTGAAGTCAAGAATGGTTAATAGATTGTTTTAGGTTAGTAGTAATATTTATAGTTTTAGGTTTTTAGTTATTGGTAAGAAGAAAGTTTTAAATGTGTTAGGATAACAGTGATCGCCGTGAGGCGCTCATAACTTTCTTTTCTAAATGAATGTTAGTATGAAAATAGAATATGCTGCCTAACGGCAGACCTCCAGTTGAAAGACTGGAATTTGTTTTGAAAAGGATTTTTAGTTAAACATAGGCTTTTTGAACACTACTGCTCGTTGATGAGTAGTGGTGTTTTTTTATGTTATTTCTCTATTAGGGCTACCGCATAAGCGGAAATGCCTTCCTGGCGTCCCGTAAAGCCCAGCTTCTCTGTTGTAGTAGCCTTGATAGACACAGCATCGGTCTCACACCCTATCACCTGAGCCATCACTTCCTGCATATGGGGAATGTGAGGATTCATTTTAGGCCGCTCAGCACAAATGGTTGCATCTATATTTACAAGGTGATAACCCTTGGTGGCTATCAGCTCTATTGTCTTGCGCAGTATTATCTTGCTGTCCATTCCTTCAGTTTCTGCCGATGTATCCGGGAAGTGATAGCCTATATCACGCATATTGGCAGCCCCCAGAATGGCATCACAAATGGCATGAATCAACACATCAGCATCGCTATGTCCCAGCAAACCTTTCTCATGCTCCAAGCGAATGCCTCCTATCCACAAGTCCCTACCAGAAACCAACTGGTGGACATCGTATCCCATTCCTACTCTGATCATAGCACTTTATTACCTCTTAAATAAGTCCTTGATGCCGTCCAAATCGAAGGCAAGGCTGAAACGCAACGTCTGGTCAAGCGGGTTGGTCTTGGCAGTTGAAATGACATAGCCCACATCCAGCGAGAAAACACTCATGCGGAAACCGCCACCAACAGTGAAGTACTTACGGTTACCCTTATTCTCCGACTCATGATGATAACCAGCACGTAACGAGAACTGGTCGTGGTAGACATACTCAGCACCCAAGCTCCACTGGATTTCCTCCAGTTCCTCCTTAAAGCCACCGGGAGCATCATGGAAACTCTTGAATATACCGGAAATAGAACTCACATCATTATACTCCTGAATGACGCGTTGTTCGTAGTCTTCTTTCGACTCACCATCTTCTTGTTTGGGAATCGTTGGCACCAACAGTTTATTGGCGTCAGCAGCAATGGAGAACCTGTTATATTCGTCCACAGGGACCATGAGCGAGGCACCAATACGTAAGTTGGCAGGCAGGAAATGTGAGCGATCATCACCGAAATAGGTAATCTTCGAACCTACGTTCGAAATATTCAAACCCAATCCTAACTGGCACTCACGCTGACCTATATTGATATAGTTATTATAATAGCATGCTATGTCTGCAGCAAAGGCCGATGCGGGAGAGGCATTCTCCGTATAGTCGTAGCGCAGGTCGCTATACAACCAGCGAATAGCAGCAGCGATAGAAAACTTTTCACTCAGCATTAGAGAAGCACCCACATCCAACGACATTTCATAGGGTTTTACCGTCATGGCATTCTCCTCAAACGACGTCATTACCTCGCCCAATGAAAAATAGCGCAACGAACCACTGACTGCTGCATAGTCACCAATGCGATAGTAACCTGCCACATAAGCCAAATCAATATCATTCACCAGTTTACGCAACCATGGCGTATAGTTCAATGCTATGCCGGCACGGCTGATACAAAAAGGATACTTGGCCGGATTCCAATATTGCGAGTTCACATCCGGATCGGTTGCCACACCAACATCACCCATACCCGCAGCACGGGCATCGGGGGCTATTGTCTGTGAGACAACAGCGTGTTCAATGGGATTGAACTGGCTCTTGGTATCCTGACCATTTGCGGTCAGTCCAAAAAGCAGGCCCACTGTCAAAAGAATTATGCTTAGTCTTTTCTTCATAGTCCAAATACATTATTTATATGTGAGTACAATTAGTTTCTTGGCTTTTGAGGCATAGCTGCTGCCGTCACTACTGATACGGACCCGATAGAGATATACCCCCGTTTGAAGATGACGTCCGCCATCAACGGTAAGATCCCAATCTATGGTATAGGTATTGTCGGTTGACACTCCTCCTTCTGCATACGACCACAGATGACGACCTGAAATATCAAACACATCCAGCACGACATCCATATTACAGCCCACCCTGTCATGCATGACTCTGAATGACGTAGTGGTACTGGCGGGATTCTTTGTACATTCCACGTCAAAGAATCTGGGCTCCAGCCCCTTCTCGACACGGAAATTCAGTTCTGCTACGGACGAATTATTCAAGATATCCCAGGCACGGAACAACAACTTGTGGTCTCCGTATGGCAATTCAGGAATGGAGAAGCCCACACTACCACTGGTGTAACTACCGAAATCATACTGGAAGTAATCGTTCAGCGAGTAGGTCTTGGACATTTCACCATCAATGATCAACTGTAAGTCATGACCTATTCCGTTACCTGTAGCATTGATACCATCCTCATCATTCAACTGTGCCACAAAATAAGGCGTAGGGTTCACGCTGCCACCATTGACAAACGACGAACTATTCAGATAGCAATAGATGGTAGGACCTGTCTCGTTAAGAGGCCGTTCCTCTGCGCTAACCATCATCAGTTGGTCGCTGACGCCACTGGCCACTATCGTCTTTTCATCATTAACAGCATACAGGTTGATCAGTCCTGTCTGGTCTAAGTAACTGATATCCTTGGGCACGGCGAAGGTAAACGTGAAGCGCCCTTGCTGAACCAGGTCACTACCACTGAAGATGACATTCTGCCTATCATAATATTCGAAAGGCTTACTGGCCTCAGACGGATCATTCTGCTTACAGGTTACCAACTCACGTGCGTCCCGGACCGTAGCAGTCAGCATTCCGTCGAACTCCGTATCCACTTGTCCGTCCTGGTTCAGCACACTGCCGCTGACTGTTGCTGTAGAACCAGCACTCAATTTCAGCACCTCACCAGTCGACAGGGAAACATCATTAATCTTTTCTACCTGAATAGTGCGCGTGGGAGCTGCCAGTCGGAGCGCTGGGTCACCCAATAGTGTATACTGCAGTTTGTTCTGCGTACGATCCGTACCAGCATCTACCAGTTCGTTTTTGGCCTTTCTAACAGCCTCTCCAATAGGTAACATTTTGCCTTCTTCATCGCGACTCAGCACAAAGCGGGTAAATGCCTGATTCATACGGCGATTATAACTCTGATAGACCGTTCGCGTCGTACCGAAGAAAGCCACGGAACCACCTTTTCTACAGAATAATGACGTTTCACCAATATTCTCTTCCTGGCCGTCAAAGGGCATGATGTCGCAAGAGGCCGTCAGCCAAAGAGGCAATCTT
>JAEEGL013141543.1_pt1 | contig 10463 bp, 9 predicted proteins | sample 9134231 | NCBI WGS metagenome assembly JAEEGL01 (sample SAMN16246548, study PRJNA631951) | gut metagenome | biome: gut microbiome; feature: rumen; material: fiber-attached | host: Bos | place: Iran: Karaj | collected 2018-10 | reverse complement strand
ATGCACTCCTACTCTGTCATCTCCCAGTCGTTGGTCAATCTCCAGCGGTATGTGTCCTAGCCGTCGAAGAGGTCCAGTTGCTCTCCCTTACGCTCGGTAAGAACGTCCCTCAGATACAGGTTGAGGTCTTCCATGCAGTCGCCGCCACAGCAGAAAACGGAGAAGATGGCCCGTATAATCTCGCTGTACTGATAGCCAATCAACGTACTGCGAAGTCCTAAGTGTGAGTCTATCACAGAGGACAGAATACGGTCAAATTTGTTCAAAACGAAAAATATACCGCCAAAAGCGCTGATTTTCTCATATTTTTGTTGTACCTTTGCCATGTCATGGATAATTTTGCTTGTCTTGATTTGCAGCACTAAGGTAAGTGAAAAATCTGACATGACCAAATCCTGAGCAACTTTTTGTTGCTCAGGTACTTATAAATAAAGTTAAACTGAAGTGCTGCGGAATTTAGGTTAAATACTCTCCTTTTTCAAGGTGCGTGGTATAGACCTCTCTTGATTCGATTTCTTTTTGTAGATCTCCGTCAATTGATATTTTTGATGCTATATCGCTGGATAATTTTATGTTATCCTTCCTCAATTTCTTTACCCGCAGCAACAAAAACATTAGTCCACTACCAACAATGAAGGAAAAGAGCATCAATAACCAGACGGAACCATCATCGTCAGAGCGACATTCATATCCTTCAGAATATCTTTCCTTTTGTTTGTTATCTTCCTGATTACCTTTGAACGACACGTTATTAGAAGATCTTTCTTTTTCTAATTCCAACTCCATCTCAGCAATTCTTCGATCTAAGACAGAACAAATCGTCTCTTGATACTTATGAAATGAGTTGAGTCGCCCTTGTAGAGTGTTTATACTATCTTGATGGAATGGAATAGAATCCTCTCCCAATATAAGTTCAATATTATGAATTATTGATTGCGAATAATTACCATGTCCTGTAGCACTCGGATTTTCAATTTCTCGTAGGAGGTTAAGTAATTGTTCATCTACCTGACTTTTCAATTCGGATTCTCTTTGTTTCAAGACGATAGAATCCTTTATTCCATAATCCATATTAGAAGATGATATACTATCGTATGACGTGGGACTATGGATATGTGATGGATTAGGGCTAGCAACATAAGAAAGAGCATAATATAGGAAAAGGCCAACAAGACTAAGAATCACAATAATTCCATAGCTCAATTTCTTTTTATTCCTAAACAATGGAGCGCCATCAGATTTATCTGATTGCGGAGCATTTGCTAACCCATCTTCATTAATACTTCTCTCTGTTCCAAGGGAAACTCCATCTTTTCTTTGATATAATGTACTGAGAACATTTATTATTCTGTCTGCAATGCTATTTATGTTATCTCCATCAAATTTTATCCAATTAAATGATCCAAGATTAAATTGGAGCCAACTGCTATTCTTTGGTTCAGACAACAGAATAGGAATGATGCACTTCTTCTTCGATAAAGAGAATTCTATCTCATGCTTAACCCATGTTGAGTTTTCTGTATTCTCACTATAAAAGAAAAGTATTGCTTCTGCTGACTCTATTTGTTTTGTCAGTTCTTGCGCATAATCTCCTCCAGCCAATTGTTCGTAGTCTACAAACAATTGAACTCCCTTCTCGGTTAAAGACTGACAAACTCTTTGGACAACAGACCTGTCTTTTTGACTATAGCTAACATATATCATGCTGTTCTTATTTAAGTATTATAGTTCACCAAAATGATAATGATTCTTCATATCGCTAGGCAGTTCTGCATGTGGCTCTATGCTCATGGGGTAGATAGATAGCTTAGCCTCTTGTTGAGATTTTACCTGAGGGAAGGCTCGTTCAAGAGCCTGAGTGCGCTCTTTCTGTACATAATCACTTTGTGCGGCATTCTCCGACCAGAAAAGCACAAATAAATCTGCAGAGTTAATATAGTCCTGAATCACTTGCGGGAATATATCACCAGTTTTCAGATAGGCACGATCAAAGAAATGCTCTATCCCAGCCAACTTCAATCCTTCATGGAAAGACTTAACCTTTGCCTCATCCTTGTGAGAGTATGAGATAAACACCTTGTTATATTTATGTACTATAATCTTTGGATTCAGTTGCCTTGGTGAATCAACAATCTTTGTAATAAACCTCATTTCGCCTATTGGTATGTCATTGACTGAAAGTAGTGCTACACAACTCAACTCCTCTACATCAATATCTTTTGGTACAAAATAATCAAAACTACACTTCGTGAATGATCCTTGCCAGATGACACTCTTTTTCTCTGGCTTTAATAACGCTTCTCCATAAATATTCAAAAGTACATCCACCTTATCACCCTTTTTCAGTTTGCATTGCAACGGAATATAATCACGTCGTTCCACATTCTTATCTGATTCAACAGCCAAGCGTGAAACCATTTCCGTCTCTTCCAACAAATGTACATATACCTGAACTATCATGTGCGATTTCGGTTTTATTTCAGAAGGAGCGAATACTGAACTATATACTTTATCCTCTACCACATGTTTCTTTTTACTTCCAAATATCCGAGACCATATGGATTTATTTAAAGAAGAATCATCTTTGTTTGTGTCCTCGACTTTTGGCTGATATGTCTTAGGTTTATTCCAAGTATCTCCACTTGAGCCAACAGCTGTAGTTGCAAAGTCGTTGACTCGGTCATGCCTATCAAATCTTCCATCGCATGAACAACCTGGAGGTGGTGGAGGCATTGAGGATTCACCAAATTCATCATTTGAAGATTTTGTATAATCGAATGGGTCGCCTGCAGTTCTTGCAAAATCCTCGATGCTGATATGGGAACCAGAAATGTCAACGACCTCATCTTGATTAATGATTCCATCCCTATTGGTATCCTTCGCAATGATGTCAAATAAGTAATCTCCATCAACATCAATTAGGAGGACTTCTGATTCATTCTCACCATTTGAAACAAGAGTCTCTGGTAAATCGACACAGGTAGAATGAAAATCTGCGTGTATATTAATATTCGCCCTGTCAATGCTTTCTTTCCTGTCAAACCTAAACAGCCGTTCTGACGAACCGCCATCAATCAACAGATAGTCCTCTTCAACCAACAACACACATTTCTTAATTGCCTTTTCCAAATCGGGCAGTGTTCTGTACCTATCTGATGACTTAAACGATAATGATTTCATTATCACAGAAGCCATCATCTGCTCGAAGGCACAAGAAAGATTCTTTAGAAGAGCTGGCAGAGGCAACTCTCTCCCATGTATTCTATGATTCAAAGAGTCTTTTCCATTCTCATTCCATAATGGCGGAAAAAGATCATTCAACATGAAATAAGCCAACATACCTATGCCGTATGTAGCTGATTCCTCATTGAAAACGCCATTGAGATAAGTCTCCGGTGCCAAATACCATGGACTTCCCACACCACTCGGATTTGACGTTCTATCATTTTCAATCCATACACAGCTCCCGAAATCCCCCAGAACATAGCGTCCTTCTGAAGTCCGATAAATATTATTCAAATGGATATCACGGTAATAAACACCATAATTCATACAATCCTGAAGCCCAGCCAACACATCCAATAGCAACTTACATAAATTCACCGCAGATAGTTGGTAGTAGTGACTACATAGTAAATCTGCAAGAGGCGTAGCCTGTTCTATAATAAGACCGTCTTGATTATCTGTTACTCCCAAAACGTGTAGGACATTGTTGGATGGTGCCAATTGACGCATCACGCGCAACTCATGGCGTAAAAGGGCATGAGAATTGTCGTTCTTAAATATTTTCACAACACTTTGAACGTTTTTGTCAGAGTGCCAAAGATATACATTTGAAAAACTTCCCGCTTCGCTCAGCAAGCATCCCTTTACTCCCAGTTGCTCCACCCCTTCGGTCCTGTGCAAATGTATTGTTATGTTTTGCAATGATTTGAAGTCAATCTTTGATGTGCATAGTGGTAGTTCACTTTCATCTTCGATTGTTCTCGAAAGCTTAATGCTATCGGTATCGCAACAGAAGTAATTATACACCAACCCCTCAGCCCCGATAATGGGGGTGACACCTGCCTTCATCAACAAGTCTTTTATTTCTGGTACTGCAAACGTGGGGTCAAGATGATACCACTGGTTGTTAACCTTGACCAACAACCAGCAGTGGCGACTTCCTTTTTCCGCATTATGTATCGTTCCAAACACAAGTTTGCTTTCAATGCCAAGTTCTTTGAAAAGATATTGAGCAGCCTTGGCATATCCAGTACAAACTGAATTACGGCACACAAACACACTATAGATGGTCTGATTATAAGCAGAATATATGTTGTATTTGCAATAAAGAGCTATCCATTTGTAAACATACATAATCCGCTCTGGGACTGACAATCGGAAAACATCGTTGATAAGAAAGTCATTTTGAACGACATCCTCTATCTTTTTCTTCGCGATATCACACCTTTCCTCGCTTATTGTGTAATGGAAACGAATAGTATGGTCAGCCTCCGTATATTTCCATTGATGCGAGAACCAGAATATATCTGGATTATCTCGCATAATACTTCGAATGCAATGGTACACTTCGTCTTGTGTCGTTCCTTTAGGAACAGACATCTGCGGAACATGTCCACGAATAGTTTGCTCAATGTTATTATACAACCTCATTTCACATTATTTCGTCCATATTATTAATAGTATTCAATAGGCCATTAGAGTTATGGCCTTTAACAGCTTCGCCACCATACAGTTGCACGTATACCCGTCTGTAATCATCTTCATATTTGGGAGAATATTTAGCAGCTTCTCTATAATACTCGATAGCGAATCCTAAATTCTTTTCTGTTCCATATCCATGTTCGTGGCAATACCCAAGAACTCCATATCCTGCAGTATTACCCATCCTTTCTTGCTGCTCTGCTATTTCGAAGCAAATAGCATATAGTTTCTTAGCTTCTTCTAGGTCTGTGTAACCATAAAAACCACTCTCAAAATTTTGAGCATGAGACAGAATTGCGCCAAGAGGCAAAACTCTTTTAATTATTTCATCTACGATAAAATCACCCCGCATTACGGGTTCAACGACAGACGAATCTATTGCACTAATGTTGTAGAGATCATGTAATTCCACATCTTCGCCAATTTTGTTCCACAACAATGAATCTTGAATAACAGGAATAATGCTTCGTTCTAGATGTACTTCTTTCTTCAAAGCAACTATTATCTCTGCTCTCGTCCACCCATGAGGATTAAGTATTCTTTCATTCAACAATGTTATAACATAACCGTTATTGACCGCATTGAGTAGTGCATTTTGAATTTCTTCCTGATAATCGACTCCTGCTCGCAAATCAGAAAAGTCAACCCATACATTGAATTCATATTTCTTTAAACGAATAGCTATAGCTTTAGCAAGTTCAACATCATCACGTTGATACGAAATGAAAATATTGGAGCCCTTTCGAAAATCTTCTAATTGCTCTTTGATTGAAGATTCTGGCAAAGTTATGTTAACCGTTTCAAAAACTCTGTCTTTGGACTTAATGTATTTAATCTCATCTTTAACCCATGTGGATTCTTCTGCATTTGGGCTCTTACAATATATGAATCTGTTTCGATGATCTATTTCATCAAAAATCAGTTGCCTCAATTCGTCAGCTTTGGATGGATCATCTTTCGAACGCAGATAGAGCATAATTGGCCTAAATCCATTATCTTCTAATATATTCCTCAATTTTCGGACTTGGGTAAAATCTTTATTCGAGTGAGACAGGAACACCCATATTTCGTTGTTGCTGTTATCTTCCATATTGTAGGATTTCATGTTTCTTATTAATGATATTTTCTCTCAAATCAATAGGCAATTAGGCATATGAAAAACTAAGAGAGGCCTCCTCTCATCCCATGAAAATACAACGAATCAACTTTTAACTGCAACTTCAGTTTTAACACCTCTAAAGACGAATAATCAATCCAATACTGATTAAAGCGATTGACTTGGTCGCGAACCTCTTTAATATCACAATTCTCCGTTTTGCCTTCATTTCTCACATTTGAGAAAACGAATATCATTGGCACTTTGTAGTCTTTCATTTTTAACGCTTCTACAGCAACGGAAAACTCCTGTTTCGTAATCCCCCCAACCACTTCGTCCAAAGCAAATATCACAATATCTGCCTCGTCTTTTATAAAGTTATTATAAGCTGCTTGTTGACCTTCTTTCGTTAGGTGTGTGTCAAAATTATTAAATGAATAGCATTCAATATAGCGCTTAGAATGTTTGTTCGCAATATTTTGGTCATTAATGCCCGAAACTATCGCATCTCGTTCTCTTTCCAGTGCCTTTGCCCCTGCAATAAAACATTTCAATGATATCTTGTCATCAGAAGTAACATCATTATGGACTTTTCTTTCTTGAGAAGCTTTTAGAACAGGTATAAGCCACATCCCCGACTTGCTTTCCGAGCATAGTTTTATTATATTATCAGCATCAATGCTTAGGTTCAGTTCTTTAAGTTTATTTATGCTGACTATTGTACATTCTTTAAGTTTTTCTTCTTCCCTTTTTATATCATCTTCCCAATTTTTATATTCTGTTCCTGTTAGTCTTTCTATTTCTTTTTGCAAGTAACTCATACTACCCTTTTTAACTATACGATATTGAGAAATACAGTTTTTAAGAGAGAATAGCTTATCAAACAAGAACATATCATCAATATGATGCATAGACACGATTTGTCTGATTTTCTCTGGATGATTGTACATTTTTTTTAATGTAACTTCATCAAAATCGTAGTTCCGGCAAATATCAATAATCTCATTGATTAACTTTTGGGCAAATTCACTTTTAGGAATGGCATTTTCAATTGCCGTTGTTAACTCGTTAAAACGATTAATCTTCAAATCCACTTCTTCCTTTATATTTTTAATCTCTTTTAATCTGCCTTCAATCACCTCTTTATCTTTCAGGAAATCACTGACTATCCCAAGAGGTGTAAGTAAGGCCTTAATGTCTTTGAAATCTTTAATTGGATATGTATATATTTCCTCTCTCCTATTAATGAACACAAGTGCCGGTAGAACAGAACGACTGATATGGTAGAAATCACAAACGTCTTCACGAAGCAATTCTGATTGTAAAGATGAGGGGACATCATCAGAAAGTCTACGTTTGTTATTAAAAGAAAGAGCATCATCAATAGTCTTTGTTAACTTACGATTCCTAATATTCCATCTATTGAAATCGATGATATCACCTTCTATCCTAAACGAAGAACAAAAGAAATAGCATATGCCGTTTCCCGTAGTTCTATCAATAAGATATCGGTTTCGAAGTATCTCCTCATTGATGACTTCATTGTATTCTCCATTCCCAGTTAGGAACATGCAGAGGTGATGAAATCTCCTATTTTCATTTAAGAACCAATGTCTAACCTCCTCAAATTCTATTGGTGCAATATACATAATAATCCAACTTTATTATTTGTTTCGTAACTCTACTTTATTGTTCTACAAATGTTCATCGCCTCGCGAACATCGTGGAGTAAACAAGCCTATTTCGTTGACCGATGAGCCTATGTTCGTTAGCGGCTTATATCTCCGCATGACCTTCGAGTTTTTTCGAATGTACTACGAAGCCACTTGTTAAAATCCTTACCCATATTTTGGACTCATCGCCTGATTTATGTACTTTTTCTGAACAAAAAGGATTCTATACTTTCATACAACACATCCTTGCACTGCTCGTATGTCTTATCCATCAGGGCATGGTGGAACGCTATGACATCACCCTTGTTGCTTTGTGTGATAAGCTCCCATAAATTTCGTTTCTTAGCTTCTGTGTACATTTTCAGGAGTTCTTCCTCTGTAACGTGTGAACTTCCATTAAGAAAACTACATGTATAGACGTAACTGCGGATGAGTTCCTTTGCCTGCTCGAAAGCCTCTCTTGCAGAATCCATACCAACATCTTGCATGATGGTGTCTATTCTTCTCTTGATGTTAGACTTTTCGAGTAGTTGCATCGCATACAGCTTCACATCGTCCAGAACTTTTTCACGCAATTCAAAGTTCAGTTCTTTTGGTAATTCTTCTAAATCACAGGCAATGTCCTCGAAATAGTCTAAGTCGATGTCATTTACACGTTTCATGAACTGTGGATTTAATGTCCCTACTTCATCAACGACAACGTCGTAGATTCTGTTACTTAATTCTCTTGTTTCCATTGCTTTACATTTTTATTGTCAACATATACATTTTTATTCTATTGTCCGTTCGGCTTTGTCGGTGGCTTAGAGTATGGCTACAGTATGGGTAAGGTATGCCTGCACTATGTCTGTGGTGTTTCATCATGTCAATTATATTTGCTTGTATGATATTAGTTCCTATTGTATAAGCTCTTGCGTAGATGATTCATAAACCTTCGGTATTCCTTTTGAGTGATATCAACTTTCCCTCTACAACGTTTTTCGGGATACTTTTCTTTATAGGCATTTCTTATCATCTCGTGCGTAGCAATATTATCCAATGGGATGTTAAAGTTATAAAGTATAGGGATAAGATATTCTATCCCGCTTTCTATTTGTTCCTCGGTTAAGGGAGCTATTAGCGTATTTCCCTGAAATTCTATACCAATAGTAAAATAGTTACACCCCTCAAGCCCATTCAATATAGAATAACCTGCATGATAGGCTACGACTGTGGGCTCTGCCATTATATACCTCGTACCATCAGTGTCAATAACAACATGAGTCCCCACCTTTTTCTCTGGTGATGACAAAATCTTTAAGGCATTTTCTGCTGTAGGTTCTGCTGTATGATGGAGAATGACTCCCAATACCTTATTAGTTGAATCTGGATCAAAATTAGGAGTTGGGTATTTAACCACTTTGTAATGACGAACAATGCCTAATGATGCAGACGTTTTATCGGATGACATGCAAAAAAATAAAGTGAAAGAAATAACCGCAATGATTACTATCACAGCGATAATCCCAATCGAAACTTTAGATAATTGCCTTATCATTTTGTGATTACGTTGAATTTGAATTTCTGAAGATTTGGAGAATACGAATGCCAATATCCTTCCCAACTTTCATCCTCATTTACTTTTCCATTGAGTTCTTCAATATTATAAACCCAGTCGCAACAGTCTAAATGGAATGTTTTGTCACTATTCAATTTACCTGAAAAAACGATTTTCGCATATTTCAAATCCTTCTCTTGTTGTACACTACTATAGTAATAATAGTATCCATAAATACTATCGTTTCTCAAACATCCGATAAGATGGCAAGGGCTACCAGCAATTTCACCAGTCATTTCAAAGCTGTTGCCTTAAAAAATTTGTCAAACAAGGTTAAGTTATAAGGCTTACAGTAAACATATATCTCTGGCTTTCTCTGGCTTTTGTAAGCCTCCATAGCAATCGTAAACTCTTTAAATGTAATACCTCCTACAGCTCCATCCAAAATGAATATGGCATAATCAGCTATTTGTGAAATGTAGTTATTGTACTCTCGTTGGCGTCCTAACATTGTTAATGAGCGAGGAAAGACTTTATATGTTATTATACGAAAGGAATAACCACGAGAAGAGTTGTTTGTTAAATGAATAAGAGCAGAAATAACAGCATCCCTCTCACTTTTAAGGGCTTTTGAACCTGCAACAAAGACATTGACATCTTGATGCCATATTCTATTGGGATCTTCTACTTAGTCGTATATGAGGTTGTCTAAATGTTTTTTAATTTCTCCTTCAGATTGTGCATTTAATTCTATTACTTTCTTACATTCCATAATAGTCTTAACGATATTCGTCCCTGCCTTCTTTAATGTGTCGAGGTTATAAATAATCATATTTGAGAAATCGAGGCACTCTTCAAAAATCTTGATAGAAATGTTATTGGATTCGCTTATAGGACGGTATTTTAAAATTAATAAATCTAAGTCGTCACTATAATGATACGTTGGGCAATTACGTTCAAGCCAGGATATTGTATTAAGAAACCCTTGCTTATCAAAATATATTTTCCCGAATGATTCATCTTCATAGACAACCTCCTCTCCATCTTTTGACGAGTATGGTACAACCCCATTATCCACATTAGAGAAACCAGGCAAAAAAAAGGTAACATTACCAGTTCGAACATCTAAATATGAGAAGTTCTTAATAATATCAATCCCAGCGTTCGTCTGATTCATCGGGTTCATTACTATGAAGACATACCAACGTTCCTGGGTTCTTTTCTCGTCATCCCAATTCAAAGTCTGAATCAGTTCCATATAATTAGATATTGGCATCATAAGCTATATTTTTTGAATTATACTATTTCTCACTTAAGTTTCGGAAGTTATAAGTATGAGTAAAACTGTCTAACAAAATAAGGCACAGAAGTTTCCGTATGTCGCGGAAAATGAGTAACTTTGAGGTGTCTAACAAAAAGGAACTCAACTTCTATGCCCATGCACAAAAGT
>JAEEGL012204825.1_pt1 | contig 10463 bp, 6 predicted proteins | sample 9134231 | NCBI WGS metagenome assembly JAEEGL01 (sample SAMN16246548, study PRJNA631951) | gut metagenome | biome: gut microbiome; feature: rumen; material: fiber-attached | host: Bos | place: Iran: Karaj | collected 2018-10 | reverse complement strand
CTGATCTTCATCGACGACGGCTTCAACTGCCTCACGGTCGGCACCGTCATGCGTCCGATCACCGACCGTCTGCGCATCTCCCGCGAGAAGCTGGCCTACCTCATCGACGCGACGGCCGCGCCGGTCTGTATCATCGCGCCGGTCTCGAGCTGGGCGGTGGCCGTGGCCAGCGAGGTCAGCGAGACGGGCGGCTTCCGCATCTTCCTCTCGACGATCCCGTACAATCTTTACGCGCTGCTCACGATCGCCATGGTCTTCCTCATCAGCTTTACCGGGTGGGATTTCGGCCCGATGAAGAAGGCGGAGCGCCTCGCGCGGGAAAATACGGAGGCGGCGGCGTCCGGGGACGGCGAGGCCGCGAAGGGCCGCGTCGTCGATCTGGTGCTGCCGATCCTCGTGCTGATCGTCTGCGCGATCCTCGGTATGGCCTACGTCGGCGGTTTCTTTGGCGGCGTCCCCTTCTCGGAGGCGATCGGCGAGAACCCGACGGCGGGGCTGACGCTCGGCGCCTTCGCCGGGCTGCTCACCGCCCTGCTTCTCTATCTGCCGCGCCGCCTGATGACGGCGAAGGAATTCATTTCCTCCATCGTGGAGGGCATCGGCAGGATCGTGCCGCCGATGCTGATCCTGATTCTGTCCTGGAGTCTCGGCGGCGTCTGCCGCCAGCTGATCGGCACCGGCGTCTTCATTTCCGGCTTCGTCAGCACGGCCAATCTCCCGCTCGGCTTTCTGCCGGTGCTGATCTTTGTGATCGCCGCGCTGATGAGCTTTTCGATGGGCACCTCCTGGGGCACCTTCGGGATGCTGATCCCGATCATCACGATGATCTGCCAGGCGGAGGGCGCCGGGGGCTACCTCATTCCCGCGCTCGGCGCGACGCTGGCCGGCTCGGTCTACGGCGACCACTGCTCGCCGATCTCGGACACGACGATCCTCTCCTCCACCGGCTCGGAGTGCACGCACATCCGCCACGTGGAGACGCAGCTGCCGTACGCCACGCTCGTCGCCGTCGTCTGCGCCGTCGGCTATCTGATCTCCGGCCTGACCGGCACGCCGTGGATCGCGCTGGGCGTGTGCCTTGTGCTGCTCGCCGGCGCGGTGCTGCTTCTCAACCGGTTCGACTGGATCGGCCGAAAGAAGGCGGAACCGGACGCCCGGTGATCCCCGGAAACGGAAAAGGCCCCGTCCGTCGCTTTTGTGACGGACGGGGCCTTTTCGCCGGTTATCGCTTTTTATACAGCACCAGCTCCGGGTTTTCCCCGTTTCCCTCATAGGTGCAGATCAGGAGGAAATCCATATGGGCGATGATCCCGAAGACGCGCGTCCCGCCGAATTCGCTCGGCAGCTGATTTCCGAGATACGTCGTCCCGTCGTCGAGAAGCTTCGCCTTTGTCCCGTTCGGGAGGGGATATTCCAGATTGACAAACTGCCCGACCAGCGCGTTCAGCCGCGTAAGCGGCGGCATTCCCTCCACGTGCAGATCGTTGATCTCGCCGATCAGCTTCTGCTTGAACGCCGCAAACTCGCCGCCGTCGCCCAGCTCCTCATACCGCTTCCAGTAATCGAGCGCGGGCAGCGTTTTTTTCAGATAGGCGCGCGCTTCCTCCTCCGTTATGCCCTTGCCGGTCATGTTTTTTGCGCAGACGTCGATCAGCTCGTCCATGTCGCTGTAGGTGTACGTTCCGTCGGCGTAGCACCACCGGCAGTACGATTCGTTGAGCGAGCCGTCCCGGTTGCGGCCGAGGATGCCGTCCTCCAGCGGCATCCCGCAGCACTGGCAGACGAGCCGCTGCGGCGAACCGAGCAGGGTATTGATCGATACGCCGTACAGCCTGGAGAGCAGCTTCAGCGTGTCGGTGTTCGGCACCGTCTCGCCGTTTTCCCAGCGGGAGACTGCCTGCCGCGTCACAAATACCTTTTCCGCCAGCGCGTCCTGCGTCAGGCCGTTCTTTGTCCGGAGCGCGTAAAGAATCTCTTTCGTCGTCATCGAGACACCCCCTTCGTTTTGCGTATTATATCATAAATGCGGCCGTATGGCAAGCAACCGCCGGTTGACAGGCGCCGGCGCGCGTTTTTTCGGAAAAATCAAGATTTCTCTTTCATTTTTGCCTTGAAAGAAGCGCCGGTTTATGGTAAACTGATAAAAGCAATTCTTGACCGACACCAGGCAGGAGATTTTTCGGGATGATCAAAAAAACAATCTGCATGATTCTCACGCTCGCCACCCTCCTTCTCGCAGCCGACGGCTGCCGGACGGCGGCCCCCGAGCGGACGCTGACGTATGACACGATCAACAAACACGGCAACGTGATCCTTCATACTACCTTCGAGGAGATGAAGGAAGCCGGCATCGAGGTCGGCGACCTCATCACCGTCCGCGTCGGCGGCGCGTCGTATACGATGCCTGTCGGTACCGCCTATACCGACGTGGACAGCGGCGACATGATCTGCCGCTTCGATCTCGAGGACGACGACGTGATCCTGGCGATCAATTACGGTTCGTTCGCCGCCGCGGCGGGCATCGCCGAGAAGCAGACGATCGAGGAGGATCCCGGCTACCGCTGGGACGTCCGCGTCCCCGAGGTCACCGTGCAGCTGAAGGAGAAGGGCGGGTATCTGACCGAGTACACGGCGCGCCATCTGACGCGAACCAACGCGCGCGCGGATTACGCCGCGCTGAGCGACGAGGAATTCGCCAATTTCCGCATGGTCGCCGTCACGGGGATCCGGGAAGGCGTGCTCTACCGCAGCAGTACGCCCGTCGAGCCGGCGATCGGCCGCAACGAATACGCGATGGCGGCGATGGAGAGGGCGGGCGTCCGCACGGTCGTCAACCTCGACGATTCGCTTCAGACGATGCAGGGCTACGACACGTATCCCGGCAGCTACTACAGCCGCTGCCGCATCGTCAATCCCGAGATGTCCTACGATTTCACCACCGCGGAATTCGGGGAGAAGGTCAAAGCGAGTCTTCTTTTCATCGTGGAAAACGACGGTCCCTTCCTCGTGCACTGCAAGGAGGGCAAGGACCGGACCGGCATCCTCTGCGCGCTCCTCGAAGGCTTCGCCGGCGCGGACGCCGATGAGATCGCCGCGGATTACATGCGCACCTACCGCAACTACTACGGCGTGGAGCCGTCGGACGCCGCCTATGCGCTCATCCTGAACGACAACCTCGTGAAAACGCTCTGCGGCCTTCTCGGGATCGACGATTTCCGCGCGGCGGACCTGCAGGAGAAGACCGCGCAGTATCTCCGCTCCCTCGGATTGAGCGACGCGCAGCTCGATCTTCTCCGGGACAGACTGAGCGGAAAGTGACGCGCAGCGCGAACGTGCGGAGCAGAAAACGGCAAGCGCCGCCGCAGCAAAAAACAGACGGAATCCCAAGCGGGATTCCGTCTGTTTTTCGCTGTTTGCCGCGAATCCCGCCGCACGGGACGTTATTTCGTCCTACGAATCAAAGAAGCGGCGGCCGTCGTCGGTGATCAGCCGCTCGGCCCGCGGATACTCGAAGATCTCCGGCCGGTCCGCGTTTTCATTCAGATACGCCGCGAAGCGCCGGGCGTACCACTTGGCCATCCCGAGATTATGCATCAGATAATTTCCGCAGTTGCGCGGCGACGCGCCGGGGACGTCCTCGGCCGCCTCGACCGAGCGGAAGGCCCGCAGGATCAGATCGAAGATTTCCCGGGGCGCGCGGCCTCCCTTCAGGATCAGGTAGAAGCCCGTCAGGCATCCCATCGGGCCCCAGTAGATGATCTGATCCTTCCAGTCGGGATCGTTGCGCAGATAGGTCGCGATGAGGTGCTCGAGAGAGTGCATCGCCGCCGCATCGACGGCGGGCTCGGCGTTGGGGCGCGTGAGGCGCACGTCGTAGGTGGTGACCGTCTCCTCACCCAGGGTGTCGGTGCGGCTGGTAAAGATCCCCGGAATGATCCGGGTGTGGTCAACGGAAAAGCTGGGAATCAGATCCATATCGGTGTCTCCTCTCCGGTATTCAACAGATACGCATTCGTTTCCTTTTCTGCCTGCGATCCATGCGGCGGACGGCCGGATACGCATGCCCCGCGCCGGCGGTCAGGCGGAAAATCATATCATATAAAGTATACACTATTTTCTCCGCCTCTGTCAAGCGGTTCTTTGAGCGCATCCGAAGCAGAACCCGCGTATTGACATCCTTGCCGCCGATGTGATATAATTAAATGAAATTGATACTTAAGAAAAACCGTTCGTTCCCCGGGACGGGGAGAAACGGCGAGTGCGGAGGAGTCATGAGTTCGAATCCGGAACTGGATGCGATGCAGAGAGAAGCGACCCGCCAGCGGATCCTGGAGGCGGGATTTCGCCTGTTCGCCGCGAGAACCATCGGGAAGGTGGCGATGACCGACGTGGCGGAGGCCGCCGGCCTCGGCGTCGCCACCGTGTACCGCCATTTCAGTACAAAAACCGCGCTGGCGGCGGAGATCAGCGCCTGGGTCTGGGAGACGTATATGGCGCGCGCTTCGGTGCAAAGCGCCGGCAAAACGGCGACCGCCGCGCAGAAATACGAGTTTTTTCTCGATTCGTTCCTCGATCTGTACCGCAGCCGCCGGGACCTGCTGCGCTATAACCAGTTCTTCAACGTGTACATTCAGAACGAGGAGGACGTCAGCGAGGAGTCGCTGGCCCCGTTCCGGAGGGTGGTGGCGGAGCTGCAGCAGCGCTTCGACGCCGTGTACGATCAGGCGAAGACGGACGGCACGCTCCGCACGGATCTGCCGTCCGCGGAGATCTTCCTCCCTTCGCTGCATCTGATGCTGGCGGCGGTCACCCGTTACGCGGTCGGCCTGCTCTACGTCGGCGACCGCCCGCCGGAGACCGAGCTGCTTCTTCTGAAAAATATGCTGCTGCGGGAGTTTGCGCGGGAGCCGTGACGGCGCCCGGCCGACCCGCTGGGTCCATTTTTTCCCGCTTTCTTGCCCGGAGACCTTGACAGGGGACGCCATTGGTGATATAATCACTATCGTCAAGATGTTCGCGCGCTCCCCGTCCGGGCGGCTCATCCGGGCGGGATGCGAACGACTTATCTCATCAGACTAACTATATGAGAGACACTCGGAGGATTCTTATGACAAAATGCAGACAATGGCTGGGCCTTCTTTTGGCGTTCATGCTCATGCTGACGGTTATGCCGGGCTTTGCAGGGGCGGCGGACGGCGTGTCGCTGAGCGGACAGGGCTCAGAAGACGAGCCGTATCTGATCAACAGTGCAGACGACTGGAATCTGTTCGCGCAGGATGTTGCGGCGGGAATCACCTACGCCGGTTCCTATATCGAGCTTGAACAGAATATCTCGGTTTCACAGAAAATCGGTGTAGTATCGGGCTCTACCCGGCAGCATCCTTTCAAGGGCATCTTTAACGGCAACGGTAAGACCATCACCGCAGCTATTGCCGATGCCGACAATCAGGGCACCGCGCTTTTCTGCTGCATCAATGGCGCGACCATTGAAAATCTGACGGTGGCGGGCACGATCACCGGCGGCATGCACGCTGCCGCGATCGTCGGTTTTTCCGAAGGTACGGGCAATAAAATTCTGAACTGCAAGGCCACGGCGACCGTCAACGGCGCAACGCATATCGGCGGCATCCTCGGCCATGCACTCGACAGCAGCATAGAGATCAGCCGCTGTGAATTCAGCGGCCTCCTGGTCGGCGGCGCGACTGCGAAGGGCGTCTTCTTCGGCTGGGGCGACAACGGCGGCACGAAAACCGTTACGGACTGTTTCTATAAAATGGCCGATGGGCAGGACACCGCAAATCTTGATCTCGCCAAAATGTATCAGGGGAGCGTTGCGGTGAGCAGTTGCTATAAGACGGCGGAAATCGGCTCTTACGGAACGCCGGTCTTCACGGCAGCTCCCGAAAACGAAATTTCCGAGCAGATATTGTTTGACGGCACCGCATACTATGCATCCTGCACGGTAAGCGGTGTGAAATCCAAATATACTTACACGGGTCAGGTAATCGCCGTGACGCCGACCGTTACGGCGGCAAACGGAACCGTGCTTGCGGAAAACACGGATTACACGATCAGCATTTCACCGGCCACCGTGCAGGAGAAGGGCGACTATACGTTGACTGTCACCGGCACAGGCGGCTATCAGGGGATGAAAACCATCCTTTTCTCCGTAGCCGACATTGCTACCGGGGCAGAGCTGCAGGCGGCTCTGGACAATGCCCAGAACGGCGATACGATCACGCTCGGCGCGGATATCGTAACGAACAGTACGATCGAGGTCAAATGGGGAAAGAAAGACCTGACGCTGGATCTGGCAGGCCATACGATCGACCGCGGACTGGGGTCAAGCAGCAGCTTTGCTTCCGACGGCTCGGTTCTCAGTATTGCGAATGAAAGCTTTACGCTGACAAGCTCCGTCGGTATGGGAACGATCACGGGCGGAAAGAGCAGTGAAAGCGCCGGCGGTATTGCTATCAGGAATTATTCTACAAAATGCGTATTTGAAAACGTCATAATTACCGGCAATTCGGGATCATATGGCGGCGGTGTATACGTACCTTATAACCCTTTCACATTCAAGAATTGTATAATCACGAATAATCACGCTTCTTACAGAAGCAACTCCAATGGCGGCGGAATCTTCACAGAAGGCGGAGACTTGACCCTGGAAGACTGCGTGGTTACGGGAAATACCGCAAACGGGATCGGCGGCGGCATACATGCGCAACGTTTTAATACCGGGCGCACCGGAACGCTTACGGTTTCCGGGAAAACCATAATCACCAATAATACGGTCGGCGGCGCCGCAAACAATTATTATCTCGAATCCGGGGAAAAAATCAAGCTTGGCGGAGCTTTGAGCGACGAGGCGATGATTCATGTAACGACGCAGGACGTCGGCTCCGTCGTCATCACCTCTGGATGGGATTCGGCGATGACGGGATCTGCCCCTTTCGGATATTTTGCCGCGGATGATCCGCTGTTTACCCATATTACCGTGGAGGACGGGGAAATCGTTATAAGCAGCGATCAGGAAACCATAACGATTTCCGACTGCGATAACGGTACGGTGTCGGCCGATCCGTCCGGTACGGTTTACGCCGGCGTGCCTGTCACAGTCACGGCGGTTCCGGACGCTGGATATCACCTTTCATCCCTGACGATCACGGATGCTTCCCAGAACGCCGTTCTCTATAACCAGACAAGCGACACGACGTATACCTTCACCATGCCGGATTCCGACGTGACGGTCGCTGCCGTGTTTGAAACGGGCGATCCGGCCATGACCTGGAGCGGGCTGCAGGCGGCGATCGACGCCGCGGCGGCGGGCGATACGATCGCGCTCCCGAACGACATTACGGCGGATGCTTTCGCTACCGGGCCTCTTACGATCAACAAACAGCTTACGCTCGATCTGGCCGGTCATACCATCGACCGCGCGCTGACGGAGGCGAAGAATAACGGCTGCGTCATCCGGCTTGAGTCCGGCGCGGACGTTACGCTGACAGACTCCGATCCGAACGGTACCGGCGCAATCACCGGCGGCTACGATCAGTATTCCGCCGGCGGAATCCATATCAAAGCCGGCGCAAAGCTGACGATGGAAAGCGGCGTCATTACAGGCAATACCGAGAACCAGGGCAGTTCTTACGGTCCCTACGCCGGCGGCGTGCTTGTTCAGGGCGGCGAGTTCGTTATGAACGGCGGAACGATTTCCGATAACCGTGTGAACGGCGACAATGCCTGGTGCAGCGGCGCCGGTGTGCATGTGAGCAAAAACGGTTCCTTCACGATGAACGGCGGCACGATCTCGGACAACACATGCTATGGCATGGGCGCCGGTGTGAGTATCTACGGCGTAAACGATGATCTTAACAGCAGCTTTACCATGAACGGCGGCACGATCACCGGCAATGACGCCGAGTGGGGCATGGGCGGCGGCGTCTATCTGTACGGAGGCACCTTCGCGATGACCGGCGGCTCCGTCACGAATAACAAGGCCGGAGGCGTCTATATCAGCAGCGGTCATTTCCAGATCTCCGGAAGCCCCGTCGTGACCGGGAACTATTCAAGATCCAACACCGCAAAAGCGTACAACGTGTGGATTGATCCGGGCAGCAGTCATTACGTCGAAGTGGTCGGCGCGCTTGCGCAGACGGCCAGCCTCGGCATTACCTCCAACAATGAGCCTTATTTCAGCGGGGAATCGAAGCAGATCACGTCCGGGCTCGGAAGCTTCGGTACGGTGAATAACTTCCTCAGCGACAACGCCGAATTCCGGATCGCGATCGTAAACGGTGAGGCGGCGCTTTTCAAGCCGTATGTAATCAACACCGGCAATCTGAGCGCAACCGAATTTACCTGTCCGACTTCCGCCATGCCGGGCGAGACGTTCACGGTCACGCCGCATGTGCCGGACGGCAAGGTGCTCGGTTATCTTTACGGGTATAAAGGCAGCACATATTATTATCCCGATTACGATCCGCAGACCGGTACCTACAGCTTTGAGATGCCGGAAAACGATGTGTATATGGTGGGCATGATGTGCGACGCCGGAACGCTGACGGTAAAGGCTGTCGTGGATTCCACGAACCCGGCGGATCAGCAAAAAGACTGCACCTTCACGATCACCGCGAATCTGTATTATGCGAGCAGAAAAATGAACGGCACGTATGACGGCGTCGTCTTCCGGGACAATACGGCGACGATTACGCTCAAGGGCGGTGAGTCGAAGTCCATTCAGCTGCCGAGAAGCAGTACGCAAGGATTTACCTACACGGTTACGGCTGCGGCTCCCGGCGGGCTGACGATCGCCAACGATACTGTCACGGCGGACCTTTACGATTCTCAGCAGACTGCCGTGGCGGAATTCACCTTCACACCAACCGCGTTCTCCGGCTACCAGATGCTCCTGGCCGGCAGCATCGGCGTCCGCTTCAAGGTCACCGTTCCGAGCGGCGCGTCCACGGACAATGCGACGGTGTCCTTTACCGTCTCCGACGGCAGAACGTGGACCGCTGCGTTCTCTGATGCCGAACGTGTCGGCGAAACCGATGATTATTGGTTCACCTGCCAGCTCAACTGCCTGGAGCTGGCCGACGAGATTACCGCCGTCGCCACCTTCGGCAGCGACGTCTACCAGGATACGTTCAGCGCCATGGACTACTTCGCGTATGTGCGCAGCGATCCGACGCTGAGTCAGAACAGTCAGCTGGTGGCGCTTGTCAACGCCCTGCAGGATTACGGCTACTACATGCAGCTCTCCGGCTGGACGGACAATCGGACCCATAACGCGATCTCTTCTCCCGTGAGGACGATCGAAGGTGAGGACGTGTCGCAAGTCAGGTCCATGGTCTTTACCATGTCGAAGGATCTGGGTGAGTCCGATATCACGGACGTCAAAATCTCGTTGACGCTCAATGCGGAGACGGTCATCTGCGTTTCCGTGAAGCCGGGCGAGGGCACGACGATCCTTACGGCCGGCGGCACGCAGCGGACGATCGGCAACGACACCTATTATGATTTCTGCACGAATCCGATCGGACCGAAGAATCTCGGTATAGAGTATAGTATCGTCGTGGAAACCGACAAGGACACGGCGTGCATCTCTGTCAGCGCCATGTGGTACGCGGTAGCTATGCTGAACAGTCATGCGCTTTCCGAAGAGCAGGAATTCGCACTGACTGCGTATTACTACTACTACCATGCCGCAGAAAATTACAACGGATAATGAGGAAAACATCTGAAAGGAGCCGTTTAGAATGGAAAAGTACGAAGTATTGGAAATCGAAGTCATCACGTTTGAAAGCGAAGACGTGATCGTTACAAGTGGGAATAATCCCAACAGCATTCCTGGTAATATCGGCCTGCCGCCTGTCGGCGCGTGATAACGATCATCACCATTTCCTCGGGGGCAAAGGCGTTCCGCTTTTGCCCCCATCCTGCCCACACGGAGGATATCCATGAAACGCAAACCCATCCTGGCAGCTCTTCTCTGCCTGGCATTTCTGCTGCCGTCTCTGGCCGTGCCGGCCTTTGCCGCCTTCAGCGATGAGAGCGCGATCGGTACGGCGTACCGGACGGCGGTCTCGGAGATGAGCGCGCGCGGCGTGCTGAACGGCTTTCCGGACGGAAGCTTTCAGCCGCGCGGCACGCTGACCCGCGAGCAGGGCGCGAAAATCGTGACGTATATTGTGCTCGGCCAGGCGGCGGACCGCCTGGTCTGCGCCGCCGCGCCGTTTACCGACGTGGCGCCGGAGCGCTGGTCGGCGCCGTGCATCGCCTGGTGCGTCGAGCGGGTGATCCTGCTCGGCTACGGCGGCGGCGTCTTCGGCCCCGACGATCCGCTCACGGGCGATCAGTTTGCGAAGATGCTGCTCTGCGCGCTGGGACTGGCGCGAGAGAACCATTACGTCGGCTACGGCGACCGCTGGACGGCGGCCGTGCGCGCGGACGGAGAATCG
>JAEEGL011737634.1_pt1 | contig 10463 bp, 10 predicted proteins | sample 9134231 | NCBI WGS metagenome assembly JAEEGL01 (sample SAMN16246548, study PRJNA631951) | gut metagenome | biome: gut microbiome; feature: rumen; material: fiber-attached | host: Bos | place: Iran: Karaj | collected 2018-10 | reverse complement strand
GCCTTTCGAGTTCCGCGACTATATCACAGAGGAACTCAAGGATTACGTCTTTGATTATGCTACGCTTCCGAAGGCGGACGCTGGGCAAGCGACTGCCGGATCGGAGAATGAGACCGATGCGGACACGATGGAGCTGTTTGCCGTAGCCGCGCCGCTTTCCCTTGTGGAAGAGACGAAGGAGTATCTCCGCAAGGCGGGACTGAAGCTCGTCAAGGCAGCTCCCGCTGTCTGCGCCTATATCGAGCTGATCCGGAGCATGGATCCGAGCAAGCGACCGGCAAACGGCGAGTTCTGCATCCTCGACCTCGGGTATCAGTCGATTCGTATGTATATGTTCAAGGGCGAGCGGCATGAGGTCACGCGCGTTTTGGAGATCGGCATGTCGAGCATCGACAATGCCATCGCGGATTCTTATAACGTAGACGTGCATCTTGCGCATACCTACTTATTGACGAATTTTGAAGACTGTCAGAGCAAAGACGTTTGCTTGAACGCTTTCAATAATATCGCTGTGGAGCTGATGCGGGCGCTGAATTTCTATCGCTTCAGCAATCCGGACAGTCAGCTTGCGGATATCTGGCTTTGCGGCGGCGGCGCCGCCATTCCTCCGCTCTGCAAGGTCATTTCCGATTCGTTGGACATGACGGTCCATTCTGCGGATGAACTGATACCGGCTGGCAATTCGATCGAAGACAGTTATTCCTTTACGCAGGCTGTCGGGATTACGCTGGGTTAGGAGGTGCGCAATGGCTGCTTTGACATTGAGCAAACCTGTGAAGAAAGCGACGAAGGGACACGTGAAGATCCCTCTGAAACGCTCCATCAATTTGGCCGGAGCGGGAGAAAAGCCGATCAACATGAAAATCGGCGTGCCGGCGATCATTCTGATCCTGCTCGCCGCGTGTGCACTCGGGAAATTCGGCGTGGCTGACAGGATTGCCGAGCTGAATAAGGCGCAGGGTGTTGTCAGTTCTTTGCAGAGCCAGTTGACTGAGAACTACAACAAACTGGATCAATACTCCGATCTCGAGGAGAAGTACGCGCATTACACCTTCACGGGTATGACGGAAGAAGAGCTTTCCCGAGTTGATCGCACGGAAACGGTAAAAATGATCGAGAGGGTAGTGCTCCCGTCTTCCAGATTGAGCGGATGGTCGATCAACAGCAATCAACTGTCTCTGACGGTTTCCGCCAAGACCCTGCAGGAGATCAACCTGATCGCACAGCGATTGGAGAATGAGGAGATCGTTGATTACTGTCAGGTGACTTCTGCCGCAACGGATCCGACTTACGAGTATTATGACGATGACGCCGCCTCGCGCAGCAATAAAGACGCTGAGAACGAGGACGACGAAGAAGAACGGGAAGCATACTACGGCGTTACCGCGCAGATCACGGCGTTTTTGGTCGTACCGGTTGAGTGAGGAGGCGATCAGAAAATGAAAATACTCAGTCGTGACTTTACAAAGGGCGAAAAAGCCCTGATGCTCATTCTCGTAATCGCGCTTCTCGCGATCGGCTACTATCTGCTCGTATTCAAGCCTGTGAAGGATGGCATTGAAAAAGCGAACGCGGAGAGCGACAATCTGCGTGTGGAGCTGACGGCCGTTCAGGCGAAGGTCGCCGTTTTGGAGAGAATGCAGAATGAGATCGACGATATCACGGCCGATCCGAACATCAGCGTGATGCCCAGTTACAACAACAAAAAGGCTGTCAACAAGCTTCTCAGCGAGATTCTCGGCAATATGACCTACTCCGCAACGCTTTCCAATCTGACAAGAAGCGGAGATCAGATCCGCCGCAACGTCCAGCTGCAGTTTACTGCGCCGAGCTATGCTGCAATGGAGGAAGTGTTCGAACGGCTCAGCAACAGTGAGTACCGCTGCCTGATCGACAATGTGAGCTGCTCGAACTACAGAGACAGGCAATACGACGTGGATGCCTATAATGTCAGCTTGACGGCAACGTTCTTTGAAACGCTGGTCGGAGGAACGCCGGACGCGGCGCTCCCGGCAGACAGCAAATGATTTTTGGACAGAGAAGCAGCCCGACGATATGATCGCCGGGCTGCTTCTTCGTATATGTTTTTCCTGCTATTTGTTATCCGCCTGAAAACTTGAGATCGGTATTACCGCAGCGCCTGCCGCAGAGTGTCCAGATCGTTTCGCATGATGTCCAAATAGCTCACGCCGGCAGAGAGCTCAGCGGCGGTGACAGCCTGCATGGAATTCAGCTGCAATATCTGCACGTCTGTCTTGCCGGACGCCTCTGCGATCGTTTTCGCGAGATAACCGTCTCCCGTCTCTATCGTGAGAACGGCGCGCAGATCAAGCTCGTTGAGTTTATCTGCCAGAAACGCGACGGTTTCAAAGCTCGCCTCTGTTTCGGCACTGCAGCCCACGAAAGCGGCGTAGTAGGCAAGCTCGTAGTCTTCCGTCAGATACCGGAAGGGGAAGCGGTCGCCGAACAGCAGCGTTTGCACACGTGCGCTGCCGACGGCGTCCTGATACGCACGGTCGAGTGAGGAAAGGGCTTCAAGATAGGCCTTCAGATTGGCTTCGTATGCCGTTTTGCCGTCCGGATCAAGCTCGCACATCGCCTTCGCAATGGCCTTGCAGAACAGGGAGGCGTTGCGCAGAGAGAGCCATACGTGCTCATCGTATTCCGCACTGTCGACCGATTCTTCTTCGTCCGCCTGCATCCCTTCGATGATCTCCTCTTCCTTGGCCGCTTCGCCGAGGACGGACATCAGCTTGATCGTAATCGGCTTTTTACTGCCGGCGTTAGCAAGCGCGTCGTCGATCCATTTGTCCGAGATGCCGCCGACGTAGATGAGCAGATCGCACTCCGCAATCGTTACCATATCCTGCACGCTCGGCTGAAAGCTGTGCAGGTCGACGCCGTTGTCCAGCAAAAGAGTCAGCTCCACGCTGTCGTTTTCGCTTCCCAGGATCTGCTTTGCCCAGTCGTATTCGGGAAAGATCGTGGCTACGATGCTGAGCTTTTCTCCGGGGGCGGAAGTCGGGCCTCCGCAGCCGGTAATCGCACAGAGAAGAATCAGGCACAGCAGCAGGCACACCGTCTTTTTCATGCTTTGCCTCCATGGGAGTGATTCGAATGGTTAACAAGATTTGCTACTCATTCGCAAATCAAGATACCATAGGGAGCGGTTATTGTCAAGAAAGGAAAAGGCCGCCGCGGGGACGATGGCCCTGCGGCGGCACTTGTGTGGATTACTGCCTATTCGGGACGCTCGCAGCCGAAGTAGAACGCGGCCACGGTGCCGGGGCCGCAATGCGATGCGATGATCGTACCGATATTGAAGATGCGGATATCCTTGATTTTCGGGAAACGCTCGAGGATGGCGCTCTCGAGCTCCTGCGCATCCGCATGCACGTTCGCATTGCAGATGAACATCTTTCCGTCGTAGTCCTTCCCGCCGACGGCGGTCGCCTCTATCTCATCGAGCGTGCGGCGGATCGCGGCCTTTTTGCCGCGCACCTTGTCGTAGGCGATGATGCGTCCGGCATTGTTCAGACGCATGATGGGGCAGATATTGAGGATGGTCGCGATCGTGGCAGCCGGGCCGGACATGCGCCCGCTGCGCTTGAAATATTGCAGCTCGCTGGTGAAGAACTGGTGGTGGACGTGCTTGCAGTTGGCGCGCGTCCAATCCGCCACCTCGTCCATGCTCTTTCCGGCGTCCCACAGATCGGCGGCGCTGTCCACGAGCAGCCCGTAACCGGAAGAGCTGCAGTAGGAATCAATGACGACCAGACGGCGATCCGGAAACTCCGCCTTGAGCTGCTCGGCAGCCTCAAATGCGTTGTTTACGGAGGGCGTCATGCCGGAGCCGAATGCGATATGCAGAACGTCCCCCTGCCTGAGCAGCTCGCGGAAATAGTCGGCGTAGGCGTAGGTGTTGATCTGCGAGGTCGAGGGGACCTTGCCGTCGGCGATAAAGCCGTAGAATCTTCCGAGCGCGTCGGGGTCGCGCTCCATATCGTCCGGATACTCCTTGCCGTCCACGGAATAGGAGTAGAACAGAACGTTGAGCCCTCTTCCGTTGACGTAGGAGAAGGGCATGTCGACCGTGGATTCACAGGAGAGCAGGTATTCGTGCTGCATAGTAGCGCCTCCAAACAGAAATACATAAACAAATCAGTGAAAACAGATCAGCCAAGCGAGAAGGGCGGAGAACACGCAGGAGAGGCTGCCGATCAGGAACTCCGGAACCGTGTGCTGCTTGATTCGGACGGACGCCCACAGAATGATGCCGAACAGAAAGGCACCGAGCAGATAGAACCAGCCGCCTACCGCCGCGCAGAGGTAGCCGATCGGGCCGGTCACGCTGCTGGCATGTCCGCTTGCGCGGATGTGCAGGACCTTGTTGAACACGGTCAGTACGAGGGCGGAAAAGAAATAGATGAGAAACAGCATCAGAAGGCCGCTGGAGCGGCGAAACAGCAGGGCATAGAGCACGCCGCAGATATAGCCGATGAACGCGAATACAAAGGCAAGCGTGCGCTGCCCGTCTCGACCGCGCTTTCGAAGCGCCGGAACGAGCCAAGAAACAGGGTAGGCGAATACGGGTACAGCCGCCAGAAACAGCAGACTGAGCCAAAGATCCGCCGGGGATTTGAACAAGACAGGCCGCGTTAACCTGAGCAGAAGCACCATGACGGTCGCCATGATGGGCGGCACCGACAGAATGCGCACGAGCTTCGCGATCCAATCTTCTGCCCGGGAAACCTTTTTTTCCGACATTTAGTTTATCCCTCTTTTCGTAAATGTCAATGTAATATCAAATATTATATTACATTGTGCACAGAACTATGTCAAGTGGAGAATGAATGTAAAACATTGACTTGAGAACGAAATCGTGGTAAAAAGATTACAAGGAGGGATCGTTATGCCGTACAGCGACGATTTGATTGCCTTTAAGCTGCGCAAGTGGGAAAAGTACCTGAACGATTTCCGTCTGCCGCAGTGGGAGGAAATCCCAAATCTGGGCCTTTATATGGAACAGGTGATCGACCTGCTCAAACAGTATCTGGATTATCTGCCGCCGGAGCTGAAGGAAGAGCAGTTCATCACGGCGTCGACGATCCACAATTACGTGCGCACGAAGGTGATGCCGGAGCCGCGCAAGAAAAAATACTATCGGGAGCATATCGCCTACCTGATCATCATTCTCACGCTCAAGCAGAGCCTGAGCATCGCGCTCATCCAAAAGGTGATCCCGACAGGGATGAGCACGGAGGAGGTCCGGAGCGCCTATACCGCCTATGTCCGGCAGCACAGCATTGCGGCGCAGTATTTTACGGAGCAGATCCGTCAGGTTGCCTCGAGAATTCTGGGACACGAGGAGGTCTATGAGATCTCCGCCGCCTGCACGGAGGATCTGATCACGCTTTCGTCCATCCTCGGCGGCTTCTCGCGGCTGCTCTCGGAAAAGCTGCTGTTGCTGGAGGGCAAGACACCGGATGATTTTGAAGAGACGAAGGATTCGTGAATTGTCCTGTTTAACGTATAGAACCCCTGAGAGGATACTCTCGGGGGTTTTGTTGAAGAAAGCGGCGTTGTGAAGTATACTAATACCATGATTGAAATGGAGGCGTTTGCATGGATAGAAGAATAATCGTCAGGAGCTCCGGCCGGGCAAGCGTGAAGCCGGATCTCATCGTGATTTCCATGACCGTTCAGGCGACGGACAGGGAATATCCCCGCGCAGTCGAGGAGGGCGCGCGCCGCACGGAGGCCTTGCGCGAGGCGCTGCTGCCGCTCGGCTTCTCAAAGGACGACGTCAAAACGACCAACTATAACGTATCCACGAGGTACGAGAGCGAGCAGGATGACCACGGCGTCTTCCGGCAGAAGTTCGTCGGCTACGACTGCTTCCACAGCCTGTCGCTCGAGTTCCCGATGGACAGCGCGCGGCTTTCCGCCGTCGTGTCCGCGCTTGCCGAGAGCAGTGCAGAGCCGCAGTTTCACATCCGCTTCACGGTAAAGGATACGGACGCCGTGCTTGACCGCGTCCTGCAGGATGCAGCGGCGCGCGGACGTGAAAAGGCGAATACCCTCTGCGCCGCCTCCGGCGTGCGCCTCGGTACGCTGGTCGGCATCGAATACGGCAGCCGCGGCATGGAGATCTATTCCCAGACAGAGTGCGCGCCGATGCTTCGCATGGCAAAAGCGGGCAACGGCATGGCGGAAATGGACATGGACGTCGTTCCGGAGGACATCCGCACGGAGGAGACGGTCACCTTCACTTGGGAGATCGAATGAGGCTCCCGGAGGAGCGATTATGCAGGAATACAAACTCAACGCGGCGCAGAAGAAGGCCGTAGAGACGACTGAGGGCTTCGTGCGCGTGATAGCGGGCGCGGGCAGCGGCAAGACGCGCGCGCTCTCGCACCGCTTCGCCTACCTCGTGAACGAACTGGGCATCCTGCCGGGCAACATCCTGTGCGTGACCTTCACGAACAAGGCCTCCAACGAGATGCGGCAGCGGATCCATCAGCTCACGGGAGATCAGGACACCGGGTACATCAACACCTTCCACGGCTTCTGCGTGTCCGTCCTGCAGGAGGACAGCTACGCCGTGCAGTACCCCAAGAGCTTTTTGGTGCTGGACAATTCCGACATCGACGCCATGCTCGCCATCATCTACGAGGAGCGCGGCCTTACGCTGCGGAACATGACATTCGGCAACGCGCGCGACATGATCGAGATCCAAAAGCTCTTCAAAAAGCCGGAGTACTATCTGGACATGGTCGGCATGTCGCTGGAGGCGCTTCACGAGAAGTACATGCAGGCCGTTTCCACGGAGGACGTCATCTTTTACGGCTATCTCTATCAGGAGAAAAAGTGCTTCGCGCTGGACTACAACGATCTGCTGAAGTTCACGCTCTACATCTTCGCAGAGCATGAGGATATCCGGCTGAAGTGGCAGCAGCGGCTGGAATACATCATGATCGATGAGTTCCAGGACATCGACGCGCCGCAGTACGAGCTGATGAAGGTGCTCTGCGCGCATCATAAAAACCTTTTCGTGGTGGGCGATCCGGATCAGACCATCTACACCTGGCGCGGCGCGAACATCCGCTATCTGCTGGATTTCGACAAGGAGTTCCCCGGCACGAAGACGATCTACATGATGGAGAACTACCGCTCCACGCCGCAGATCCTCGCCGCGGCGAATTCCCTGATCGGCAAAAACCGAAACCGCATCGAAAAGAACCTGATCCCGAAGCTGCCGGACGGGGAGAGCGTGCTCTGCCACCACGGCGCGACCGCCGAGGCGGAGGCGGAGTGGATCGCGAGCGAGATCGGCCTGCTGCACGACGGCGGCGCGCCTTACAAGGACGTGACGGTCCTGTACCGCGCGCATTACGTATCGCGCGTGGTGGAGGAGGTGCTGCAAAAGCGCAGGATCCCCTACACCATTTACAGCGGCGTGCAGTTCTTCAACCGCAAGGAGATCAAGGACGCGCTGAGCTACCTGCGCATGCTCGCGTATAAGGATGATCTATCGTTCCGCCGCATCGCCAACGTGCCGCGCCGTAATCTCGGCGAGCGTCGGATGCGCTTTTTGCGCGAGTGGGCGGACGAACACGGCGTCTCGCTGTACGACGCGCTGCGTCTGACCGTAGACGACGAGATCTTCAGGGGCACGAAAGCCCGTCAGTTCCTCTCCCTCGTGGAGAGCTATGCCGCCGGCGTTGAATCGAAGCCGATCTCCGAGTTGCTTTCCGAGATCCTCGACGCGAGCGGCTATGAGCTGATGCTCCGCACAGAGGGCAGTCAGGAGCGGCTGGACAACCTCGCGGAGCTGAAGCAGTCCGTATACGACTACGAGACGAGCTGCGGCGAGGAGGCCACGCTGGAGCACTATCTTGCGCACGTCGCGCTTTTTACGAACAGCGACGCGGACACGGCGCAGGACAAGGTGAAGCTCATGACCGTCCACGCGGCCAAAGGACTGGAATTCCCTTACGTGTTCCTCTGCGAGATGAACGAGGGCGTGTTTCCGTCCCGAAAAACGAACACGCTCCTCGGCATGGAGGAGGAACGGCGGCTGGCCTACGTCGCGGTCACGCGCGCGGAGAAAAGGCTCTATCTCTCCGAGGCGGAGGGGCGCAGTCTGGACGGCTCGCCCAAATACCCCTCGCGCTTCCTCTTGGACATCGATCCTGAGCTGCTGGAATTCACGCAGCCGCCGCGCGACGGCCTGATCGCGCAGGCGCGGGAATACATTGCCGGTAGCGAAGCGTCGCTTCCCGAGTGCGCGGCGCAGGCGCGCTTCTCGGTCGGACAGCGCGTGCGGCACGAGATCCTCGGCCCCGGCACGGTCGTGGGCGTCGATGAAAAGAGAGGCGCGCATCTCGTGCAGTTCGACGCGATGAAAACGCCGCGCGCGATCGCGTTCAAAGCAAAGCTGTACGAGGCGGACGAATGATGAAATGAGGAGACCCAATGGAGCATACAGGAGCTGCGGCAGCTTTACGACTGCAGGCAGACTGACGACAGGGAACTGGCAGGTGACTTTCCCCTTGCATATTGAGGCATCCTGATATAGAATGGAGCCACAGAAAACACAAGGAGGTTTCCCACATGGTACTGTTTGACAAGATCGGCCCAGACAATACGGCAGAGTGCGTGCGCCTCGCGCTCAAGCGCGCCATCGAGCTGGACTGCGACGTCGTCGCGTCCTCCACCTTCGGCGCCTCGGCGGAGGAGATTTTGAAGCAGGCTGCGGAGCTTGGCTTCAAGAACAAGGTCGTCATCGTGCGCGGCTGCTCCCACAAGCTCGGCAAGGGCATCAACCAAATGACGCCCGAGGTGAAGAAGAGCCTCGAGGACCGCGGCGCGACCGTCGTGACCGCTGGGCATGCGCTGAGCGCGGGCGAGCGCGGCATGAGCTTCCGCTACAAGGGCTACGGCCCGCTTGAGATCATGGCCGACACCCTGCGCATGTTCGGCATGGGCACCAAGGTCGCCGTTGAGTGCGCCATCATGGCGCTGGAGGCGGACGCCATCCAGTACGGCAAAAACGTCGTCGCCATGGGCGGCAGCCACCGCGGCGTGGACAGCGCGATCGTGGTCATGCCCGCGTACTCCGCGCAGATTTTGGAGACGGTCGTGCGGGAGATCATCTGCAAGCCCTGGGACCTGACGCCCCCGCAGGTGCAGAAGCCCAACTGAACAAACGGGATAGAAACGAAAACGGCGGCGGAGCAATTCGCTCCGCCGCCGTTTTCGTATGCCTGTTTACAGGGCTCTGTTCATGCTGCCGGACTGGAAACCGCCGAGATCAAGCGTGACGTAGAGGAAACCGAGCTTTCTAAGGCTCTGCTCGATCTCCTGCGCGTGGTACAGCGCCGCCTTCATCTCCGCGCGCGGGACCTCGATCCGCGCAAGAGAACCGTGCACGCGCACGCGCAGCTGTGTAAAGCCGAGCCCGTGCAGCGTTTCCTCGGCGCGCGACACCCTGTCGAGCCCTTCCGGCGTGATGCGCTCCCCGTAGGCGAAGCGGGAGGCGAGGCAGGCCGCGGAGGGCTTGTTCCATGTCGGGAGTCCGAAGGCCTTCGACAGCTCGCGGATCTCCTCTTTATTGAGCTGTGCTTCGAGCAGCGGACTGAGGATGCGCAGCTCCCGCACGGCGCGCATGCCCGGACGGTAGTCGTCTGCGTCGCTCGCGTTCGAGCCCTCCGCTACGTGCGCGAGCCCGCGCTCGTCTGCGATCGAGCGAAAACGCGAAAACAGAGCGCGCTTGCAATAATAACAGCGGTCCGGCGGATTCTCCGCGAAGCGCTCCACCGGATAGGGATCGAAAGAGAACAGGATATGTTCGATTCCGTTATCCGAACAGAAGCGGACGCCGGAGCGTATCTCGGCCTCCGGGGTGAGGGGGGAGACGGCCGTCACGGCAATCGCCCGCGGCCCGAGCGCCTCCCGCGCGGCGTAGAGCAAAAGCGTGGAATCCACGCCCGCGGAGTAGGCGACGAGCAGTCCGTCAAGCCCGGAAAGCGCGTCAGTCAATCGGCGGTATTTTTCAAAACAGTCCATACGGAAAGCGCTCCTTTCCGCTTTCAGAATAGCCTTTCCGCGCCCTCTTGTCAATCAGTCGGAGCCTTTTGCGGCAAGACGTGAAATAATCAAAATTGCCTTGAAAACGAACATGCACTGCGCTATAATATCTTTGTATGTGTGCGCGCATTTGCACACCGTAACCTTGAATCAAAAAAATATAAATACAGGGTTCGAAAGGAGAAGTCAGCTCAATGGACATGTTCAGAAGACGCAAGGTCGAAATATCTGACGAAGACAGAGCAAAGAGCTACGCCAAGTATTACGACCGCGAGCCGGTAAAAATCCCGCCGGCAATGATGGGGAAGGTGTTCGGACCTCCGATGCCCCCCATGAAGGCGCTTGCCTTTACGGACCGCAACACGATCCTC
>JAEEGL011730675.1_pt1 | contig 10463 bp, 6 predicted proteins | sample 9134231 | NCBI WGS metagenome assembly JAEEGL01 (sample SAMN16246548, study PRJNA631951) | gut metagenome | biome: gut microbiome; feature: rumen; material: fiber-attached | host: Bos | place: Iran: Karaj | collected 2018-10 | reverse complement strand
ATCATTCTGGGTGCCCGTTCTGCCGTATTCCTCCCCTTTCAGCGCTTAGGATTGGTCATTGTTGATGAAGAGCATGAGACCAGTTATAAGCAGCAAGATCCTGCTCCACGCTATCATGCCAGGAGTGTGGCTATTATGATGGCAAGCCAACAGCTGACGGCCAATAGCCAAGCGCCAAGAGTCCTGCTGGGTACCGCTACACCCTCTTTGGAAAGCTACTATAACGCAATGACCGGGAAATACGGACTGGTGGAACTGAAGGAGCGCTATCAAGGTATTGAACTGCCTGAGATACAGGTGGTGGATACCGCTGACCTGCAGCATCGTAAGATGATGGTTGGTCCTTTCTCGCCGCTTTTGCTGACTCGTGTGCGTGAAGCCTTGGAACGGGGCGAACAGGCCATCTTGTTCCAGAACCGCCGAGGTTTTGCTCCTGTCGTGGAGTGCCGCCAGTGTGGATGGGTGCCTACCTGTCAGCACTGCGACGTCTCGCTGACCTATCACCGCCAACTGAACCAGTTGACGTGTCACTACTGTGGCTATACCTATCGCATCCCTACAGAGTGTCCTTGCTGTGGTTCTACCAATCTGCGCAGCCGTGGCTATGGTACAGAGAAGATTGAAGAACAGGTTCGCGAGGCATTCCCCGAAGCTCGCATTGCCCGTATGGACCTTGATACTACTCGTACGCGGAATGCCTATGAGCGAATAATTAGCGACTTTGCTGCCGGACGTACTAATATTCTTATTGGCACACAGATGGTTTCTAAAGGACTGGATTTCGATAAAGTCTCTGTGGTAGGTATTATCAATGCAGACTCCATGTTGAATTATCCTGACTTCCGGGCTTACGAGCATGCCTATATGATGATGGCACAGGTCAGCGGTCGTGCCGGACGTAAAGGAAAACGCGGGCTTGTCATTCTGCAGACCAAGCAAAAGGAGGTGCCTGTGATAGGTCAGGTGGTACGTAATGACTACTCCTCTTTATATAAGAGCCTTATTACCGAGCGTCAGGCCTTCCACTACCCACCATACTACCGATTGATATATGTCTCGTTGCGACACCGTTTGGACAGTACGGTAGAGACTGCTGCTATTGAGATGGGTTCCCGACTGCGCCAGTGGTTTGGCGGTCGTGTGCTGGGCCCTGACAAACCCTCTGTAGCTAAGGTGAAGTCACAGAATATTCGTAAACTTGTCCTTAAACTAGAGAATGGCATTGACATCAAAAAAGTCCGCGAGTATCTGTTGCTTGCGCAGTCACAGATGCTCGCGGATAAGAGATATTCGTCGTTGCAAATCTATTATGACGTAGACCCGCTATGATTCTGATTGCGATGCGGGGGCGTCGAACACTTGCTTAGAGGTCCAGCTGGCAGCCTACACCCAATACACGATTGGTACGTGTGAACGAATCGCTGACACCTGGCTCCGGATAATTTGTGCGGGTGTAGTTGCCGTAGTTGGTCTGGAAGTAAGCGGCAGATACCGTGATGTTGTCTTTGACCTTGTAGCTGAAACCAAAGCCGAGGCTGTAGCTGTTGACGACGAACGACATGTCGTTCATATATTCATCTGTCAGTCCGTAGCGCGTCAGCTGTCCACCACAAGAGACATTCAGACGGTCGGTAACGTTCCACTCTACACCAGCAAGATACTCATTGGTGTTACGACGCAGCAAATCCTGCGAGTTGTTATACCAGTTGGCATCCTTGTCGAAGAAATGGTGCCAGCCCAGGTTCAGACTAATATCCTCAATAGGTCTCCACTGTGCACCTAACGTGAGCAGGGCAGGAGCATCCTCATTGACTTTCTCGCCATCTCTGAATCTGTTGACAGCGGCAATCTCGCTGGCCTTGATGACTGACGACTCGTTCTTCATGCGAATCTGTGTCTTGAACTCATATTTAGCAGCGAAGTTGAAGTTCTTTACTTTCCAGTCAATGCCAATAACAGGGGCGATACCCACACCGTCTTGGTTGCTCAACAGGTTGACACCCTCGGCATACTTCTGAAGTGTGCCCAACTCCTTTTGGGTACCCTCCAACTGAGCCTGCTGAGCAGTCAACTGGGTGTGCTTGGCAGTCAGCTGGGCTTGCTGAACTCTAAGCTCATCGGGAATTGGTGCACTGGCAGCCTCATATTGTGCTATACCAGCATTCACTTTCGCTATACCATCTTCTACCATTGCAATACCGTCTTTAACTTGAATAATACCGTCTTCAACGGTGCTGATAGCACCCTGCATGAAGTCGCCAAACTCTACGTAGCCGCCAGCGGTCTTGACGAGGATGTTGTTGATTTTTGCCTTATAGGTGGCATCGCCATAGAGCAGTCGCAGACCACCATAGACTGCCAGGTTTTCGTTGATTTTGTAGGCAGCACCTAACTGGATACCATAATAGTATTGGCGGCCCTTCATGTAGCCATCCATATCATATCCCATGGCACCAAGCGGTTGCAGCTTTTTAGCAATGGTACCTACTACACTCTCAAACGAACCCAGACCATCGGCAAACTCGCAAGCACCGCCACCGCCAGGTACCGAGAAGTTGAACTGGATGCTCCAGTTGCCCTTGTTCCACGCAGCCTGGAGTGAAGGAATGATGGGTGCGTCAGCTACACCTTCGAATTCTTTTACAGTCTTACCATCGTTTTTCTTGCCTAAGCCAAAGACTTCGTTTGTTGAGGTGATAGTACGTGTCTGATGTGCATACTGCCAGTTGAAAGCAACATGGAACCCCTCTGGCATGAAAGCCACACCGGCAGGGTTGGAATAAACACCATCGAGGCCGATAGCGGCATCACGGGCAGGATTCTTCAAAAACAAAACACTCTGATTGGTGTTGGTGAGGATACCGCCTGCTATGGCGGTCACCGATGTCATCGTGAAAACAATCACCGATAAAACAATCTTTTTCATTACTTTTTGATTAATTTTGTTTAAAATCGGCTGCAAAGGTATAGTTATTGCACAAAATGGCGGCAAAAGTGCAGTTGTTATTAGTATTTATTAACTAAAAACTGCACGCTGTCTGCACAAATGTGCTAAAGTGTGCAGAAATATTGACTTTATTTCTTTACTTTTTGGCCAACTATGTCAGGCTTTTTTCTCTGTCGGATAATTGACACGAGTATGGTAGACCGTCTTCAACTTCTCGATGAGCACAGTCTTGGCATATTGAATGTCGCGGAAAGTGATAGGACATTCGCGGAAATAGCCATCAGCAACCTGTCCATCAATGAGCCGTTCTACCAGACCCCGGATGGATTGCTCGGTATAGTCGGGTAGGGAGCGTGATGCTGCCTCTACTGTATCAGCCATCATCAGACAGGCTTGTTCTCGAGTAAACGGATTCGGCCCAGGATAGGTGAAGAGCAGGTCATCGACGGGTTCGTCTGGGTGTTCATTATGATAATGTACATAGAAGTATTTAGCCTTGCCCTGACCGTGGTGCGTGGCAATAAAGTCACGTATGACAACTGGCAGGTTATACTTGTCTGCCATCTTCATGCCTTCCGTGACATGGCTGATGATGATTTGTGCAGACTCTATGTCTGTCAGCATCTCGTGGGGATTGATGCCAGACTGGTTTTCCGTATAATAGATAGGATTGGCTAGCTTGCCGATGTCGTGGTAGAGTGCTCCAGTACGCACCAGTTGAGCTTTAGCTCCAATCTTGTTGGCTATCTCACCAGCCAGATTGGCAACCTGGATGGAGTGGTTGAAAGTGCCTGGTGCTACCTCACTCATCTGTCGTAGTAGTTCGTTGTTCGTATTGGAGAGCTCAATGAGCGTTATGTCGCTGATAAAACCGAAGGCTTTTTCCATCAAGTAAAGCAGAGGGTATGCGAAGAGTAGCAAAATACCATTGGCTATCAGGTAGTTGTAGTAGCTGTAGTCAATCTGTGTAAGAGCATCGCTATTCATCCAGTCAAAGGCAATGTTGACGACGATGCAGGCAACGGTGACAAAGATGGCTGTCTTGTAAAGCTGTGATCGTTGCGATAATTCGCGTAAACTGCTGATGGCTACCAAGCCAGCTACTGTTTCCATGACAATGAACTCAAATGGATGCTGCAACATTACTGCACAGATGAGTACCATTGTCATATGGGTCATGAAGGCAGTCCGTGAGTCCATGAAGACGCGGATAAAGATAGGTACCATGGCATAAGGCAGCAGATAAACATGGACGAATGTATTACGCATGAACAGTGCTGTTAGCACGGAGAAGAAGATGATGAGTGCATAGAGCATTGTCGTGTTGCGTGGTTTTTGGAAATAGTCTTTCCGGTATTGACTAAGAAAGATGGTGAATCCCAAAACGAGGATGGTAACGTATAGAATCTGTCCGAAGAGCGACAAGTGGTTCTGCTTGACATCTTCGTTGCGCAACTCATTCTCTTTCTTAAACGACTCAATAATACGGTAGGTTTTCTCGGTCACGATGTCGCCACGTCCAATGATTTTCTGTCCCTTCTGTACTAGTCCGCTAGCCAGCGCAATGCCTGCCAGAAGGTCGTTCTTGCTAGCTTCACTGCGCTCGCGGTCATAGGTAAGATTGGCTATAATATACTCATTAAGGTTGCACTTCTGAAGAATGGAGCGGACAGGTGTCAGCATTTCGTCTTGGAATAGTTGCTCATAGGCTAACTTGGGCGAATAGATCTCTCTGAGAGGGACGCTGGTGGCCTGCTTGTCGTTGACGATACGAATCATCGTTGTGGTATCGCCTGTAAGTTCGGCATAATCCTTTTGTTCAATGATACCTCGCTGGTAGATGCTTTGCAGACGCTTGGAAATAATCTCCATGTAACTGCTTGACAAGTCTGGGATACCGTCGGCATAATCATGAAGAAACTTCTGTACCATTTTCTGCTCTATCTCCTGGTGGTATTTGTAATAAGGTTCATACTGGCTAAGAGCACTATCGCGTTCCTGTCTGATGACAGTATCGGATTTGTATATGGGAAAGTCGAAGGGGGCTGTGAAGTCGGCATATTTCCAGGGTTTCCCTTCTTCTACATGGAAATAGCTGCGATTGTCGTGTGGCATGGACCAAACGACGATGGTTACGGTAACGATAATGAGTATACTTCGGGTTAAAATGTCCCGCCAATGGAGTTCTTTCATACGATAATTTGATTTTACCGTGCGAAAATACGAAAAAAAGCGCATATTCTCAAAAAAAATGAGTACTTTTGCACAAAAATAATAAGAATTACCTATTTATATATGTCTGAAAGAAGAGTTAGAGTACGTTTCGCACCCAGTCCGACGGGTGCTTTGCATATTGGTGGCGTGCGCACCGCCTTGTATAATTATCTGTTTGCCAAGCAGCATGGTGGCGACTTGGTGTTCCGTATTGAGGATACCGATAGCAACCGTTTTGTACCTGGAGCAGAGGAATATATTATTGAGTCTTTCAAGTGGCTGGGCATCAAGTTTGATGAGGGAGTCAGTTTTGGTGGTGACAAAGGTCCCTACCGTCAGAGCGAGCGTCGCGACATCTACAAGAAATATGTAAAGCAGTTACTCGATGCTGACAAGGCATATATAGCCTTCGATACTCCAGAGGAGTTAGAGGCTAAGCGTGCTGAGATCCAGAATTTCCAGTACGATTGTCATACCCGCAGTAAGATGCGCAATTCGCTGACCCTTCCAAAGGAAGAGGTTGATGCCTTGATTGCTGAGGGCAAGCAGTATGTGGTTCGTTTCAAGGTCGAGGCTGGTCAGGAGATTCTGGTCAACGACCTCATCCGTGGTGAGGTGCGTGTTAAGAGTGACATCTGTGACGACAAGGTGCTCTATAAGAGTGCTGACGAACTGCCTACCTACCATCTGGCCAACATCGTCGATGACCACTTGATGGAGATCTCTCATGTTATTCGTGGAGAGGAGTGGTTGCCTTCAGCCCCCTTGCATGTCATGCTCTACCGTGCCTTCGGCTGGGAGGATACTATGCCACAGTTTGCCCATTTGCCGCTGCTATTGAAGCCTGACGGCAAGGGTAAGTTGTCAAAGCGTGATGGCGACCGTCTGGGATTCCCTGTATTCCCCCTGTTGTGGAAAGACCCTAAGAGTGGCGAGATTTCTCGTGGCTATCGTGAGGATGGCTACTTCCCTGAGGCCGTCATCAACTTCTTGGCACTGCTGGGTTGGAATCCCGGTACGGAGCAGGAACTGTTTACACTCGATGAACTGGTGCCGCTGTTTGATATCTCAAAGTGCTCTAAGGCAGGTGCCAAGTTCGCCTATGATAAGGGTATCTGGTTCAACCATGAGTATATCCTGAAGAAGTCGGTAGAGGAGATAGCCCAGTTGTTCTTCCCCGTTGTGAAGGAACATTGTCCCAATGAGACGCTGGAGCGTGTCACAGCTGTGACGGCGATGATGAAGGACCGCGTGAACTTCGTCAAGGAGTTGTGGCCCCTTTGTTCATTCTTCTTTGAGGCTCCTACTGCCTATGACGAGAAAACTGTGAATAAGCGTTGGAAGGATAACTCTGCTGCAGTAATGACCGAGCTCATTGGCGTCCTCGAGGGTATCGACGACTTCTCGCTGAAGAATCAGGAACAGATTGTTCACGCTTGGGTTGAGCAGAAGGATTATAAACTGGGTAATGTCATGAATGCCTGGCGACTGACACTCGTTGGTGAGGGAAAGGGGCCTGGTATGTTTGATATCTCTGCCTTCTTGGGCAAAGAAGAGACACTGAAGCGCATGAAGCGTGCTATAGAAGTATTAGGCTGATGTATAATATCGTCATTTTTCTCTACCTGTGTGGCGTAGCCATTGCCAGTATCTTCAACGAGAAGGTGCGCAAGATGTGGCGTGGTGAAAGGCAGGCTATTCGTACCATTAAGGAGAAGATGGACCCGAACGCCCAGTATGTATGGTTCCATGCCGCTTCACTTGGTGAGTTCGAGCAAGGGCGTCCGCTGATGGAGCAGTTGCGTCGTGAACATCCGGAATATAAGATTCTGCTGACGTTCTTCTCACCTTCTGGCTATGAGGTTCGTAAAAACTACGAGGGGGCTGACATCATCACATATCTGCCACTCGACACCATTACCAACGCTCGTCGTTTTTTGCGTACTATCCGTCCGGTGATGGCATTCTTCATCAAGTACGAGTTCTGGTATAACTACCTCCATATCTTACGCCATCGTGGCATTCCCGTTTACAGCGTCAGTAGCATCTTCCGTCCAGGACAGGTGTTCTTCCGCTGGTATGGCAAGCAGTACAGCCGTGTGCTGAAGTGCTTCACCCATTTCTTTGTACAGAATGAAGTGAGTCGTGAGTTGTTATCTACGATAGGTATTGATAATGTCACTGTTGTGGGCGATACCCGTTTCGACCGTGTTTTGCAGATAAAGGCCGTTGCCAAGCATCTCCCCGTCGTTGAGCAGTTTAAGGGTAATAGCAAGTGCTTTATTGCTGGCAGCAGCTGGCAACCCGATGAGGAAATCTTCATCCCTTGGCTCAATGAACACAAAGACTGGAAGGTGGTTATTGCTCCTCACGTCATTGGTGAAGACCATCTGCAACAGATAGAGCGCATGCTCGAAGGTCGCAAAGTCGTAAGGTATAGTGCAGTAGCAAACTCTCCTCTCTCCACTTCCCGCTCTCCACTTCAAGATACTGATGTCCTCATCATTGATTGCTTTGGCCTGTTAAGTAGCATCTACCACTATGCTGACGTCACCTATGTGGGTGGAGGCTTTGGCGTAGGTATTCATAACACGCTGGAGGCTGCTGTCTGGGATGTTCCTGTATTCTTCGGTCCTAACAATCAGCGTTTCCAGGAGGCACAGGGACTGAAAAACTGTGGTGGCGGTTTGGAGATAAGCAATGCCGACGACTTCCGTCGCTATATGCAGGGCTTTGTAGAGCATCCTGAGCTGATGAAGGAACTTGGCGAGAAATCAGGCGCTTATGTTGCCAGTCTTGCTGGAGCTACGCAGAAGATTCTCTCCTCCGTACAATTGTAAAAACTAAATAGTCCAATTGTAAATCAATATGGCACTGATAAAAAGTTACCAAGGTCTGACACCCCAGTGGGGTAAGGACTGTTATTTCAGTGAGAACGCCACCATTGTGGGCGATGTGACGATGGGTGATCACTGCTCGGTGTGGTTCAATGCCGTCGTTCGTGGCGACGTAGCGCCTATTACGATTGGTAATTGCAGCAATGTACAGGATGGCTCCTGCATCCATGTCACCCACGAGACTGGGCCTACGCATATCGGCAATTATGTCACCATCGGTCATAACGTTACCGTCCATGCCTGCACCATCCACGACCATGCCCTTATCGGCATGGGTGCTACCTTGCTCGATGGTTGCGAAGTAGGAGAGGGGGCAATCGTTGCTGCTGGTGCCTTGGTGCTACAGAATACAAAGATTGGTCCCAACGAGATATGGGGTGGCGTACCAGCTAAGTATATCAAGCCCACACGTGCTGGTCAGACAGATAATGCGGAACACTATGTGGCATATGCGAAAATCTATATGGAAGAGAATCCTGACTGCCGCTTCTGACCTCTTACTTCTTACTTTTTAGCTCTAATACAATGTATTCCGAACGTGTTCCGATGCGGAACATGCCACCCCAAATGCCTATTCCGCTACTAACGTAGTAGCGGGTGTTGCCGCGCTGATGGCTGCCCCATGAGCACTCATAGATGGCATCGGTAATCCAGCTGATAGGCCACACTTGTCCACGATGCGTGTGTCCACTGAACTGGAAGTCGATGCCGGCTTTCTCCGCCTTTTCCAGATGATGAGGCTGGTGGTCTAGGAGAATGGAGAATAGCGAAGAGTCTATACAAGCTGTCAGCTCGTCAACAGGCTTGCGACGCTTGTTGGTGGCATCATCGCGACCAATGATGCAGAGGTCGTCCACGTTGACCATACTGTCGCGTAGCAGGTGGATGCCCGCCCGCTGATAGAATTCCAGGGCGCCAGGTTCTCCACTATAGTATTCGTGGTTTCCCAGGCAGGCGTAAATAGGAGCCTTTAGTCGCTGGAACTCTTCGTAGATGTGCTGTTCCTTCAGTGGACGTATCGAACCATCGATGATGTCGCCCGCAATGAGTATCATGTCCGGTTTCTCATCGTTGATCAGGTCTATCCAGCGATGTACCTCGTCGCGCTGGTTATGGTAGCCTATGTGCAGGTCGCTCAGCAGTACGGCCTTGACGGGCTTGGTAATCTTATCGGATGTGATGGTCAGCTCTTGGCGGATCTTGTGCTTATAATGCAAATGTCCATAGAGGAATAGGCCAAACATGAATATACTGATGCCTCCAGCCATCCACCAGTTATTATATAATAAGGTGCGCGGAACGAGGTGTGTCAGTCGCCCAAAGTCTAATACGAGGAATAGCATGAAGAGGTAGAGTAGTATGAAGATACTTGATGTACCGATGATGTATACCATCGTTGCCAACGACATGGGCATGTTGTCTGTAGAACGCCGGAAACCGCTAAATAGCAATAAGAACGATGCCGCCATCAGAATAATGACTATTGTCTTGAAATACCACTTGACGGGTAGCAAGCACCATATGTGCCATCCGATATAGACCATTGCCAGTAGAGGCAGTAGTGTGAAGAATATCATCCACATCATTTTCATTTTTTTTGTTTTGGTGCGGCAAAGGTATAGATTATTTCCCGTTTCACCAAATGATGAGACAAAAAAATAGCCCGTCATCCCGACGGGCATACAATCCAATTACTATGAAAAAACTACTAACCTTAATGATGAATCTATATGAACTTATCTTGTTCTTTTGATGATGCAAAGGTAAAAAGAAAACAGGACATCCGCCAAAATATTCAGCGAACGCCCTGTTTTTTATAGTGAATTACCTATTATAGGTTGGCATTGTCCTTTGCCCAATCCTCTACAGAAGGAATGATGCCCAAAGAGATAATCTCGTCGCGCATCTTCTGGAGGTGCTCGTATGAAGCCTGCAGTGCAGCCATCTCCTCAGCGGTACCCTCGGGCTGAGTGAAGTGAACACCATCCTTGTCAATAATGGTAGGCATAGCCATCATCACGTTTTTGAAGCCATAAGCGTTGACATAGCAACCAGCAGGCCACTTGAAGGGCTCACCACCCATAGCACCCTCAATCATCTTTACAGCCTGATAAGCGGGGCTCTGGAATGAACTGCGGCCACGGAGCTTGATGATGTTGCTACCACCCTGAGTGGTCATATGCTTAATCTCTGCCCAGCGCTCAGCTGAGAGAGGCAGCTCAGAGAGAGGCTTGCCGTCAATGAGAGCCTTGCTGGCGAATACAGCCATCTGCTCACCGTGACCACCATAGGTGAATGCGTTAGTAACCTTGTCCTGACGAACGCCGAACTCCTGAGCCAGCTGCTGCTGCAGACGGGTAGAGTCGAGAGCTGCCAGAGAAGTCAGCTGGTTGGGCTTCAAACCT
>JAEEGL017017021.1_pt1 | contig 10464 bp, 10 predicted proteins | sample 9134231 | NCBI WGS metagenome assembly JAEEGL01 (sample SAMN16246548, study PRJNA631951) | gut metagenome | biome: gut microbiome; feature: rumen; material: fiber-attached | host: Bos | place: Iran: Karaj | collected 2018-10 | reverse complement strand
TTTGTTTCTGTGGTGGAAGTAAAGAGATTCGAACTCTGGACCTTTCGCACGTCAAGCGAATGCTCTAACCAGCTGAGCTATACTTCCGATCCCGCTCCGGTATCCCCGAAGCGTATGCGAAGTATATCATATTTTTTTTCGCTGTGCAAGAGCTTTTTTATACATTGCTTTGCGCATTGCATCGCCTGACCTGGAATCCGGATCACTTTCCCTTCGCTTCCTTGAGTTTTTTGCGAATGTCGTCGTTCAGGTCTTTAAACAGCCCCTTGGGATTCATCTCGTCGAGAAGAGCGGCTATCGCATTGACCCCGTCGTCAGAAAGCTCGGCATTGCCCGTAATATTCCTGAACTTGGTCCTAACGACGTACTTGCGGATATCAGCAGCGGATGCCATTTCTGCAAACATCTTGCGCGCCACGCTGCTCGTATGCGTGAATTTGATGAGGTCCTTATTCAGAAGTTCGTACGAAAATTTTCCGTATTTATCCGTGTAGGCACTGATAATGCTGCGGTATTCTGCGCTGTCGGCTACTTTTGCTTCGTCTTTCAACGCTTCCGCTTCTTCCTTCGTTTCTTTCGGAGCGGTCAATTTCTTCGATCGAACGGTGCTCTGCTTTTTGTAAGGCATCCTCGCAGTAAGTTCGATAGCTTCTTTGAAGGCTTCGGAGGGATAGACGGACTCTTTGGTGTTGGGGGACAAGATCGGTTCGCCGGAAGTTTTGCTTATTGACGCAAGACCGGGCTGCGCGATGCCTTCACGCATAATGACAATACCTGAACCGCCGGCCGGCAGCTTTTGCCTGTATGCTGAAGCAGGGATAACAGAAAGTCTGACAATGTCAGTTCTAATCATTATGATCAGCTCCTTTTTTGTTAATATTTTAACATATAGATACGATAATTTAAATACTTTCTTAACACTTTCGCTATATAAAATTTCATCTTGCTTTTGAATCTGTATGCGAGTATAATTTCCATGTAAAAATTTACTTTACGGAGGTTTTACGATGATATCAGCTGGAGATTTTAAAAACGGAATTACCTTTGAGATGGATAACGGCGTTTATCAGATAAAAGAGTTTCAGCACGTTAAGCCCGGAAAGGGCGCTGCTTTCGTACGCACCAAAATACAGAACGTAATTACCGGCGCCACGATCGAAAAAACATTCAACCCTACTGACCGTATGCCGCTCGCGCGTATCGACCGTAAGGATATGACTTATCTTTACAGCGACGGAGATCTTTACTACTTTATGGACGTTGAGACATACGAGCAGATCCCGATCTCGGCAGCGACTGTAGGCGATACTTTGAAGTTCGTAAAAGAGAATGAAGTCGTTAAAGTTCTTTCGTATAAGGACAATGTTTTCGGTATTGAAGCTCCTTTCTTTGTTGAACTCGAAGTTACCAGCACCGAACCCGGTTTCAAGGGCGATACTGCTACAGGTGCCACCAAACCTGCTATTGTTGAGACCGGAGCGCAGGTTAAAGTTCCGCTCTTCATCAATATAGGCGACAGGATCCAGATCGACACCAGAACTGAAGAATATCTCGGCCGTGCCTGATCAGGCGCAGAAGGATATGCCGCCCTGTCGGCGGCAGAGTAATTGCTTATTTTCATTTACCGGAGGTTGTTATGGGTTATCTTGCAGAACGCATTAATTATGTAAAAGGCCTTATGGAAGGCATGAAATTCGACGCTTCCACTGACGAAGGAAAACTTATCAAAGCACTCGTTGACATCGTTGAAGATATCGTTATTTCGTCTGAAGATCTTGAAGATACACAGGATCAGATCCTTGACGCGATCGATGAGCATGAAGAACGCATCGCCGATATTGAAGATGAATTATTTGACGAAGATTCATACGACGAGGATATAGACGAGCCTCTTACGTGCCCTGAGTGCGGAGCCGAACTTGATTTTGACGAGCTCGGGATCGATGATACCGTCGATTCTTTCCGCTGCCCTGAATGCGGCACTAAAATCGATATCGAATGGCTCGATTATGAGGATGACGGATCCGAAGAATGATCCGTTTGATTCGGATCTGAAGAAATTATTCCGGACTCTGACACAGGTTTGGAAGTCCTGAACTTCTTTTAAGGCAGTCCGGCAGTTTATGCCAGGCTGCTTTTACTATGAAAGGCATTCCAATGATGAAAAATTTTAAAAAAATACTGACGAGAATTGTTACTCTTATATTGGGGATAATATTGCTTGCTTCTGTTTTAGGCGGTTGTGCAATTAAACCGGACGATGCAGTTGAAACGTACGTTCCGTGGAACAGTTCTGATAATATTATGATCGTTACTCCCGAAAAAGGGGATAATACTTATCCGATCGCTACCGACCCGGGGCTTAATACTGACGGTTCGCAGGTCCCGACAGGGAACGTTCCTTCTGCCACATCAGGTCCGTCCGATAATACTCCTGTAAATACTTCTGCTCCTTCGACAGACGTTCCTGCTACTCAAAAACCGACAGATAAACCGACTCCCACCGTAAAACCTACCGACGGGCCGCAGGGCAGTATTCCTGACAATACTCCTAAGTATGGCGATTCTGAATTTGCTCAGATGGTCTCGATACCGGGCCGTGAAGAAGAAGTTTACTGCGTTACACTCGATAAAAATAAAGAATACTGGGATTGCCCAATCAGCAAGCTCGGACATATATTTGTCCATAACCTCGTTGCATTCCCGGAGCTTGACCTCGCGATAAATCCGAAGAGTTCATGGCACGACTGGAACAATACCACGGTCGAATACGTAAGGCTCCTCGAAAGTATTTACGAAAAAGGATACGTGCTGATCGATGCGAACTATATCTTTGATTATCAGTACAGGGACGGAAGGCTTATCGCGAATCTTAAAAAATCCGTAAAGCTTCCTAAAGGAAAGACCGGCGTCGTTATTTCTTGTGATAACGTATGTTTCCCTGAAAACGAGCACGGTACGGGGCGTGTAGATAAGATCGTTGTCTATAACGGTCATATCGCTTCTTACACTTATTTCGATGACGGGACGGAGGAGTATTCGTACGAGCGCGACGTTTGCGATATCACGGAGCAGTTCTGTCTTAAATATCCTGATTTTTCGTTTGCCGGCGCAAGGCTTATGCTCGCGTGCAGCGGTAACGCCGGGATCCTTGGCTACAGAACTGACGACAGTTACGCTTCTAAGGGATACGACGTTGAAAAAGAGCGTGCGCAGGCGAGGGAAGTAATAAAATATCTTAAAGAGCACGGCTTCTATTTCGGCTGCCACAGCTACGCGCATCTTGACCTGAACTCGCTCACCGGCGCGAAGCTTGATAAAGAATTCAACAGCTGGAACACGCAGGTGAAGCCGCTTATCGGTTACACGCCGTTCTACGTTTATCCGTTCGGAAACTGGGTCGAGGCCGAGACAGAACAGTATAAGCGTCTCGTAAGCGAGGGATTCCACGTTATGTACGGAACGAGTATGAACGAGATCCTTGTAAACGGTACCTACCAGCACAGGGATGTGGGCAATATTTACGGTGAGCGTTTTATCTATTGCGGAAAGACGATGGTTGCATACGCTAAAAACGGCACTTTCGATAAATACGGCGACGTTTATGAGCTGTATGACAACGACGGGAGATATATTAAACTTTACAGATAAGCACTATGGCGGAACTGACCTGGGAGAACCTCGAAAAAGCGATACAAAACTGCAGGAATTGTCCTCTCGGAAACGGAAGGATACAGGCGGTACTCGGCAGAGGCAGCAGGGATGCGGAGCTTATGTTTGTGGGTGAAGGTCCGGGACGCCAGGAGGATGAGCAGGGAAAGCCGTTCGTCGGACAGGCGGGGCAGCTGCTGGATCTGGCGCTGAAGTCGCTTTCGTTTGACCCTGCCGATTATTATATCGCTAACGTTGTTAAATGCAGGCCCCCTATGAACCGGACACCGGAACCTTCTGAAGCTCAGGCCTGTATGAACTTTTTAAGAGCGCAGTTTTCACTTGTGAGGCCTAAAATAATCGTTTGCCTCGGGGCTGTCGCTCACAGTAACCTTGTTTCTTCAGAGCTCTCTATTTCGAGAGCTCGAGGGAAATGGATCCAGAAGAAAGGTGTATGGTTTCTTTCAACGTTCCATCCGGCGGCGCTGCTTCGGGATGAGAGCAAAAAGCTTCCGTTCTGGCAGGATCTGAAACTGGCTAAGGAAAAACTTGATGAGATCAAAGCTTTATCAAAATAAAGCTCGGAAAGAAAACTGACTGAAATATGTTGACCGCGGATAACCAATTTGACTATGATGAAAACAACGTCGTTCAGGGCAGCTTGCAGCCATTTAACAGCATTGACGCCCTCAATGACCACTATATAGCATTGACGCGGTCCGGTCACGCTGAACTCGTTGAAAAAAAGATCGTACCTGATATAGGACCTTTTTTTGTCACAGGCGACGGAACAGGTAAAGAACCTGTTATACTTGTAGGAGAAGCTCCCGGTAAAGACGAGGTATCGGAAGGCAGGCCGTTCGTCGGAGCAGCCGGAAAGATCCTTGACGACCTACTAATAAGGTCAGGGATAAGACGCGACGGCCTTTATATAACGAATACTGTAAAGTACAGGCTTGCAAAGGCGGGAAAACGTGAGGGCACTTATGCGAACAGACCCGTTAAGCGTCACGAGATAGAGCTCTGTTCTGAATGGCTCAAAGCGGAACTGTTATATATAAAGCCTAAGCTTGTTCTTACACTCGGTAATACCGCGCTTCAGGGGATCCTGCGCTGTGTAGAAACCGGCAGCCCTGTAAGCGGGAGCATCGGCGATATACACGGCCGGAAGATCGAAGTATCGGTAAAGGGCGGATCACTTAAATTTTTTCTTATTCCACTTTACCATCCGGCAAGTCTGATTTATAATAGACAATTGAAAGTTCAGTACGAGCTTGACCTTGAGGAGGTTAAAAAATGCGCGCAGTCGATATTATAATAAAAAAACGTGACGGCGGGATCCTTTCAGACGAAGAGATCAGATTTTTTATTGAAGAATATACGGCCGGAAAGATCCAGGACGATCAGGCTGCGGCGCTGATGATGAGCATCTTCTTCAGAGGTATGGACTACAAAGAAACTGCCGCTTTAACGCTTGCAATGGCGGAATCGGGAGAGCAGGTGGATCTGAGCGGGATCAGCGGAATAAAAGTCGATAAACATTCCACGGGCGGGATCGGAGATAAAACTACGCTTATCGTTGCACCGATCGCGGCTGCATGCGGCGTTCCTGTGGCTAAGATGTCAGGAAGAGCGCTCGGATTTACCGGAGGGACAATAGATAAGCTTGAATCTATTCCGGGGCTTTCTACTTCGATCCCTGTCGAAAAGATGGTAGATATCGTCAATAAAACCGGTATCTGTGTAGCAGGACAAACGGCCGAACTTGCCCCCGCCGATAAAAAACTGTACGCGCTGCGTGACGTGACCGGTACGATCGAATCGATACCTTTAATTGCCGCCAGCATAATGAGCAAGAAAATTGCCGCAGGCGCAGACGCTATCGTCCTCGACGTTAAATACGGATCAGGGGCTTTTATGAAAACAAAAGAAGACGCGCAGAAGCTTGCAGATACGATGTGCGGTATCGGGGCGGAAGTCGGGCGCAGGACCGTGGCAGTGCTCAATACGATGGAAGTTCCGCTCGGTATGTGCGTTGGCAATGCAATTGAGGTTAAAGAGGCTGTTGAAACGCTCAAAGGCGGAGGCAGCGACGATCTTAAACAGCACTGCATCCATCTGGCAGGTAAAATGATCTCGCTGGGACTTAACGTTGACGAAACGCAGGGCGAAAAGCTCGCTCAGGAGAGGATCCTGGACGGCAGCGCTCTTAAGAAGCTTGCAGAAATGATCAGCGCTCAGGGCGGAAATCCGGAAGTTTGTATAGATCCTGATAAAGTTTTCGGTATACCCGCTTACTCAAAAGTTATCAAAGCATCGAAAAGCGGTTATATAAAATCCACAGACGCTTATAAGATCGGTATGGCGGCATTTACTTTAGGCGCAGGCAGAACAGTGAAGACCGATCCGTTCGATCCGAATGCCGGCGTTAAGCTTTACGTAAAGTGTGACGCTAATGTCGTTCGCGGTCAGGAATTATGCGTACTTTACAGTTCGAAACCAATTACGGATGAGTCGGTCAGATGGGCAAAAAGCGCGTTTGAATTCAGATAATAATGCGGAGGGATGTATTGATGACCTACGTAACTAATAACGTTAATAAGACTGCAGGTAAAAGATATAAGATCATAGCTGTCTTGCTCGCTGTACTGTGCGTTTATATGCTGGTATGCGGGTCCGTTTTCGCAGATTATAATAAAGACGAAGCGCAGAAATACTATAGAGCGGCGGTGATCCCCGAGTTTACCGAAGAACGCTACGCCAGCGCAGATACTGAATCAGGCCAGCTGATCATCTCCGGAAACGGCACGGAAAAGGTTATCGTCGGAAACCTTGTGAAATTGATGACGCTCCTTCTGGTGTTCGAAAAGATCGATTCCGGAGCGATCGAGCTAGGGACAACATTCGCCGTCACTAAGCATGCGCAGGATGTTTCGGTGGGAAAAGTTCGCGTTTATCTCGATTACGGTAAAAAGGAAACGATCCGCGTAGAGCAGGCGATCGAAGCTGTTTGCATCAACGGCGCACAGGACGCGGCATGCGCGCTGGCCGAATTTATCGGCGGCAATGAAGAACAGTTCGTTGCCCTGATGAACGCTAAAGCGGCGTCAATGAAGCTAAAAAATACTTTGTTTACGGATTCTACCGGTATCAATACCGATCAATACACGTGTGCTGAAGACGTTGCCCTAATTATGGCCGAACTTGTCGGACGTCATCCTACCTGCCTCAGTTATCTCAATTTGACCTACGGCATGTTCAAGCATGAATCGACCGGCCAGGGCGATACCGAAATGGTCAGTTCGAATCCGCTTAACAGGCGGAAGTTTTTCGAAGGCTCCGACGGGTCTATGCTCGGCTATTCTAACGAGGATAAATATTCCATTGCATGTACTGCGGCAAAGGACGAAAAACGGGTAGTCAGCGTAATTCTTGGAGAAGAAGATGAGAACGCGAGAGCAGGAAAGGTCAAAAAACTTGCCGAATACAGCCTTTCGAATTTCACGTATTCAAAATTATGCTCCGTAGGAACTTTTGTTAAAAAAGTTGATATTAAGGAAGGCAAGAACAAGAAGATACGCACTGAGACGGCCGGTGATCTTTACGTCCTTTTAAACGTTAATGAAGTTGATAAAGTTAAAACTTCTATCGTTATTACGGATACGCTGAAGGCACCTGTTGAAGAAGGCGTAACGTGCGGATACGTCGCATATTTCCTTGACGAGCAGGAACTCGGCAGGGTAGAGCTCAGAACGGCTGAAAGTATGAGCCGCGCAAACTGGTTCGTACGGCTTGTCCGCAAAATACTTGCATTTTTCGGCCTTGAATAATTAAGTGATCCCAAGCTAAGCAACGAAATGGATATAGAGATCAAAGTAACAAAATCAAACGGTCAGTCTCAATCTGCGTTAAGCAGTTTTACACGCTTCTCAGACGCGTACCTTCTTATGGATACTGTCGTTGACATACGCGAAACGGCAGTTGACGGAGAATACGTGATCTATATTCAGCCGGTCAATGACATTGCCCTTCGCTCCGTCGAACTCTCTTTTGAATTCGATCCTGCCGGAGCATACATTTACAACAACGGCGCTTCCGCTTCGGACAATGCAGCTGTTATGGCTGCTGATATTCCGCTTCCGTTTTCTCGCGACGTTTTTATGGCAGCAAATTATGATTTCGATACGGAAGGTAAAGCTTTCGTGCTTAATCTTGGATTCACTTCTTTTGAACGCTTTTTTACTTTTTTCACTTACGTTCCAGGGAGAGTTACTGCCGTTTATAATCTGGAGAACCGTCTGATCAGCGCCGGAACTATTCTCAGACTTGAAAATATAATGATCGACGATACGTTCTGCGCAGGACTTTTTCTTGAAAGCCTCTCCGAATCGATCACGCGAAAGCAGAAAATAAAGAGGAATGATACATCGCTGTTTGCGTGGCGCTCCGGATCCGACTCCGCAGAACACGAGGGAGAAATCAACGCGCTTGAACGGCTGGCAGAAGGCAAAGACGTGTGTAAAGCAATATTGATTGACGGCGGCTGGCAGACGGGAGGGGAGTATTCATGCATCCTTGAACCGGAAAGGGAACTGTACCCCGACGGTATAGATGCAGTTTTGCAGAGCCTTGCTGACAACGGCTTCAAAGCCGGCATTACTTATGCTCCTGCTCTGATCTCAGAAGAATCTCCCAAATTCAAAGACTATAACTACAGACTTTACAGCGACAGGAATTATATCCCTTCGTTTGAAAACGTTTATCCTATGAATCCGGCGTCACAGGACGTTCAAACCGAATCGTTCGGTTTTATTAAAAACGCCGTTTCGAACTGGAATGCCGGAATTCTTAAACTTGATCATCTCGGCGCTTTGCTTAGAAGAGACGCATCTTCTTTTTCTCCTGTAGTTTATCAGCGCGATTATTCCGTCGGACTTCTGCGAAGATTCCTTAAAGGGATAAGAAACGCTGCAGGTCCTGATACGTTTCTGCTCGTTTCCGGGCTTTTTGGTGAATGCGCGGGAATCGCTGATGGCATTACATTGAGCGAAGAGCGTATCGATGAAGCGGCTGCTTCAAATATAGCGGACGGCGCCGGAACATGGAATGCCGTACGTGCCGCGATCCTGAATATGTTGTATAAATCTTTTTATAATTATACTATATACAGGACTTTCGGCGCTGAACTGACCGCTTCTGATAAAATATCAGACGATGAATTTCAAATGCTCGCAGTCACGAGCGCTTTTTGCGGCGGGAACGTATTGACCGCGGGGGATACTGATAAGTTCAACGAATTCAGACGTTCGATCATAACTAAAATATTGCCCCCCGGCGGAATTTCCGTAAGACCACTGGACCATATGGAATATCCGTGCTGCACACACGCTTCTTGCGTTGTGCCGGATAAGTCCGTCCGTACCGAAATACACGTGCTTTATAATTTTGACGATTTTGACGATACACGCATACTTAAAGTCTCAGAACCTTCTGTTTTTGTAGACATGCTATCCGGAAAGCTGATCTCTTCCGGCAGGGCGTACGTTTCCGTCAATATCCGTCCTCATTCAGCCGTACCTGTACTCGTAAAATATATGCCGGAATACCCTGCGCTGCTTTGGACAAATGATAACGTATACTGCGGCTGCGTCAATACTTCGGATCTCTTTTTCTCTGACACTTTGATAATCACTTCTGACGCTCCGAAAGGGACCGAATTTAATATCTACGTGCCTTACGGGAGGAGCGGTGACGTATTCGTCAATGAAAAGAAGCTCAGACTCGATCTGCTGAAGGTTACCGATCTCGGAGAAGGCTCTATTTTTACCTACGTACAGTGAGCTTTTATACTTTAAACCGGCTCACTTCAGCCTCACTTCAGCGCTTCAAAAAAATTTCTTGAATAAGGGTCGGTATGATGTTATAATAATTAGAGTGCGTGAATGCATTACAAAACAACTAGGAGGTTTATTCATATGGGTGTTGATTGCGGAAACTGCTCTGACGAAAAGAGCAGGAAGCTCCTTGCGGTAATAGAGGCCGAAAAGGATAATCCGGGCTCTCTCATCAGAATTCTTCATGAGGCTCAGGAAATCTACGGTTATCTTCCTATCGAAGTCCAGAAGTTCGTTGCCGATAATACAGGCATACCGCTTGCTGAAATTTACGGAGTGGTAACGTTTTATGCTCAGTTCTCGCTTAAGCCGAAGGGCCAGAATAAGATCAACGTCTGCCTCGGTACTGCCTGCTACGTTAAAGGTGCAGAAGGGATTCTTGACAGACTTAAGAAAGAACTTAATATGGACGTCGGCGACTGCACGGAAGACGGAAAATTCTCTCTTGATGCGTGCCGCTGTGTCGGTGCATGCGGTCTTGCTCCCGTAATAATGATAAATGACGACTGCTACGGACGTCTGGTACCCGATCAGGTTCCCGGCATTCTTGCAAAGTATTGATCATAAAAAATGCTGAGAGATATATCACTGCATATACACGATCTTACTGAAAATTCGATTGCCGCAGGCGCCCGGCTTGTTTCTATAAAACTAGTCGCCGAAAACGGAATGCTTATGCTTGAGATAGGCGATAACGGGAAAGGGATGAGTCCCGAAATGCTGTCTCGTGTGGAAGATCCTTTTACGACGAGCCGCACAGAACGTAAAGTCGGAATGGGGATGCCTTTTTTTAAGCTTGCGTGCGAGCAGGCAGGCGGCGATTTTAAGATCACTTCCGAACCCGGAAAAGGGACGGAATTAAGAGGCAGATTCGTTATCGATAATATCGACAGGCTTCCTTTGGGAGACATAGGCGAAA
>JAEEGL016883398.1_pt1 | contig 10464 bp, 7 predicted proteins | sample 9134231 | NCBI WGS metagenome assembly JAEEGL01 (sample SAMN16246548, study PRJNA631951) | gut metagenome | biome: gut microbiome; feature: rumen; material: fiber-attached | host: Bos | place: Iran: Karaj | collected 2018-10 | reverse complement strand
TAGAAAAAAGAGTGGAAAAAACGAGCGAAAATTCATTTTCTAGTATATAATATATAAATCGGACTAAAAAAATGAAGGTTATAGCTGTTTTAATTCCAACGTTCAATATTGAATATAGCCTCGATATTCTGAGTGGTATCGCTGATTATTATCGTGACAAACCTGTAAAGGTTGTAATTATTCAAACAAGAATTCCAGGTATTAATACAGGAGCATTTGACTATCAGTATTGCACTGGTTTTGAATATGCAAAATCAAAAGAATTCGATGCCATAATCTGTGTAAGCGGTGTTTATGCTTCTCAAATGTCTGAAAAACGCCTGCGGGAGATGCTCCAGGTTTTTGAACCGCGTCCTGTTGTTTCAATAGCCATAGATCCGCAGTCAAAAAATGGATATGTCATTAAAGCTGACTGTCGAAAAAGTTATAAAGAGATTATAAATCATCTTAAAACAGAACATAACTGTAAAAAAATAGCTTTCTTTTCTGCAAATCAGACAAAGTCAAAAGAAGCTCTTGAACGTTATGATGCTTTTACTGCTGCACTGGATTCCTGTAAGCTTCCATTTTATCCGGATTTAGTTTTTGATGGAAATTTTACAGATTTTAAGGCACATGATGAAATTATTGCACGTTATAAATCAAAAAAAGATATTCCATTTGATGCCATAGTCTGTGCAAACGATATGATGGCTTCGGGCTGTATCCATGCTCTGGAGGAAATTGGAGTAAGGGTTCCGGAAGATGTAAAAGTTATTGGTTTTGATGATGCCATAGTTGCAAATATGATGTCGCCAAAACTTTCGACTATTAATCAGGATATTTACAGTCAGGGATATGAGGCTGCTGAGATTGCAGATCGTCTTTTAAATGGAGAATCAATCCAAAAAGAAATTTTAATTCCACTTTTGCCAAAGTTCAGACAGTCTTGCGGATGTATTGAAAAAGTTAATTCTTATCCTGTTTATAAAACTGTTGATGGAGAAATCCATTCTGAAAGCAGTGATAAAAATGATGGAGTTATGCAGTTTGTAAATGCGCTTAATGAAAAAAACACTGTTGTAACACTTCTGGATACTGTCCGGGGGTTCAATACGCTTAAGCAGATGTTCTTCAATCTTAAGTATATCGTACATCAGTGTTCTTTGAGCGGACTTGCAATACATTTCTTTAAGGAAGTTCAGCTTATAGATAATGAACAGGAATTTTGTCTTCCGGATGCAATAGATCTTCATATGTTCTATACGGAAGTTAAAAATACAGAAGTTTTCCGCCCTGGAGTCACAGTAAATCCTCATGAGAAAATATTTGCAGCCCGTTCTATGGATGATATAAGCGGTATTTTCCTCTTAAATCCAATTTTTTCAGGTGAAGCAAATTACGGCTATATGATGTGCCGCATTAAAGAAAACAAATTTGCAGATTATAATGTATATCTGAAAATCATTATGAATGCAGTTGCACAGGCCTTTGAGTATACAACTAAGATTCAGGAAGGCAGAAATCTTGAACGTGAGAATACAGATCTTGCATTGCAGTCACGAATGGATGATCTTACAGGTATCCTCAACCGCCGTGGATTCATAGAAAAAGGGCAGGCTGCCCTGGATATCCTTCAGGAAACAGATACTTCCGGTGTAATCTTTTTTGCAGATATGGATGGCCTCAAAAAAATCAACGATACTTATGGACATGATATGGGTGATAAAGCTCTTATGCTTCAGGCCCGCGTCCTTAAAGATATTTTCCGTTCTTCTGATGTTGTAGGCCGTCTTAGTGGAGATGAGTTTGGTGTTGTAGCACTTGGAATGAAGATGAACTATGTGGAAAATACAAGGCTTAAAATCGATATGCTTTGTAAAAAGGTTTCCATAGAAAATCAGCTGCCTTTTACTCTTTCAATAAGTCTTGGTGCAGTTGACCTTCAGAAATCTAGTGTGCTCAAACAGCTTTTAAATGAAGCAGATAAAGAACTCTATAAAGAAAAAAATAAAAAGCATGCCAGACAATAATTATCTCGATAAACTCAATGAACAGCAGCGCGCAGCCATTGTACACGAAGGTTCTCCGCTCCTGATACTTGCGGGAGCAGGTTCCGGAAAAACCCGTGTTATTACAACTAAAATTGCCTATCTTATCCGCGAAAAAAATGTAGACCCGTGGAGCATTCTTTCGGTAACCTTTACTAAAAAGGCCGCCAATGAAATGCGGGAGCGGGCTGTCGCAATTGATGAAAGAGCTGCTGAAGCGCAGATCCGAACCTTTCACTCTTTTGGCTCCTGGTTCCTGCGTAAATATTCAGAACACGCAGGTCTTGAACCTTCTTTTACGGTTTATGATGATGACGATGTTGCAACGCTGATTAAAAAAGCTGAACCGTCACTTTCTGCAAAAGAAGTACGCACTGCCGCACATCAGATTTCTTTGTGTAAAGATTACTGTCTTACACCGGAAGATGATCTTAGCGCAATTGGCAGTGAATTTGATTTAAATGATATTTACTCAAAATATCAGAAACGACTTCGTGCTACCGGAAATGCCGACTTCGGAGATCTTATTATGCTGCCGGTTCAGATTCTGGAAGCGTATAGTGATATTGCTGATTATATACATAACCGTTTTAAGGTAATTATGGTTGATGAGTATCAGGACTCGAATATTGCCCAGTACAGACTCTTGCAGTGTCTCTCTGGTGTAAAGCAGGGAAGTGATACTTATGTCTGTGTTGTTGGTGATGATGATCAGTCCATCTATAAATTCCGTGGTGCAGAAGTAGAAAATATTCTGACTTTCCCGGAAAAGTTTCCCGGTACAGAAATCATAAAACTGGAACGTAACTATCGTTCAACCGCAAATATTCTAAGTGCAGCAGAGCTTGTAGTTAAGAAAAATCATCATGCCGGACTGGAAAAAACTCTTGTTGCAGACCGTGGGGATGGTGGAAAACCTGTTCTTGCTTTTCTGCCGGATCAGAATGCAGAAGCAACCTTCACGACAGATCTTATAAAAAAATCCCTTGAAGGTGGAGCAAAGTATTCAGACTGGGCAGTGCTTTACCGTACAAATGCGCAGTCATTGAATTTTGAAAAAGAATTTTTGCATAGAAAGATTCCTTATGTAGTTGTTGGGTCTCTTAAATTCTACGAGAGAGAAGAAATCAAAGATGCACTTGCATATCTTTCCTTTACTGCAAATCACAAAGATGAAATATCTTTCCGCCGCATAATTAATAAGCCTGCGCGTGGAATTGGAGAAAAAACTCAGGATAAGCTGATGGAATCAGCGGTTGTCTTAAATGAGGAAGGATCACCAGTTTATTCTGACCTGCTGGAAAATGTAAAAAAACAGCAGCAGACAGGCGGTCTTTCAAAAAAAGCAGGGGAAGGGGCAGAAAAATTTGTAAAACTTTTTGATACCCTTGCTAATTGTTTTGATGAAAATAAAGCTCTCTCTGATTTTGTTGAACGAATAATCCGTGATTCTGCACTGGATGAATATCATAAAGCTGGTGATGAAATAGAAGGAACAACAAGGGTGCAGAACCTTCAGGAACTGGTGAATACGGCTGTTCCATATAAATGTACAATGGAAGGGCTTTTGCAGTTTCTTGATGCAATAAATCTTGACCGCACTCTTGATGCAGAAAATCAGGCTGTTGGAGATGATGCTGTAACTTTGATTACTCTGCATAATACAAAAGGTCTTGAGTATAACAGGGTTATCATTACCGGACTCGAGGAAGGTGTGTTCCCTCGTATGGATAAAACAGGAGCCGAGCTTGAGGAAGAACGAAGGCTGTTTTATGTAGGAATTACACGAGCCCGTGACGAACTTTATGTTACCTCAACTGCCAAACGCTGTCTTTATGGCCGCTGGGATTTTATGCGCCCAAGTCCATTTATAAAAGAAGCTGCTGAAGCTTTTACTGTAATAGGCCAGGCTCCGTTCGGCTTTTCAACCCGCAAAACTTCTCCATACGGGCAGTTTGGTCGTGATGCATCGGCTTTTGGCAGTAGAAATGCAGACTCGTCAGCAGAAGAAAGTCTTGTATCAAAATGGAAAAAAGGAACTCATGTTTACCATGATGATTACGGAGAAGGTGCAGTCGTAGCAGCTTACAGTAATTCCGGCGAATTTGTAATAGAGGTTCAGTTTGCCACCGGCACAAAAAAGAAGTTCCTTCCTAAATACCAGTCGAAATCGCTGGAAATTATAAAGGAGTAATAATATTCACAAATTGCCATCATGCCATCCCTCAGAAAAAAGTATTCAGACAACATCATCCCCGTTGGCTGAATGCTTTTTTCTGGGGGATGGTGTGATGGAAAGTTTTTTTTGATGACAACATTGATTTTATGCTTTATAATTACCATAGCCCAAAATGTTAAAGTTAAAAATAAGTTAAAAATATATTTTCATGGTACAAACAAATGCGGATAGGGCTTATAATTGATTATGTAATTTCAGAATATGCCGAGCGGATTATCAGAGGTGTGGCACTTGCCTGCCAGGAAAAATCTGCCGAGCTCGTCATTTTCTCAATCGGAAGGTTACAGGATTTAACTGGTGCTTTTGATTATCAGAATCTGGCAGTATCTTCTTTTGTTTCTTCAAATAACCTTGATGGTGCAATTTTTATTTCAGGTACAATCATGCATTCTCTTACAAAATCAGAGGTTGCATCCTATATAAAATCTTTTAAGCCATTACCTTTAGCCAATATTTCTATGGAAATTCCGGGTATTCCTTCTGTTGTTGTAGATAATCAGGAAGCTTACGAAAGTATTCTGGAAGAACTTGTAACACGCCAGAAATGCAGAAAATTCGGAATCCTGGGAGTTCGAGGTAATTCTTCGGAAGTAAAAAACCGCATAAAAAATATAAAGGAAATTCTTGCCCAGCATAAAATTACAGATGAATCTGTTACTATATGGAAATCTGTTTTAAGCTATGGGCCTGCACTCGAAGACTTACGGGCTGCTTATAAAGAAATGGGTACTTTCGATTATGATGCAGTAATCTGTATGAATGATGAAATGGCTTTTGCAACACTGGACTTTTGTGCAGAAATAGGTCTTAAGGTTCCTGAAGATGTAGCCGTAGTTGGTTTTGATAATCTTTATTATGCAGACAATAGCATTCCAACACTTACAACAATAAAACAGAATTTTGAAGGGCAGGGCTATCTTGCCGGTATGAATCTTATAAAAGAAATCAATGGAAAACCGGGCGATAAGCTTTCTGTAATGCAGGCAATACCTGTAATGAGGGAATCTACACGGCGAGTTCCTTATGATAAGACAGCACCGCATGCACGTAATTTTGATTTTGAAGCTGAAGATAGAGATCCATCTCTTCGTGTAAGTACAGGAACTGAATGGTACAGAAAAAAAGGTGAATTTTATCAGACAACGACTTTTTATACAGAAATGCAGTCTGATATGACTTATGAACAGCTGAGAAAACGCATAAATGACGATGTGCGTTCATTTGGAATTTCAGCCTGTGCAATAGTGCTTTATGAAAAGCCTATAGAAATGACAACTCCATTTGATTATTTTCATCTGCCAAAGAGTGCTCATCTTTTTGCAGGATTTGATGATAAGACAGGTTTTGATTCAACCCTGGAAAAACATCAGATAAAATGTAATCCAAAAGAAAAAATGCTCCCTGATGGAATAATTAAATTTGATTCAGATGGAGTTCTTGTTTTTTCAATTTATCATAGTACACTTCAGTATGGTTATATCATTATACGGCCGGGAGATTACGAGTCTCTTATTTACGATCTTTTTGTCAGACTTCTGGCTTCTACAATTGCTTCAGTTTATTCTTTCTCACTGGCGCATAGTGAAACTACACGAGTACGTAAAAAGATAGATGAACTTGACCTCATTGCCAGCACAGATGAACTTACCGGTGTTTACAATCGTCGTGGTTTCTTTTCTTTTGGTGAAACAACACTAAAGTTTGCAAAAGCAATGAGTCAGACCGGCATGATAATTTATTGCGATATGGATGGCCTGAAAAAGATTAATGATGATTATGGACACGAAGCAGGAGATAAGGCAATTATTGCAGAATCAATTATTCTAAAAAGTAATTTCCGTTCAAATGATATAATTGCCAGAATTGGTGGAGATGAGTTTGCAATCATAAGTCCGGGGCTTACAAAAGATGCTCTAAGACATATCAGAAATCAGATAGATGAAGACTGCAGAATCTGGTCTGGTGGAAATGAACTCGGATTTTCTCTTTCTATGAGTATGGGAGCAGTGCCATATCCATCTCAAAAAATGGACTATAAAATAACCCCGCTTTTAAGCGAGGCTGATTCCCTTATGTATATGGAAAAAAGAAGCAAAAAGGCAAAAAAGAAGGAAATTGCAGAAGCTAATTCCAGTCACGCTGAATGTAAGTAGCCCGCGGGCGAGCAATAATTCTAACACGTCTGTTTTGTGCGCGTCCTTCTTCAGTGTCATTATCTGCTACCGGCATAGTTCCACCAAAGCCTTTGTAAGTAAAGATTTTTTCGTCCATGCCTTCTTCAATAAGGGCATTCATAACCGTGCGGGTACGCTCAATTGAAAGATTCAGCTGACCAACCGGCTTTCCGACATCTGCGGTATGTCCTTCAATTAAAATCGTATAGCCGTCATCTTCAAGAATCTTTTTCAAACGTTCTGCAATCAACTCAATACGGCCTTTTTCCGCTGGGAGCAATTCAGGTGAATCCGGGTAAAAGCGGAGATTTACATCAAACATAAAACCAAGACTTGTGTCAGAAACAGTAACGCCCGGAATCTTATTTTCATAAAAATACTGTTTTACAGCATTGTACTTGATGTAATAAGAAGGAGTCTTTTCCGGAACAGAAATATCGTAAATCAGGTTTTCCTTATCAAGAAGAATTACAACCTTTCCTTCCTGCAAAAGTTTAATGTTTTCGGGAACAGTTAGAATTTTTAAGGCATCCCGGTGCTTAATGACAGGGTCAGTACGGTTCCGGCCATAAACTTGAGTTGCTTTAATGTAGAGAGGATCAGAACCTACGCGGTCTTCATAAAGAGATGTATCATCAGAATAATGATAGCCCACAAGTCCCTTGCTGGTTACAATGGATGGAGAAACGATGTTTTTTTCATAAATACTAGTCATCTGGTCATCCCAGATTTGAGGGAAGAAACATGCAAAAACTTCGCTCTTTACGTATTCGCCGTGAACAGGATATGCACCGCGGGCATCAATAATAATTCCACTGAAAGCACGGGAAGGTACATACTCAATCGGCTTTTGAGGATTATATGGATAATTATGGCGAACCAGAAGTTTTCCAATGTCATTTATATTTGCAGTATTTGTAGTGTTCAGATATTTAAGGTCTTTTGAAAACACATCCGGTGTTTTATGACCGCCCATAATAAAATGGTAAACCTGATCAAGAGAGAGAGTATCATTAATTACAGCTTCCGAAAGATCATTTTCAGAGTTCTCAAACAAAGAGAGAAGAGGAGGCTGAATCAGTGGAAGCATTTTTGATTTAATATAGGTAGAAGCAACCTTTTTACCGGAAGGCATCTGAATATTTGCCTTATTCGCATCCAGAGCAATGCTGGTTACAAATTCTTTCGTAATCCAGTTAATGGAACTTATAGCCTCTATTTTTGTGTCGTAATTCTGGGCAGCCTGTGCAAAAACCGGAAGGGAGATAAATAGTAAAAAGAGACTTTTCAAAAAATGTCGTTTACGGTTCATTTATTTGCTCCGAGTGTTTAAATCAGGTGGTCGAAAGAGTTGAAACCACCTTATAGATATCTATTTCAAACATCGGATTATTTTGAAGGAATATAAAGTATTTTTCCGATTTTAAGAATTGCATTTTCTTTTATATCGTTGAGTTCACAAATTGCCTGAACTGTAGTTTTATATCTGCGTGAAATTGACCACAGGGAATCCCCAGCTTCAACTTTATACTTAATGGGAAATTCTACAGGTTTGATGTTTTCAAGTGCGTCGAGGGCAGACTGTTTCATTCCAAGTGGCAGCCGGATTTCGCTGTTTTTTGAGGGATGTGTCATACCCATGGTGTAAGACGGATTCAGTCGTTTTAGAGTTGAACTATCCAGCCGCATTTCCTGAGCAAGCTGATTGATTGAATAGGCCTTTTTTACAGTGATGTAATCAAAGTTGCCGTTTTTTTCATTTTCCAGAGTCTCAAATTCTTCTGCGTGGTTTGGAAGATCTATGCCGTAGTATTCGCTGTTGATGGCGAGGTCGGCAATTGCAATAAGTTTTGGCACATATTCGGCTGTCTGTTTGGAAAGATAGCCGTTTTCTGCAAGATACCAGAAGTCTTTTACTCCGCCGGCTTTTTTTATAGCCTTGCTCATAGCCCCAACGCCGCAATTATATGCACCTATAGCAAGCAGCCAGTCGTTGAAGTAGTTATAATTGTCGGTGAGCTTTTTAAGAGCCGCGTCAGTTGATTTCCACGGATCGAGGCGCTCGTCCACAAAGTCATTCAGCGTTAAAAACGGCCACACGCTGTTCGCCATAAACTGCCACATCCCGATTGCGCCAGACCGTGACTTTGCGCTTGTTTTGTAATTAGATTCAACAACCGGCAGATATTCAAGCATCTCAGGAAGTTCAGAGTCCTGCACAGCCTTGCGCACATAAAGGCGGTATTCCATTGCACTTTCAAGGTAAGCTTTAAGAAGTGCGCTCCATTTAGGTGAGAGGTAGAGTTTTCTAAAACGCTCAACTTCTGCTTTTGCAATTTCTTCTTCACTAACAAAAGAAAGAGGAGTGTGTTCTGGAACAGCCGTTTCGGCTACTTGTGGGGCATCAAGAGAATGTAATTCTGGAATAAGAGCTGTTTTTAAAAGTTCAAGAAAAGCCTCGTCCTCTACAATCTCTTCTTCCATTGGTTCTTCTGTAAATGAGAACTCTTCGCCGGTTGTAGTAGTTTCGGCAGATTCAAGCTCATCAGCGAACAAAAAAGAAGTACAAAAAATCAGTGCAAAAACAAGATATTTTTTCATTACAATTTATTTCCAAGATAAATTCCGGCCCATTCCCAGTTTCCGTGGATATCAGGGTCAAGCGGGAAGTCGACCTTGCGGAAATAAAGGTACCATACAGAAACGTAACTGTTCCAGCCCCAGGTTCTGAGATATGCTTCATTAGGGTTAGAAGCTTCATCAAGGGTGTCGCTGTAACGTATTCTTTTTCCTCTCATCCATGAATACATAGAAAACTCTTCCTGTGAGTTTGCGTCGTTTTCATCCTGCTTCCACGACATAGAGAAAAAGTTTACCTTTGCCTTGTATTTATCCAGAGAACGCCAGTCGTAATTTCTGATTGCTTTCTTAACAGCTTCTTCCAGAGCCGGAAGACTTTCAAATGTCCAGTCCTTAGATGAATTATTAAAATCAATAAGGTGGCGGGCGTTTTTATATGCATCAGGTTCGCCGGCAATTTGAATTGTAGTTGCATCCGGCTGTTCAAGGAACTGATTATAAGTTTTAAGAGCCTGTGACCACTGGCTGTCGTTCTGATATTCCAGTGCCAGGCGCAGATAAAGCTCTGTCGTGTTTACATTCTGCGGAAAACGGTTTATCAGTTCATTAAAATATTTAATACGGTGAGAAGGTGTTTTACTAATCTGAATAAGATTCTGCAGACAGATAAAATGTACAGAATTTCCCTTTACCAGAAGATCCTGACACTGCTGTAAAATTCGGTCAAAATAGTACTCGGCAACCGGTTCAGCCCCGGTAGAAAGATATGCATATGCCGTCATTAAGAGCCAGTAAGAGTTGTACATATCATCAGGATTCTTATCTACCCAGTCTGTAAGAAAAAGAATAAGTCCATGATAATCTTTTTGGGCAAGCAGATTGTCTGCCATCTGTTTTATAATAGAATAACGTTGTTTATCGGTTAAAGTTCCGGATTCAAGGAGGTTCTGAAGCTCTTCCTGCTTATTAAGTGTTTGTCCTGAAGTTTTTATTGAGCTGCCGCCTTTGCAGGACGAAAATATAAGTATAATTAATAGAAGAATAATTTTTGCAGGTAACAGTTTTGAAGCTTTCATGTTTTTAAATTTAGCATAGTGATTTGTTATTGTAAAGATTAACTTTTATATGTATTATTGTAAATGACTTGAAGGGGAAGGCCATGAAGGATTTAAAGAATTATAAATCGATACATGTACTTATTACTTTTGGTATTCTCTTTGTAATAACCTGTGCAATCATTACAATTTTAAATCCAATATCAAAACCTGTTAATGTTCTTAATATTACCTTTATGGTTTTACAGGCTGTTATTGGACTTTCACTTGTGATTTTTTCACGCAAAATCTCTAAAAAGTTCTTCCATCTTTTTATAGGACTTTTGTTTCTTTGCTGGAGTATATTTTCTCTTTTTACTGAGTTAGTATTTCCTTTTACAATTAAG
>JAEEGL016110125.1_pt1 | contig 10464 bp, 5 predicted proteins | sample 9134231 | NCBI WGS metagenome assembly JAEEGL01 (sample SAMN16246548, study PRJNA631951) | gut metagenome | biome: gut microbiome; feature: rumen; material: fiber-attached | host: Bos | place: Iran: Karaj | collected 2018-10 | reverse complement strand
TGTAAAGTTCTCAGGCGAGATCACACATGGCCTTGGCAAGGGCAATGTATATGTTCAGCTTGGCTATGAGCATATAGATCATGATGAATCATTAGGGATGGACGCAAAGAATACAGTTTATGGGAATCCGTCTCTCTTTGAAATCGGTGAAGAAAAGGTTGATGCAGAGGTTGCTGTCAAGGTACTTAATGACAAGGGAAGCTTTGTGGCAGCTGCCAAGATGAATCGCAGCGTAAATTATCTTGTTCTCACATACCGCTGGGTAGCGATCAAATTTCCTGCAGGAAATGATCTGGATATGCCGGGTGACTATTATGATAAGAGTATTTCAGCTGAGACTCCTACGGTTGTACTCGGACTTAAGGAAAGCCATTATTTCGGTGTTAGATTCCACAATATGCCGCAGAGCAGCATAGCGTATGAACTTACGGCACCCGGAAGCGGTGAGATATCTGCAGATGGTATCTATGTGGCTCCTGCAAAGGAAGGTGTATATGAGATCAGAATCTATTGTACTGATATGCCTGTGGTATGCACCTATGCTTATGCAATCGTAAAGAAGATAACAGGGGATGAAACAGAAGCATAATGATATATGAATCTGAAAATGCAAAATATGAAGTCCTGAGTACAGTACTATCCACGGAAGATTTTGATGTACTTATATGTGGCGACCTGTCAGGGGAAAACAGGAGCAGGTATACTGTTTTCCTGGTGCGTTCACATGAGTTGATAAAGCGGCTGCTTGTGATGCTCGATGCGAATGCTATACCTGATGGTGGCAGCGGCGTTATCATAGAGAACTTTTCTACTGGAAAAGATCACTTTTTCGTATTTCCGTACAGGCAGGAAAGGGCTCTTGACAAGTTTTTTGTGGGCGAAGGTATGGGCATTAATCAGTGCGAGACCATATGCTGTAATGTCATATTAGCCTGCATTACATCAGGACTTCCTTATCCGTTGCTCTACCTGATATTGAAGCACAGACTGGTCAATCTTTCCAGGGATGATTCAATATATCTGAGTTACTGCGTGGATCTTACTGAACTGGATGAAAAGATCGGTGAAAGGGAGTGTGTGGTATGCTGTGCGGAAATCCTTACGGATTTGTTAGAAAGGGCTTCGTTTGAAAAAGCAATATCCTATCAGATATTGGTTAAAAAGAGTGCCAATAAGAGTTATACGCAGTTTATAGAGCTGTACCGTGATGTCAGGATTGCTGCAGCACCTGAAGGAAAGGTAGGCATATTCAAGCGGATAAAAAAATTTTTCTCAAGGCATTCGGATCTGTTCTTCAGGATACTGTTTGTTGTGTGCTCTATTCTTGCAATAGTAGCGTTAGTCATGCTGCTCTCGAATCTTTTCTTCGGGGATCTGCCATGGTTAAGGATTTTTTATAATAATTTCAAAGTGATAGGTACTCAGTCACTGGAATAAATTTTTCTGAGGTTTAAAGGTTATGGCTAAGAAGATTCTAACAATAATAGTTGCGTTCCTTTTCCCACTGCTGTGTTTCGGGATTTATTTGCGTTTATATAGTGATAATTCGGAATTTAACGAGTCTACCAAGTATGTGGAACAGAATGGCATATACTATTATTCCTCTAACTTTGAGGACAATGTACGTATATACGGTATAAAAACGAACAAAAATGTAAAGTATGGCACGCGTCTGGACTCCAAGAAAAATGAGACGGCTTCGGTAGAGGGCATAACGGCAGATGAGGAAAATGTTTATGTTCTTTATACAAAGACTACACTGGAAAGAAAAACTTATTTCCAGATCCTTAAGTATGACCTAGGGCTGAAGCCTATTGAGAAATCAGCATTATTTGAAGTTAAGCCAGATGTAGTGGCCTGTGGCATTGATGTGCAGGACGGTGAACTGTATGTTACCGTGTTAGATAATGACCGTACCTGTGCTGATGTTTATCTGCTTGGAAGAGATATTTTTGGGGAGAAAGAAGGCAACGAGTCTTCCTCATCATTGTCAATGATCTATTCAAAGGAAAGCGAGGGAGCACGGTTATTCACTTCTGCCTGCTATCAGGACGGACAGTTTTTTACCAGAATGGATTCTGATGCGCCGGCGGGCATATTTGCAGTCCCGGATGAGGTCAAAAAAATCTACAATTCAAGACATCCTAATGTATTTATCACGGTGAAGACGGGTGGAATCAGGACTGCTGCTGTGCTGGCGTACACCTGCTTTGTGATCTTTGCATATCTTATGGTTCATCTTGTTGTGAAAAAGAAGAGCCGTGTACTGGGCCTGATCCTTTCCGGTACGGTTTGGGTAGTATTCATAGCTGTTAATGTTTCATTTGTACTTAATGCTGTTATGGAAGGTATAACCAATCAGTCAGCAAAGCTGCTGTCAAATGATGAGAATGTTTATAGTGTAAATGATATCGGAATGCTCGAAAACTATGGGGTTGGCGATGCAGACTTTTATGAAAGCAGTGGATATTACTCGCTTTACTCGGCAGTTACTGATGAACTCGGTGGTTATGGTAATGTAGAGTGCGAGAGATTTCTTGTGGTCAATGCCCAGAACGGTAATATAGTACTTGATACCGAACTTATGAATCGTCAGAATGTTGGCGAGGTTTTAGGTGACTTTTACCGAACTATGATGGAAGCTACCTCCATAGCTAAAGAATCAATGGTGGATGTTAGTGAGATTAGTGGTAAAAAGTACTTTGTTGTAAGTTCGCCCATGATGTCAGCCGGGAATAATTCATATTGCCTTATCGGCTTGTATACCAGTCCTGAAACGGACAACGTTGTGCACATTGGAACACTGCTTATAAATAACTGCGTGGCTTTGATGGCTGTTATTTTCCTAGTTGTATATTTTGCGGTAGACGTAAGGGTATACAGGGATATTTCTCTTATAAAGAGAGCGCTGATGGAAGCAGTTGAGGACGGGAAGGAGCCTTTGGTAGCAAAGGATGTCAGTGATGACCAGAAACTGATATATACGGCTATCAGGGAGCTTGTCAGACGTATCAACAGGATAAATCATGCAAAGTATAAGATGTATTCGGCATACTATCGTTTTTCACCGAAAAATATTGAGCAGCTGATGCATAAGGATTCAATTACTGAGGTACATGAAGGCGATACTGCAGTAGCAAAGGGGTCTATGGCTGTCTTTTCAACAACTTCTGCACCGGAAACCAGGGATGTTCTGGAAAATATGAAATTCCTTATGGAATATATGGAAGCATCTGAGCTGGAGGGTACTGTTGTATCCAATGACAGTATGCTGTCCAAGGTTGAGGTATTCTTCGACAAGAGCAACAAGCGTATGCTTGAGCTTGGAGTTGGATATTTTACCAATTCCGTGAGAAAAGAAATGAACAGCAGCATGTCACTGCTAGTATATGATTCAGAATTTACTGTCGGAATTGCAGGAAACAGCACACAGGCCATGACCTTCATATCTTCACCTAAGGTAAGGGTATATGAGCATTTTGGCGAGTGGTTCGGCAAACTTGGCATAAATATGGTCATTACCAAAAAGATAATGGAGCGCGATGCGGGACAGGCTGAAGTCAGGTATATAGGTTATACGCTTTTGCCTGACGGAAGCAGGGAAGATCTTTATGAAGTACTTGATGCGTGTGAAGCAAGAGAACGTCAGCTCAAGTTGGAATACAGACAGAAGTTTGAGGATTCGATAGATTTGCTTTATAAGTCGGACTATTATCTTGCACGTAACAGATTTTCAGACCTTTTGAAGAACTGCCCTATGGATAGGCTGGCAAAGTGGTATCTTTTCAAATGCGAGAAATGTCTTGATGGCAATTTCACGGGCGAGGACGGAATGGTACTTAACTATAATGATGCTATCTGATGATTCACTGCCGGAAGTACTTTCTCACACGCAAGCTTGCTTGCAGTTGGAGAAAAGTACTTTTAGCGACTTAATCATCTGATTGCAAATAGTTAATTTCGGGTAATTTCGGAGTAATTTCGGAGTAACTATTTTGGACAAGCACGAAGCACTTGCTGTTCCGGGCGTGTAAATGCGTAACAGTTACCTTTCGGAGGATAAATGAACATACTAAACACTCTAATTACAGTCATAAAGTCCAGGCTCACCAGGCTGGTAGCAAAGTTCAGGCTTTACACCAGCAGGGGCTTTATTCAGGCCAGGATAATTGATAAGTTCAGGACCTTTGCGGGTAAGCTCCTGAATATCAAGCCGAAGGATAAAAACGACTATTATACCCTTTTTGGCTGGATGATAAGTAAAAAACTGGCCCATGCTGCCCTTTTTGTACTGGGTGTGGTCAGTATTTGGTACATTTTGTCAAATATTTCTGCTTTTGGGTACGGAAAAGGTCAGAATACGGTACGCACGTACTCGTATAATTCAATTATACTAAGATTTGTGAACGGACATGTGAGGATAAAAGCTCACGACGGATACATAGCTTACGATGGAAATGTAGAGGATGGAAGCGTATCTGGTAACGGAATACTGTATTATCCGAACGGTAACACCGCATACAGCGGAGTCTTTTCCGGAAACAAGTACGAAGGCAAGGGGACAGCATACTACGAGGACGGAGCGGTATGGTACGTAGGAAGCTTCCACAACAACCAGTTTGATGGTAAGGGTAAGGAGTACAGAAGTAGCGGTACGCTTGAATATGATGGAAACTTCATGGAAGGATATCGCAATGGTGAAGGGATTCTGTACGATGCTTCAGGGGATGAACTATATAACGGAAACTTTTCCTACAATAGCATAGTTTATTCCGACCTCCTTGGTATACCGACCTCAGAAGCCGCGAAGAAATACAGCGGAGAGCGCGAGGTTTATCAATCAGATGAAGGAATTTGCGTAGTACTTGATGATATAGATGCAATGTATTTTGCATCAGCCGATCCGGAAGCGCTGTCGGATGACCTGACTACCAGTGAAGTGTATGTGCTTTCAGATTCTTTCAGAGCAGGAAAGACTAGTGTCCGAACCATAGAGGAAATCAAAACACTGCTTGGCACACCCTTATATGATGGTGAATCGACAGTAATATTTCCGGAAGCTGTGCTTATAAGCCGGCTGAAAAGTGAAGGCAAGATATATGATGAGGCAAAGTTAACCGGTACGGAACAGTTTACAGATGTGACGACGGTTACAGGATATAATAGAGCAGCGGTTGTTTATCTTTACAGTTTTGAGAAGGATGGGCTGATATATGAGTTTATCTGCGGCAGCGCCCAGGGAGCCTTTGAATTCTACAGGATCCGGAAGGCATAAAAAAGTCCATATTATAAAGCTTGTGAAGAGCATGGTTTCTCTCATGCTTACTTTGACGCTGCTTGCCGGAATGGCTCAGGGAACTGGAGCATTAGAGGTTAATGCAGCTGGTGCCCAGGATAAGGTTCTTACGATTGTAGCAGCCAAAACTTTAGCACTGGCAAATAGTTCAGAGTTTGAAAGCGCAGAGGATGACCTTGAAGCAAAATATATGGCCCTCGAGAGCGCAAGAAAGGCTATGGAGCTTACTTACAAGAGGCTGAACACTTTCAGCTGGACTCCTCTACTTAGCTTTAAGTTTCCGGAGTCACCTAAGCAGCAGGACCTTTACGAACTGGAGTTCTCGATTACAGAGAAGCAGGCTGACATAGATGTTGCTAAGAGAAAGCTTGCAAATGTAAAGTATAAGGTTTACGACGATGTAAACGTGCTTTACTGCAATATCTACACCACCCAGGTAATGCTGGACTTTAATAAAGAAAAGCTTGAGTCTGTAGACGAAGCCCTTGCTAAGAATAAGGCAAGGCTTGCAACAGGGGAGGCATCCCAGTCCGATATAGATTCACTTCAGTCCAAGCACGATACCCTGGAGAAGACCATTGCAGCTGAGGAGAGAAGCCTTGCTTCTTCTTTAAGAAAGATGTCACAGAAGACAGGAATCGATGTGACTACGGGATATACTTTTGAAGAGCCGTTCCTTGCAGCTGATATAAACAGGGAATTCCTGTACAACAGTCCTGATTCCAGGCTTGATTCCATAGTACAGTGGACCAAGGACAAGGATGAAGATTTTTACGACGTTTGCATGGCTGAGACTACTGCAAGGCTTTCACTTCAGACTAATTTTGACATCATGAAGAGAAAGTACGGTAATGACATCAATCTGATCTCCAGCTATGTTACGCAGGCGCTTAACGGACAGCAGATAAATAAGAAGGCATTCAAGAGCTCTTATAAGACGTTCCTTACAAAGATAGACAGCTATTGGCAGGGCAAAAAGAGAATCTGCCTGTTTATCAAGGTACCGAAGATTTGGTTCAAGGGCTCAACCGCAGGTACAAGATTTATAGAAGATGACCCTTATGTACTTCAGGAAAATGCTCTGGAGTACCAGTCAGCAAGGTCTGACAAGGTTCTTGCCGAGACAGAGCTTGAGAATTCCGTTGTGGACGCTTTTGACGGATATGTTTCTGCCAGGACCGCATACGAAACAGCAGTGGAAAATGTAAATATCAACAAGTCACTGCTTGAAAAAGCCAGGGTTCAGAATGCTATAGGGGATATGTCCTTCGAGGAATATCAGCAGGTACTTGAAAGCTATGAAGAGTCACAGAATACCATGATAGAGTCTCTTCAGTCCTATTCCGATACACTGAATAATTTTGACGACCTTACCAAAGGCTGGGTGAGCGGATACCTTGATTATCAGTCTGCAACCCTTGGGACCGGAGCAAATGGTATAAGCTACAAGGAAGATTCAGACCGTGCATATTACACTCTTGAATCCATAATCCAGAACCAGGAATTTGAATTAAGAATTACCATTCCTGAGGATTTTGATACAGAGATCAGTGATTACGAACTGTGGCTCGACGGTGTGCAGGTTGGTCCCAGAACGGCAATTGATGCTAAGCTCCGCCATGTGTCTGTTGCAAAGACTTGTATCAATAAAGCCTTCATAAGGTTTTATAACGGTGACGAGTTTGTTGACGACTGTGAAATATCACCCAGTAAGACCAGCGGCTATCTGGATATCGTTGTTGACAGGGGAACAGAGACTGTTACAAGCGATGTATTGGCAACCTACATTACCGATGGTCCGGATACAGTGGGAATGACGACTATTACCATTAAGCCGACAGCAGATGTCAAGGCATCATTCTACAGGATCAGGACTTCAGACGGTAAATTTATAGGCAGTGAGGATTACATTGCAGCCGGTGGCTCCTTAAGGTATCTGAATCTTATTACTGGAGATTTGTCGGCCCTTACGGTAGAACTTTACGATGACGGGAAAACACTTATTGAAACAGGATATTTTGCAACTTCAGACTCTGTGATAATGAGGGAACCGCAATGAAGAAAACTGCGATTAAAAAAACTGCGATTAAAAAAACTGCGATTAAGAAAACTGCAATTAAGAAGATCGAAAGTACAAATAAAGCATCCAGTGCAGCTAACAAGAGCAGCTTTGGCAGGATTGCTATACTGTCAATGGTCGTAATGGTGGCTGCGGCAGTTGCAGCAATTTATGGTTCATATGCTAAGGGCGCATTCGATGAGGCAGATGCTGTTACTTTCCAGGTGTATAAGTCTAACCATAATATAGAGAACAGCGTGCTCTTTATCGGAACTTATATCATACATAAGGATGCAATGACGGAAGAGCTTTACGAGAAGGCTTACGACTCGGCAGCAGCTTCCGGTCAGGATACCCCTTACTACAAGTCAGAGATAGGTAACGGTGAATGGTATGACCTGTCCCAGGCTGAAAATGTAACGGATATTACCGCTGATGGTACTGCACTTGTGGATGAGAGTGTGATTGATCCGCTGTTTGTACAGTTTTATGTTGGTGCAGATGGAGTTGTGAAGAATTATAAGGATGAAGTGGTTAATCCCTTTGATGTACCTTCACCCTATGATCTTTCAAACCTGCCGGAGTTTGAGCAGCTTTGGTTCCAGTATGCACAGTCAAATTCCCATGAGGCTGTATCCAGGGAGAAGTTCCTTGAAAACAGATTTTCGGAGGACAAAAAGGTAGAGGATTCAGACAACTACCTGTATGATGCTATATCTACATTTTTCAAGCTTGACTTAACGGATGATGATACAAGGGCTCTTGATGAAAAGCTTGCAAATATGTATGCGTGGAAGCAGGAGCTGATGAATGCGGGACGTGATGAGGATGCTGAGACGGTATATACCCTTTGCTCCATGATAGACGCACAGAGGCGTGCCATAGTTTATGACAAGCTGGCAACTGAGTCAGAAAACTGGACGTCAGCGAACCCTGCGCTTGGGACATCAGTAATGCCGAAATCCAATGCGTCGACGTCTTTCTCTTGGTTTTCAATTTCGGCACCTGAAGAGTATCCGGTGAACTATGATAAACGTACTAACAGCCTGGTAGGCGCTCTGTACGATATCTGTTCCGGAAGCCAGTATGATGATGATGATCCTTTTGAACAGGATACCGGAATAATGGATGCCATTAACGAGGCTAACAGTGCTTGCCAGACCAGTTACATAGAGTATTCGTCCAAGGCACTTGTAGATGAGGATACAGTGCTTGGCCACTATAAATATACTTACAGCAATAGTGTAATGGAGTCCAAGAGTGAGGAATCACTTACAAAGCTCCGGGCACTAATGAATATAGAAAAAGACGTGATTGCAGATAAGAGCAAGGAACTGTCGGTTTTGGAGAGCGACCTTCTTCCTTACGGACAGAGCCGTTTCAAGACCATAGTTACATCAGGTGAGGGTAGTGATTATAGGAGTGCAGTAGCTGCAGGCAAGTCCAAGGCTGTTACTAACCAGATACTGACTGATCTTGCGAATGAGACTGAATCCAGACGTACCCAGTATCAGGCACTTATTGATGCAAAGCAGAAAAGAATGGATGCAGCTGATGCCCTTGAATATGTACAGGGAATAAAGGCTTGGGCTGAGGAAGTAAAGGGTACTGTTCCTAATGACGATTTTAAGGGGGATGCAGACGAGGCCCTGGACAAATTTATAAAGTACCTAAAGGATCTTGAGAGCACGATTAAGAATTCTGATAAGAGCCTGCTTGGTGATCTGGAAAAACTGCAGGCACAGAAGGATGACTTAAATACAAAGCGCCAGAATGCACTTGATAATAATGATCTGGCCGGAGCTGCAAAGTATGACGCACTTATAGCAGCTGTAGATAAGCAGATAGATGAGCTTGGAGGCAATGGTAATGCAGCACTTGCAGACAGTTTGCTAGATAAGGCAAAAGAAGCGGCGGCGAATGGCAATGCTGATGCTCTGTCGAATGCTATGGATGCACTGGCTGAGATGGGCGCCGCTGATCAGATGGCTGAGCTGGTGGACAAGCTGGAGGATATGGGAGCAAATGCAGATGTTATGGCTGAAGCAGAAGCAGCTTTAGCTGATGCGGAAGCAAACAGCGGTCCGGACTCCCTTGCAGGGGATGGAAATAATGATAACGGTGACGGCACTGGTGATGACGGCAGTGGTCTTGATGATAAGACAGGGCTCCTTGGCCTTTCTGAAGACGAAATGATGTCGCTTTTAGAGGACCTTTTCGGGATGCCATTTGATCAGATGAGCCCCGGAATGAAAGCAGAGTTCCTGGCTGTACTTTCGATACTCGGTAATGAAGGATATGATAATTTTGCCGCACTTGCTGCAAAGATCGCCCAGGAGCTTAGTGAGGAGAATAATCCGTATATTTATACACCTTATAAGAATGATGCGGACAATATTTACATATCCCTTATGTCTATATCAGCAGCAGCGGGATACAGATATGTGTCAACCGGGGATGACTGTACGCTTGCAAAGAGCAAGGGCTCGATGACTTACACATTCTCACCTTATGGTCTTAAGTATGTAAAGGTAGAGGACAGCGAGTCAAGTGAAGAAGACCTTCTGCATACGGTAGTAACACAGAACAGTATGTATTTGAGAAGTGAAGATGCAAAGGCAATATTTGACTGCAAGGCAGTAAATGTTCCGGATTGTAATGGTGCATATGCAGTATGTCTTCTCAGTAAAAAGATGGATGATGCTGAGAATAAGGTTAGTGAATTGAAGGGAGAATAACAGATGGCTGATTATCCTATAATCTCGGACGTTAGCTCATATATCGTGAGGATGCTTCGTGAAAAAATGTGCCCGGAACCTATTCCGTCTCCGAACAATATAGAGATATCATCTCCGGCATCACAGGATGTTGACTACATAGTAGGACTGTATCTGTATGACATACGAGAGGACATGGAAGTGGCACAGCCAAAGAGGATCCAGAAAGGAAGGATCCAGCTTCAAAAGCCGCCAAGACCATATGATCTATTCTATATGGTCTTCATAAACGGGGGAGGCCAGATGGGCCTGAAAGACCCGGATATACAAAAAATCATCGGACGAGCTGCACAGATCGTCAACGACCACAATTCTGTGTACCCACACGAGCT
>JAEEGL015794121.1_pt1 | contig 10464 bp, 12 predicted proteins | sample 9134231 | NCBI WGS metagenome assembly JAEEGL01 (sample SAMN16246548, study PRJNA631951) | gut metagenome | biome: gut microbiome; feature: rumen; material: fiber-attached | host: Bos | place: Iran: Karaj | collected 2018-10 | reverse complement strand
GATAAGAAGCCCGCCCGATTTCTCGGACGGGCCTCCTTGCTCATTATGCAACTGAGCTGTTAGGCGCGCTTACGGCGGAGCGCGAGGCCGGCCATGCCAAGAAGCATGAGCAACCCGCTTGTCGGTTCAGGAGCCGCCGTCCAGCCCGCGATCGCCTGGCTGGTTGACGTCGTACCATTGCCACCCACCAAAGAGGCGAGATTCGAGGTTGTCTTCGCAGCGGAAGCCGCGTTGTTTGCCGCATAGTTCTCAATGTAGTACTCGTTGCTGTTAGCATCCGTATACACATAGAGCACTGCCGCATACACGGGTGTTCCTACGGCATATGAACCGCCAGTAATGTTGGCGGCATACGCATTCGAGCTGTTCGACCCCGTCTTAACGGTAGCGCCAGAGAACAGACTGCCTGTTGCATCCGACTTATAGGCCTCATACAGAGATCCAGCGGACAACTCGGTAATGGCGGATGCGCTCTCCCAAACGACAGCCTGGACACTCCCCAGGGTCGATATGGTGTCAGTCGAGAACGAACCAGTGGCGGTCGGCGCGTAGAGGTTGCCAGAGTTCCACCGCATGGCTGCTGCGTTGGCGAAGGTCGCCACGGCAACTGCCGCAAGTGCGATAATTAACTTTTTCATCTTTTTGTTTCCTTGTTTTTATGCACCTAACACTATGCTAGGCACGAAATTAGAGCGCTCCCTTGAGCGTGAGAGTTCCAGAATCGGTATAGACAACCAGAGCCTGACCTGGAGCAATCGAAACGTTGCCGTTAACGCAGGAGCCTGTCGGTTCCCAAGTATCAGGATCAAGCGCATACTATCCATCGTTCACATATGTATACATGTCAACCTGTTCACCAGAGGCGGCAACCGTGCCAAGCCAGTCACCAAGACCCGAGTCCCAATTCAAGGGAACGATATCCGAGATGTCAATCGCAACAGGTGTAAGGTTTCCTGTATAGGCATTATCCTGAGGATTGGTCTTCATCTCAATGTCACCCACAATAACCTCACCAGCGAAGGTAAGCGTAGCGCCAGCATCGCTGTAGACAACCAACGCACCGTTGTAGGGAATCATTGCAGTCTCATCGACACATGAGCCAGTCGGTTCCCAAGTGTCGGAGTCAAGCCTATACCACCCGCCGTTTACATATGTATACATCTCATCCTGCTCGCCCGTGGGAGAGACAGTGCCAAGCCAGTCGCCGAGACCCGAGTCCCAATTGGCGCTCGGCTTGATGCTCCCAATCGGAACTTCCTCAAGCGATGCCCCGATAGGCAGAAGCGTCTGGACGAGATAGATATTGTCCTGGGCAGTCGTATTCAGCGTCTGATACCCCACAACAGAATGAGATGGTGCTACAGCCAATCAGCACAAGGGCAACTGCACTCCGCCGAGGCAGACGAAGTGCAGTCATGTGCAGTTGAAATTCGGTTACATTTCGGCGAGGATCCGCTGGCGGGTGGCAGCGTATTCGGCCTCGGAAATGAGCCCCTTGGCGAGCAGATGGGAAAGACGCCGCAGACGCGCAGGTACGTCCTCGCGCCGAGACGCGTGAGCAAGAATGTCCGCCCCGACCGCATAATGCGCCACTGCGGGCTTACAGACCCCTTTTGCGCCAAATGCAGGAATGGCATCCACTGCCTGACGCAAAACCGCCTCGTTTTCGTGGTAGTAGTGTCGTGTCATGGCGGTTGAACAATGCCCCACTATGCTCTGGACGACCGGGAGCGGAACGCCTGCGTTGGCTGAAATCGATACGAACGTGTGCCGCAGGGAGTGGAAGGACGCCACCACGCTCTTGCGACACCTCCCGTCCACCCTGATGCTCATCGTGATGTTCGCCGCCTTGAATATGCGGCGCAGCCCTTCGTCCAGCCGCCATTTCGACTTTGAGTATGACTCTGCGATAGGCGGATTGACAAACCCCTTGCGTTCTTCCACCGGAGTAAGCGAGAGAAGTGCGGACAGTTCCGCATGGACGGGTATCGTTATCGGCCGACCGTGCATGTGCTTTTTCGTCTTCTCGGGGATGATCTGAATGACGCTCCGCTCCAGATTCACACAGTCCCACGACAAGCGGCAGCAGTCGCCAAGGCGCATGCCTGTGTAGATTCCCGTCATCAGAAGCAGTTTCCACTCCAGACCCTCCTTTGATGCCGCCTCATAGAGCCGCCCTACTTCGTCAAGCGACAATTCCCGACGACTTACGGAATCGTCCGCCCGCAGACACACACCCGCCCATGGGTCGTGCATGACGCCCGCCTTGTCAGCCAGCACCCGGAATATCTCACGCAGGACGCAGACGTGTCCGTTGTAGGTGGAGGCAGAATGATGGCAGCGAAACTCGGCTAGATATTCTGCTACGGCGGTTTCCGTTACCTCTGCGAGATGTCCGATCTCAATGTGGTTCTGCTCCATCCACCGGGCGAAGCCCATCCAGACGATGCGTTTCGAGTCGAGCGTCGATTTGGCGAGATCGCGGCGGTTGGGCGACATCTCGTAGTGGTGCCATGCCTCCGCAAGCGGTAATCGCTCCGATCCAAGCCCTAGCGGGGCAAGAAAGCGTTGCAGGAAACGTTCCGCCTTGTCCCTGTCTGTTGTGCCGGTTGAACGGCTCAGCCGCTTTCCGTTGATGCCTACGCGCAATGTCCAGCGCCCGCTTTTCTCACGCTGCAGGCTTCCTGTTCCTTTTTCCCTTGCCATTTGATAGCTCCTTTCCTGTCGTTGGTTTGGGGAAAGGGATGGCCGGGAGCGCTGTCTTCAGACAGTACTCACAGACTTGTCAGGATGGTAAGCGGAGGGATAGGGGGCGAGGTGGAGAGTCGCAATGCAAGCGGAGAGACTAGCGTAGAACAGTGCGAATCTTCGCTTTTGCCCTAAGCTCCCAGCGCGGCGAGCGGCACGGCGTAGAAGCCCTCGCCGAATCGCAGCGTCTGTTCGCCAGAATAGAGGACGACACCTGTGAACTCGTCATTGGCAAGGTTTGTTGCAAACCACTTCAGGTGATTGAAGTCCGCCTCGCTAAAGGACGATCCGGCCTTGACCTCTATTCCGAGCGTCGCGCCGTCCTCTCGTTCGACGATGAAGTCGATTTCGCGCTTCTTCGAGTCGCGGTAGTGGCTCAGCGCACAGTCGCCCTGTGCATCCGCAAGGCTGGCGAGGTTCTGGTAAACCCATGTTTCGATGGTCTTCCCGCTCATGTCGCCGTCCATGTAGATGGACTCCTCGCTCCATCCAAGAATGTTTACGACCAGTCCAGCGTCGGATGCGAAATACTTGCTGCGCTTGCCGACTTTTGAATAATCCCCCTTTGACCACGGAAGCACCTCGTCAAAGACGTAAAGCGCCTTGAGCGCGGAGATGTATGTGTCAACCGTAGCCTTGCCTACGCCGGTTTTTGCGGCAAGTTCGGAGACCTCGAAGAACTTGGACGAATGAGCCAGCAACCAGACGGCGATTTTGCGAAGGACGTCAAGTTTCCGGATTTCGGTTACGTCGCAGATGTCTTTCGTGAGAAGGCTGTCGAGGTATGCCTGAAACCATTTTTTGCGATATCTCGGCTCAAGCTCCATTGCTTCGGGATATCCGCTTTGCGCCGCGAAGCGGATAGCCGCTCGCTTGTCAACGCCAGGCACTACAGCCGGAAAATCCCGTGCGAAGGCCCTGTTGAGGAAATCTCCGCTGCCGCCGATTCTTTCGCCGTATGCCAGCGTCCTCAGCCGCACCTTCCCAATGCGCCCTGCCAGGGAGTCCGAGACGGCCTTGACAAAATGCAGGTTTGAACTACCCGTCAGCAGATACTGTCCCTTTGTGTTACACGCATCGACGCGAATCTTTATCGCATTGAGAAGTTCCGGGACTTTCTGGATTTCGTCGATGACTACGGTCGCATTGCCCTTTCTGTCCACGAAACCAAAGGGATCGCTTGTCGCCGCCTTGCGTGTTTCGTCGTTGTCGAGCGCGTATCGCAGGACATTGTGCAAATCAAGCATGTTCGACAGCGTGGTTTTGCCGCACTGTCGCGCTCCTGCCAAGTTCACCACCCTGAAATTCTTCAGCGATGATACCACTTCTTTTCCCTGCCATCTTGCAATCATTGCCGCCTCCAACAACTCTACGACCGATAATTTATCAAAAGCGGGCGCAAAAGTCAATTAGCACTGGGTGCAAAAGTCAATTAGCACTGGGTGCAAAATCAACATAGGATAGGGTGCAAAAGTCAGTTAGCAGTAGGGCAGGAAGCTGTTTTACCGCAGTAATGAACGGTCGTCAAGGTTAATACGGGATACTCGAACAGTGTATCGGCGCTCTGCATTTTACTGCCAATGCGCGGCACTGCGGGGATGGCAATTTAGCCGCATTTCACGGCAAATCTGCCATTCCATCGGTTGTGGGGTATGCGGGGAACGCTCTTGACGATGCAGGTGGTGCAGCGGCTGTCGCTCCGCAGTTCACTACTGTCGGCACTCAGACGGGCATCAAGCTCAAAGACATCACCCCTATTACCGAGACGAGCACGTCTCTCCGCCGTAAGGTTCAGATTCAGATTTTGACTGCCGATGGCCTTAAGTCTGTTGCGTATCGCTGGGAAGGTCAGGGCGGAAAGACCTGGATTGCCGAGAAGACAACAGATGATGTCGGTGAAACGATAATCCCCGCCGGAACGGGACTTTGGGTTCTCAATACTGCGAACGCAGCCACAACATTCCGCTCCGCTGGTGAAGTCGGTTCCAGTGACATCATTCAGCCTCTCGACGATGCTGGTGGCGCCGCGATGGTCGGCAACAGCTTCCCCGTTGCAGTGAAGCTCAAAGACATCGTCCCGAGCACTGAGACTTCCACGTCTCTTCGTCGTAAGGTTCAGATTCAGATTTTGACTGCCGATGGCCTTAAGTCTGTTGCGTATCGCTGGGAAGGTCAGGGCGGAAAGACCTGGATTGCCGAGAAGACAACAGATGATGTCGGTGAAACGACAATACCTGCCGGACAGGCGATGTGGGTGCTGAATACCGCGAATGTCGCTGCGACGATTCGTATTCCTGCGCCTGAGCTGTAAACGATTTACAAGGTGGGCGGCAACGGGTCGTCTGCCTATGTAAAAGAAAACTCGTCCTCTGAAGCCCTATATGGGCGAAAGAGGACGGACAAAAAAGGAAAAACAACAATGAAGAAACTAATGCTTGCAGTTGCGATTGTCTGCGCAGCTGTAGTGTCTCAGGCGGCAGCGTTCTCCTGGGAAGGATTCGACATCACCGACATCAATGGCGATGCGTTCACGGGCGCGGCGGTTCTTTGCTGCTCTGAGTTGCCTTCGTTCACGTCCTCAGGCGAAGTTGTCGGGGGCGAACTCGTTGGAACAGACTTCGCTAGCGATGACTTTGTGGCCGGTACGTCGTATCACTTCTACTTCACGGCCGAAGATCCCTCTGGCAACACTTACAGGTCCGAAGAGGTCTTTGCTAAAGCTTTGGGAGTTGGCGCTCAGTCCATCTCTTTCGAGGGCAATGGCACTTGGACGGCTGCAGCTATTCCTGAGCCGACGAGCGGACTTCTGCTCCTCCTTGGCGTGGCCGGTCTCGCTCTCAAGCGTAAGCGCGCCTAACCTGGGATACATCGCGGCGATTTGACATGTTGCCGCGCTAACGGTAGCCCGTCCGAGCAATCGGGCGGGTTGCTTTCATAAAGGGGCAAGAAGCATGGCGTGGAATAGACCGGGCAAGGATAAGGAAGAGGTCAGTCGGTTGCGTGGAGGCATACTGCGCGGCACTGCTGCAGGGGCTGGAGTTGTCGTTGCCGCAGTTGCCATAGGATTGTGGCTATGGCCGAACGACAAGAATGAAGTCAAGGAGACCGCCCCAAAGAAGGCGTCGGTCATCCGCGAGGCTACGCCGAGTATTCCCAAGGCAAAGGCTGCGCCCAAAGCGGCAGTTGTGGATGAAACCTCAGAACAAGAGAAGCCGAAGGAACTACCACCTCAGAAGCTTGGCGAGGTGCGGAACGGCTATGTGCTGCTGGGATCGGGGCTGCACAAGGTCAAGGGCGAGGTTACCAACAACTGTTCGCTCACCAAGGGCAAATACGAGATTTTCAGGCATTCATCGGAGAATACGATTGCCGCGCTGCTGTCCCTCAGGGCAGGCGATGTCTTGATCGGCGAGCCCGACTACCAGGGTTCCTTTGCAGAGAATTTCAGACAGAGCCTGCAGGAGCCCATAAAGATAGAGGAGACCGACACGCCTGAGCAAGTCGAGCTCAAGCACGCTGTAATCGAGGCCAAGGAAGAGCTGAAGAAGGCGATGAACAGAGGGGAGGACATAGAGAAGATCATAATCGCGGCAAGGCGCGAATGCCAGGAACTGGCAAGGGCCAAGCAGATCATGATGGCCGATGTCTACGATTTCGTCGACAAGGAGGCTGTGACAAAGGACGATGTGGAAACTTATGTCGAAGCGGCGAACAAGCTTCTTGAGGCGAAGGGAATCGCACCTATTGAACGCAGCACGCTTGTCGACATAAAGCTCAGGCACAAACTTGACGACTACGATCACGAAACTGAAGAGGAAGCGGAGGAAGACAAATGAAGAAGCTGATCGCAATTGCCGCGCTTGCGGCATTTTCGCTGAACGCAGAAGCGGCGAAAAAGATGTCCGAAGAGGACTACATCAAAAGCGAGGGAGGGCTTGTCCTTGAGCCGAACACCCAAAAGGGCGAAATCGCCTATGTGAACTGCCAATCCTCGGCGAAGGATGAGTGGATCGCAGAGAGCGTGGCGTATTTCCGCAAGGAGGCCAAGTTCAAGATTACGATAAACAAGGGGAAGTTCGACTTCAAAAGTCCGAAAATCGTCGGAGACGTGACGCTTTTCATAATCGACGATCCTGCGATGCCGAGTCTACTTGTTGCGCCTGAGAACCGCTGGGCGACGGTCAATGTTGCGTCTCTGAAGAGCGAAAAGGAGCCGTATTTCCGAGCTCGGGTCCTCAAGGAGCTGACTCGTGGATTCGCCATGCTCTGCGGCGCAAGCAACTCCCAGTTCCCTGGCGCACTCACCTCTGCCATCACAAAGGCCGAGGATCTCGACCATTACGCCGATTACCGTCTGCCTGTCGATTTGTTCGCCCGATTCAAGAAGTATATGCGAACATTCGGCGTTCAGCCAGGGAATATCGAGACATACGAGACCGCCTGCTGTCAGGGATGGGCTCCCCCGCCCACGAACGAGATTCAGCGAACGATCTGGGCGCAAGTCTATAAGATTCCAGACAAGCCGATTACCATCGAATACGACCCGAAGAAAGACAAGTAAGGCGAGTCGTCCAACAGCAAAGAAGCCGCACTCAATCGAGCGCGGCTTTTTCGGCTCTAGAGGGACTTCACTTGTCCTTCTTTGGGTCGTATTGAATTGTCAGAGGCTTGTCCGGAATGGTATGTGTTTCTTTCCAGATTGCCTTCTGCACGTCATTAGTGGGGGCTGGCGCCCAACCTTCCTTGCAAGCGGTTCTGTAAGTCTCGATTCGGACTGGTGCTATACCCCTTTTAGCACAAGCCTGAGACACCTTACTCATGGCTTCTGGACTCATAACAGGGAAAGAGATCGCGTCAAGATCGGACATCTTGTAGACGGGTTCCATCACACAGGGTTTGTTGAAGGATAACCCTGCTCCAGCTGCAAGAGCAAATGCACGGTTTATTTCCTTCCGTAGACGCAGCTCATATACCGCTTTAGGAGGCAAATCGTCACGCAAATGGCGAATGTTGAGAATTGCCCATCCGTTTTCCATCGCAGAAAGCAGTGGTGGCAGATTAGGGTCGTCAACGATGATTGTCGCTATCCCTGTATGTGGAATAGCCAGCGCATTTTCGGCCAACTTGAATGGATTATCGTTGGGTTCCAAATCGGAGAAGTCAATATAGATGTTAAGTCCTGTATTAAATTGGTCCGCGATTCCTCGGATGAAATCGGTCGAAATCGTTTTCTGGCAGTTCACAATGCGGGCGTAATTGCCTGAGTTAGCCTTAGTGACCATCCCGCCGTCCGCTGCAATTTTCGCTTCAATGCGAGCTTTGCGACGCGCACGTTTCTCTTGTGCGGCAGAATCTGCTTCAGCGGCAATCGCACAGGATATTAGGCAAAGGACCATTGCCTGGACAATAACAGTTTTATTCATTTGGTGCATCCTCCTTGAGATACTCTTCTGGGATTTCAATGTTCATTATGTTTGCGCTAGTCAAAACTTCATTGTACTTGGCGCACAGCTCTTTCGCGCCTTTGATGTCCCCCGCCTTCAGCAAATCGTTGACTTTAAGAGCAGCATCTAGTCTAACGGTTGCGTTGTCTTCTTGTGTGCGCCGATACTCTTCAATGACGTCATTGGCGTTAACGCCTTGGGCCATCAAATCAAGCAATTCTTTTCTGGCCGCCAAGACACGTTCTTTGATCAAGCGTATTTCGTCTGTATCGTCTTTCTCAATAACAATCTTATGTTTGAGCGCATCGCCAAACGCATCTTCGAAATTTCCGACATTGGGAAGAGGCGGCGCACCGAAGCCATCATTCTCCGCCGTCATGATGGCAAGAATCTGATCTGCCGCGCTAGGCAGGACGTTCTCCCTTGTGTCGTGGTAATACTTGTGTGTCTTGCCGTCAGCAGTGACAAATGTCTCAACAATGGTAGCCCCGCTTGTAACGGCTGCATATCCTTTGATTTCCTGTCCAAGCCATGTCTTTGGTGCAGAAGGAACAGGCTTGTCCTCCGCATTTTCAGTATCAGGTTTAGAGTCCTTTTGACCAGGTATGCTTGGCTCTTGCTCTTTGATCTTCCCTTTGACGACTGGTTTCTCTTCAGTCGTAGGTCGTGCATTCCGGTTGCTAAACAAGAAAACCGATCCCCCTACAACAGCCAATGCCGCAGCAACGACTAAAATTCCCGTCGCGCGTGAGGATATGCTCCTGCTCGTCGTTCCGTTGTTTATGTTGGCTCTATTCCACGACATTGCAAAACCTTAAGAAATTGAGAGCCCGCCCGCGTATTGCGGACGGGCTCTTTTGCATTTGGTCACGTCAACTTCTTAGGCGTGCTTGCGCTTCAGAGCGAGACCAGCGATGCCGAGAAGGAGCATGAGCCCACTCGTCGGCTCCGGGGCTCCGACCGGCGCTCCCTTCGTCGAGAAAGTGCCGACGTTGAACGCGAAGTCGCCCGGGGAGCTTTCCGGCGGGGTGAACTTGTAGGCTGACACGTCGATCGGGCCGGTGGAGCTATAGGAGCTACCATCCTCAATCTTGTCATCAGCGAAGATGAACCAAGCGAGAGTATCGCCTGTGACGCCATCCGACGCACTCGCACCAGCGCCGCGAGAATTCAGACCAACGGAATCAATGACATAACCGAGAAAATCTGACTCGACATCCGCTCCGCCTGCAGTGAGCAGGTTGACGGCTGCGGAATAGTCAGAACCGTTGATAACGTAGGCAGTAAGATTGCCGTACGTCTTGTCCGAGTCCTTTTCAAGCGCCCAGCTGACCTGGGCAGCCTGAATAGCGGTCGCGAAAGCAATCGCGATTGCACTAATTATTAGTTTCTTCATTGTTTTTCCTTTGTTTTTCACGCACATGACACTATGCCATGCACAAAATTACAGCGTGAACGTAAGAGTACCAGCACCAGCCGGAGACTTAACCCAGAATCCGTAGGTTACGTCCGCATTGGTCTCGGCAACAAGGTCACCAGCGCCATTAGCCCAACCGGTCACCTCTTCGTCCTTAGCTTCATCATACGCATCGCTCACGTAGTAGTACATCGTGTACGAAGTACCATTCCACACCTGGAGCTGAACAGCCGAAGACGCACGGTTAGCGAACGCCGGAGCCGTAACCGAGGTGGTCACTTTCGCAAGGTTGAGCTTGGTGGGGTAAGGATTGCCGTAGAGATTGAAGGAAGCCGAGATGTTCTTTGTCACCGACGCGGCAGAGGAAACCTGCCCAGACAGCGTGAAGCTCGAAGCAGCGAGGGGATACTTGTACCAGTAGCCCGTTCCAGGCGCTATTGTGGCGTCGGTGTAGTCGCCAGCGCCATTAGCCCAACCTGTCACCTCTTCGTCCTCGGCTTCATTATACGCATCATTCACGTAATAGTACATCGTATACGAGGTACCGTTCCACACCTGGAGCTGAAGCGCTTTCGTGGCACGCTGAGAGAACGGGCAAGCCGTCACACCCTGCGGAATAAGCATGTCCTGAACCTTGACGAGATCGCTCCCGACAGCGGTGAACGGGCTCGTTCCAAGCGAGAAGGTGTTCATCGCAATCTGACCTGACGTTGAATACCCCACAACCGAAGACGTGACATCCGCCATGGCCGTAGCGCCAATTACAGCGGCCGCAACCGTCATTATTTTCTTGATGTCCATGTTGGACTCCTTTCTTTGACTTCGTTGTTTCAGGTTCCGCAACCATTGTCACCT
>JAEEGL015281746.1_pt1 | contig 10464 bp, 6 predicted proteins | sample 9134231 | NCBI WGS metagenome assembly JAEEGL01 (sample SAMN16246548, study PRJNA631951) | gut metagenome | biome: gut microbiome; feature: rumen; material: fiber-attached | host: Bos | place: Iran: Karaj | collected 2018-10 | reverse complement strand
AGGTTTACGAAGATCAGGCCGTCCTTCTGGGCGTCCATAGCGCCGATCGTCTGCTCGATCCCGTCGATGTTTCCGGATGTGCGGACCGTGGTTCCGATTCCTCTTCCTGCGAAGATATCGTAGATCTTCCCGACTCCATACACCGGGATCCTCGCTTCGGTAAGATCATCCAGAAGCGTCGCCCGTGGCGGAAGAAGCGAGAAATCGTGACGGTTCGATGTTCTTGTGAACTCCGGATACTGCCCGATGAAGGGCCGTGCGATCACACGCCCGACTCCGTGCTTCCCGGTGAGGATCTTCCTTGCGGTCTCGCAGTAACCGTAGAGCTGCTCCACCGGCACGATCTCCTCGTGCGCTGCGATCTGGAAGACACTGTCCGCCGAAGTATAGACGATCAGATCTCCGGTCTTCATGTGCTCCTGTCCGTAATCGCGGATCACTTCCGTGCCCGAATACGGCTTATTGCAGAGGGTCTTTCTTCCCGTCTGTTTCTCGAATTCCTCGATCACTTCCGGCGGGAAACCTTCCGGATAAGTGGGGAGCGGTTCCGGCGAGATCAGTCCTGCGATCTCCCAGTGTCCGATGGTCGTGTCCTTTCCCATCGAGGCTTCCTCGACCCGTGCCCAGGCGCCGACACCGCCATGATCCTGCTCCTCATACGGAAGCGCATCCGGGATGCATCCCATGCCGATCCGTTTCATATTCTCGATGGAAAAAGCACTGTCCCTCGAGCATGCCGCGAGAGTGTGTGACCCTTCGTCTCCGAATGCGGCCGCATCCTTCGCGCCTCCGATCCCGCAGCTGTCCAGAACAATCAATATCACTCTCTTACCCATAGTATCCTCACAATTCTACGTGGTCTGTTTCTGTTTTCAATGGTATTATTATATCGTATCAGCAGGACAAATCCTATTGTCCCGTATGATCCACATTCTATTAGACGGAGGCGGCTTCATGCGTTCCGGGAAACTTGAAAGACCTCTTATCATGCTCTCTCTCGATGCCATTTCTGACCATGACATCGAATACCTTCTCACCCTTCCGAATTTCAGGAAACTTGCTTCGTGGGGACTTCTCCACCGCAAGGTCGATTCCCTCTTCATCTCGAATACCTATCCGGTCCATACGAGTATTTCCACGGGAGTCCTCCCTTCGGAACACGGTCTCTTCGATAACGTCATCTATGACCCCTTTAAGAATAAGGAGACCTGGCGGGCCCATAAGAAACTCATCAAAGTGAAGACCCTTCCCGAACGGGCCTACGAGAAAGGTCTTGTCTCCTGTGCCATGATGTATCCCTGTACCCCCGGCGAGAAGATCCGCTACCATCTTGCGGAAGTGCCGGGCACAGAGAGCATGATCTACCGCGGATTTAAATTCGTACATTACAGTTCCACCTTCCGTCTCTGCCCGAAGTTCTTCCGCTATATGCGTAAGTGCCGGTCCTTCAACTACTTCGGCATCGATACCTTTATTGCCTATACTGCCCGTGATCTCATCGCGCAGGAGAAAGCCGATTTCTATATGCTGCATCTGCAGGACACGGATCATCAGAAACACCACACCGGTATCGACTCGGAAACGACGAAGAAATCGATCGAATATGACGACAAGCTTCTGGGCGTCCTGATCGAAGGAATCGAGGAAGCAGAGAGGAAAGCAGGCGGGGATCCGAGTAAGGGTATCTCGCATCTGGACATCCTTATATTCAGTGACCATTCGTGTATGAATGTACACACCAATATCCTGCCGAACAAGCTTCTCCAGGAAGCGGGCATCACCCCTGAGTCGGCCTGGTTCCAGACAGTAAATGGTGCATGTTTTCTACATATCTCTGAGAATATATCTTCCGATAAGAGAGCGGCGCTGGATCGTTTTCTGGAGAAATTCTCCGCTCTTCCGGGAGTACGCAGAAGACTCACGGAACAGGAGATGCGTGACAGCGGCGCGATCGAGGCCGGGTTCACCCTGGGATTCACTCCCGTCTCCGGATACACCTTCGGCGCGATCAAGAAGGGGCAGCACGGCTATACTCTCGACAACGATAACTATACGATCTTCTACCTCGAGATCGGTCCGGGTCTCATAAGTGAAGACCAGGCCGGGAAAGAGACCTCCGGCGGATGTATCCTGGAAGTCGGAAAGAAAGCCATCGGCATCGTAGAGAACATCCCTGCACCGGAAACCGTTTCCCCCGATAAGGCGGACTGTTGACAAACGCTTCTGAGGGGACTATAGTGAAATTAGTTTGATAATCAAAACATTCGAGGAAGGAGGGGACCTCGTCGTGGAAGTATTATTCTGGCTACTCATTCTGGTCTACGTTCTTGCGCCCATTCCCCTTCTGATCCTCTTCATCGTGTCCCGCGTGCAGATCCGTCATCTCCGGCGCGACAAGGCAGAAGATGCCGAGATGCACCATCAGGAGATCAACCGCCACCTTCAGGTCGAAGAGAACTACCGTCGTTATGTCAATCAGCTCCAGAGAAAGGTGAAAGAACTTGACCCGGATGCGAAGATCGGCTCGATCGATCCGCAGCCCCATTCTCCGGTTCCGCAGTCCACTGTTCTGACTCCGCCCGCATCCTCTTCTCTCCCTGCCGCAGCTCCTGCTCCGGCATATACACAGCCTGTTTCTCAACTGACAAAAGCACCGCTCCCGCAGCCGGCGGCTTCTGTCCCGGCATCCCGGCCACTCCCGGCTCCTTCGGCACCGCAGATGGGTTCCTCACCTGCGCCCCAGAAGGTCCCGGCGGCACCTGCGGATGCACCCTCTTCTTCGGATAATGCCCATACACCGGTGATCCTGACTGTCGGCGTTATCCTACTGCTTCTGGCTTCCATCGGATTCATCTCCGCGACCTGGAGCATACTCGGAAGCGGCGTGCGTGCCATTGCGCTTCTTTCTTTCAGTGCCATCTTCCTCGGTGCAGGTATTCTGGCGAAAACGAAACTGAAACTTTCCAATACCAGTATCGCCTTCTACTCCATCGGTTCCGTCACACTACCGATCACCATATTCGGTGCCAGTGCTTTTGCCTTATTGGGAGGATCTTTCGGTCTTCAGGTACCGGCGCTCTATAACACGCTTCTTCTGTGTTTCATATGTCTCTTCGTGCTTCTTCTCTTCGGCGCAGTCTTCTTCCGTAGCCGGGTATTCGCGGCCGGATCTCTGATCAGCCTGAGCCTTAGTGTCTTTACTTTAGCCGTCATGTTCGATTATCCGTACTCTCTGGATCTTCTGCTGGTCACGGTCTTTTCTTCCGCGGTCATCTTCCTTTCGCCCTATATCGGGAAAATTCCGGAGAGTTCCCGCTTCTTCCCATATTCGAGAATATTCACCATCTACGCCATCTTAAATCTCTACGACATGACGGTCATGGCTATATTCCTGAGCCGGAATAGTGTCTGGTCCGGTATCTTCCTTCTCGTCCTGGCTGCGGCCTTCTTCCTTTCTTCGGTCCTGAAGCGGGAAACCGGTCTTCTGAGTCTTCCTTCCATCGTTCTTCTACTCATCGGTACAGCACAGATCGTCGGACTTCACGGTATCCTTTCTTTCACGATATGGATACTTGTGGTCGGGCTCTCTCTTGTTGCGCTTTCGCTCGTACCTTCTACCAGGAAGATCTTCTCGCGGGTCCTTCTCTATTGCGGAATTGTCTTCCTGTTCGCAAGCTGCATTCCGATATGCATCTATTCTCTGACCATCGATTCGTGGGGGTATATTGCACTGGCTATCGTGCCCTGCCTCGCCCTCACCTATCTCTCGATCCGGGAGAAAAAGCCTTTATTCTTCGTCGGCGTGATCCCACCCTGCTTCACGCTTCTGTGGATCACGGCTGTCCGTCTCATGAGCCTGACCACACCATATACTGGAAATGTACTTAACGAATATATGCGCATCGGGAAGTCCGCGTATATGCTCTCGGAAACGACGGTGGCACTACTGGGACTTATCGTGTCCGGTGCGATGTATGCCGCATTCTCCTTCATCCCCCACCACCGCTTCTATACCGGTACCGGCAATATCCTTCTCTTCGGATATCTGGTCTATTTCCTCGAGTTCTTCGCCTTATCGATCGACGATCCATATTCGATGTGGTTCTTCGGTCTGACACTTCTTATCTGTGCCGGATCCGTCGTAATGGCATGCCGGACGGATACTCTCAATTACCGTGATCCTTCCCTTACCGAAGAACCACGGAGCATCCGGCTGAACCGCTGCTTCTATGCCTGCATCTGGCCACTGTTCATCTTCCTGTTCTTCTCCCTGAAGATAGGAAACGCAGAAGATGATTCCCGCGTCTCACTTCTCGCGCTCCTTCTGCTTGCACTATTCACTTTCCTGTACACCGCTTTCCGCATCTTCCGTACCGGATCCGGAAAGGAAGCGTTCTCCGGCGATTCCTCTTCGACAGCCACGAGGATCTGCACCTGGACGTCTTCCCTCACCATGGGCGTCCTTCTCTTCTTCCTGATGGTCATCCGCTTCGTCTCCCCCTCTTCCGACCCGTTCCTCTATGTGATGCAGCATCTGGCTCCGATCCTGATCCCGCTTCTTTTCGTCATCCTGCTTCTGCGGGAGAAGCACACGGATTCTTCCCTCATGCCGTTCTTCTATACACTGTTCGGCCTTCTTTCCCTGATTGCCGTTGTGCCCTTCGCCCTTCAGATCCCGGAGGCATTCGGTGTCTCCTCTTCCTTCCTGAAACCGACCTTTGTCTTCGCGGTTCTCTCACTTGTCCCGCTCGCGGCTTTCGCCGTTTCGTCTCTTCTTCCCGGCGGGAAGAAAGACCAGCTTCCGAAAGCATTCATATCCCCCCGTAACCAGGCCCTGTTCCTGTGGGCAGGCGGCATCGGGATCGTGCTCCTCTTCGAGTTTATAAGCGGACTTCTTCGGAATGCCTATCCCGTCTACCCGATCCTCCTTGCCCTGATGCTGATCTCGTCCATGATCCTCTTTACCGGATACATCCCGTCCATCAGTTCCGTAAGCGCTGCACTTCTGACGATCGTGTTCATCAAGACGGTCCATTACTATGCGGACGACGGTTATCTTGCGATTCCGGTATGGACGGAGGTCCTCCTGTTCCTTCTTCCGGTCCTCGTCTATTCCTCGATCTCATATCTTCGGAAGACGGACAAGCTACGCCGTGATCCATTCTTCATGGGCGCACTGTTCTCCCAGTTCCTCCTCTTCATGATCGTTCCTTTCCTGACGATCGCCTCGTCCCGGGCGCTGAAAGAAGCCTCCGTTTCGATTGCGGGCATCTCCCATACCTCCCATATTCTCGACCATCTCTTTAAAGGTCTTTTCTCGCTGTTTTACACATGCCGGTATCTGTTCCTTCTGCTTCCGGGATTCATCGTCCTGGAGGTCCTCCTGCTTCTTAAGAGTCAGGAGAAAGACAAGCGCAGAAGAGCCGTGGCGCTGATCATACTGACGATGTCCACGATCGTATGGATGCCGATCCTGACACTTCCGTCCCTATCGAATCTGGTCGAAGCATGCTACCTTCTTCCGACAACGATCCTGATCTTCCTTCTGCCGTGGCTCTTCCCGGGAACGAAGGAAAAGTCTGACATCGCCTCCATGCGGCTCATCTTCTCGAGTATTGAGATGGGTATCCTGGCTGTCCTGACGCTCGCCACCCCGAAGGACACATTCTGTCTGATCCTGTTCGGCGTGATCAGTTTCCTGATCCTTCTTGGCGGATATTTCCGCAGAAATAAGGGATTCCTCATCCTCGGCACCGTCTGCGTGCTCGGCATGGCCGTCTACATCATCAACCGCGTCTGGGGCGATATGTCCTGGTGGATCTATCTGTTCGTCACCGGTACGATCCTGATCACGATCGCTGTAAGAAACGAGATCAAGAAACGCAAGTAAAATACTTACAGGAATCTTCCAATTTCTATAAAGAAAACTATTCTGTCTTTTCGATTTCTTTGTTATCATTATGGTAGAATCGGTTAGAATCGATATGACGCTATATGTCATGACGAGGAGGTAATCCATGGCTACATTGATCAGCAACCATTTTATGCTTCATAGCGCGACGGCAGAGCGCCTCTACTTCGACTATGCGAAGAACTGCCCTATCATCGACTACCATTGCCATATTAATCCTAAGGAAATCGCGGACGATATCCAGTTCCCGAATCTCACGAAGCTGTGGCTTTCCGGGGATCACTACAAGTGGAGGCTGATGCGCTCGGCCGGGATCGAGGAAGAACTGATCACCGGTGACGCAGATGACTTCGATAAATTTCTCGCCTGGGCGAGTGTCATCGAGCGTGCCGTCGGCAATCCTCTTTATCACTGGTCGAATCTGGAGCTGTACCGCTATTTCGACATCAAGGAGCCTCTTGAGCTGTCGAATGCTCCGCAGATCTGGGAAACCGTTAACGAGAAGCTCAACAGTGGCATGTTCAGTGCGAGACACTTCATCATGAATTCGAATGTGGACCTTCTCTGTACCACAGATGATCCGGCTGACGACCTCTTCTCGCACCGCCGGATCGCAGAGGATCTGACGTTCGCTCCGCTGGTCATCCCGACGTTCCGTCCCGACCGCATCGTCAATATCGAGAAGAGTGATTTTGCCGATTACGTCTCGATCCTTTCCAAGGCGGCCGAGATGCCGATCCAGAACTGGGACGACCTGAAGGCTGCACTTCACAAGCGTATGGACTATTTCCTCGATCATGGCTGCCGTCTGGCCGACCATGCGATGGAGCGCTTCGTGTTCTGCGACACTTCAGATGCAGAAGTAGACGAGATCTTCCAGAAGAAGATGAACGATCCGAAGATCAAGCTCACCTATGCCGAAGAGACGATCTACAAGAGCGCACTTCTCCTTTATTGCGCGAGTGAATACTTCGTCCGCGGATGGACCATGCAGATCCACTTCGGCTGCCGCCGCAACAATAATTCCCTCGCCTTCGAACAGATCGGTCCGGATACCGGATTTGACACAATTGCCGGCGATGCGAACTTTGTCTCTTCACTTGCGAACTTCATGGATGTGCTGGCACTGAACAATATCCTGCCGCGTATGATCATTTACAGCCTGAATCCGAACGATGATCCGCTCATTGACACACTCATCGGATGTTTCCAGGATGGTTCCGAAGCCATGAAGATCCAGCACGGTTCCGCATGGTGGTTCAACGACAACGAACAGGGCATCAAGAACCACCTCCGTTCCCTGGCGGCCCAGGGATATCTGCCGGGCTTCATCGGTATGCTCACCGATTCGAGAAGCTTCCTGTCCTACACACGTCATGAGTACTTCAGAAGGATCCTCTGCGACTATCTCGGTGGTCTCGTCGAGGACGGAAAATTCCATAAGAACATGGAACTTCTGGGCTCGATCGTACAGGATATCTGCTACAACAACGCCCAGAAGATCTTCCTTCCGAAGGACGAATCTTCTTTCTGATCCGTTCTTTCCGGGAGAGGCTCTTGCTGAACCTGATCCTTACATCAAGAAACCAAACGCCTCTTACTCTTATGAGAAGAGGCGTTTTCTATATTCCGCGAAAAAAGAACTGTCGCATGTTTTTCACATGCGACAGCTCTTCATTCTGAAAAAATGAAAAAGACGACAGATCCAGGCAACGCGGGAGAACATCGCCTGTACTTATTGACACATAAATGATTAAGGAAGATTCGCAGCGATTGCAGAAGTAACTGTATTCACAGCTTCGTGATGCTGGACCATCTTACTGGTAGCGCTCTTCGCCTTTGCCATATACTCGGCAACGTTAAACCATACGATTACGGCCAAGATAATGATAATTGCGATAACGAGTACCATCTCAATCAATGTAAAACCTGTCTTGTTTTTGTTGATTTTTCTCATAACCCCATTCCTCCTGATAAAGACACTGGTCATTCACAAATCATTCACATTTATGTCACAATTATATTCCCGCATTATATGATATGCAATAGTTTTTCATCAAAATCTTTGGAAAATTTCACTTTTTTTCTAAATAATTTGTTCCAGGTGGCAATTTTTGCCCCTTTTTCATGGTTGACGAAGTCGCCGACGTGGAATAAAGTAGTCGTGAACGTTTATATATAGAGGTTAAAAATGGACAGAACAATTGTGATCATCCGCACCATCGTGACATTTGCCGGCCTGATCGGTGCCGTCGTGCTTCTCTTTGTCGGATTCCGAGGAACGACGAAAGAACTGAAGAAAGATGATGCGACACGGACTGTTCCGCGCGAAGTGCTGATCCGCTCGACCATTTACCTGGTCTGCGCTCTTCTTTGCGTCGTGATCAGCTATGCCGCCATGCATTTCACAGAGTATCAGGAAGGCGCCTGCTCTTTAGGCCAGCTGATCCTGGGCTGTTTTGTTTCCGTTCTGAGAAGTTTCGGATGGATCGTTCTGATTCCATGGCTTCTGAATCTGTTCAGAAAGACCAGCCCCCACAAGAACTAATGCCATTCACATGACAGATCTGTGGTCCTATCTATCCCATACAGAGAAACCTATCGTTTTATACGGAACCGGGAACGGCGCAGATAAGATCCTGGATCAGCTTTCTTCCCTCTCGATTCCGGTACGTGGTATATTCGCCAGTTCCGGCTTCGTCAGGAACCGCACTTTCCGGGGATTTCCGGTTCAGTCCTATGAAGAACTCCTCTCACAGTTTCCGGACATGATCGTTCTTCTGTGCTTCGGTTCCTCCCGGAAGGAAGTCATCGTGAATGTGGACCGCATCGCCGAACATAACGAAGTATATGCTCCCGATGTTCCCGTGTATGGCAGGACTCTGTTCGATTCCACATTCTACCGCGGCCATGCCGATGCGTTCTCTAAAGTCAGGGAGATGCTTCAGGATGATCTTTCCATCGATACTTTCGACCGGGTGATCCGGTACAAACTTACGGGGGACCATACCTTACTTCGTCCCTGTGAAGCCCCGCCCGAGGAGATCTGTTCCCTTCTTTCTCTTCCCGAGCCCGCAAGTTATATCGACCTTGGCGCTTATAACGGCGATACCGTCACTTCGTATTCGAAGCTCTTCCCCCGGATCCGGGACATCCTGGCAGTAGAACCGGATCGACGCAACTACCGTAAGCTCTGTGAAACTGTCCATGCTCTTTATGGTCCGGAAGAATCGAACGAGGCCTCTTCTTTACCGGAAACCAGGTCCTTCTCCGATGGAAGTACGGCTGTCTCATGTGTCCGGGCACTCATCTCCGATCACGACGGGGACGCCTATATCCCCCGAAACCGGGGCCGGGGCGTCCATGAAACGGCCGATGCCGGAAATACCGAAGAGCTTACAGCCATCTCTCTTGTAACACTGTTATCGGACCGGAAGGCAGACCTCATCAAGATGGATGTAGAAGGAAATGAGAAGGCGGCTATCGAAGGCGGAAGGACGATCCTCCTTCGTGACCGGCCGGCACTGATCGTGTCCTGCTATCACCGAAGTGAAGATCTCTTTACTCTCCCTCTTCTCGTCAAGGAGATCGTTCCTGACTATAAAGTCTATATGCGTCACCACCCGCATCTATTATGCTGGGACACCGAATTTATCTTCGTCTAATCCATGGCGGATGTAGTTTTAATCCGCAAAAATCAATGATATTATCATACTATGGAGACTTGCAGAGTGCTATTCCTGCAAGCAGGAGGAATATATGGCGAAGAATTGCCCGGGGTGCGGTGCCCCCATGGAATATGATCCGGGTTTCGATTCATTAGTTTGTACCGCATGTGGAAACATAATCGACCCGAAGACCCTTCCCGATGCCGATGATTTCTATCATAGCGAAGAGGGTGGCGAACCGGTCAGCATGGAAGAGACTCTCTCCGAGTTTGACGAACTGACCGGCGAGATGGTAGACTGCCAGGTCTATACATGCAGCCAGTGCGGTGGCGAAGTCATCGTCACCGGCACAGAAATCAGCACCAGATGCGTATACTGCGGTGCTACCGCTGTCGTTTTCTCCCGTATTGCGAAAGCAAACCGCCCGGATGCGATCGTTCCGTTTGCTGTGACGAAAGAGGAAGCCCTCGAGAGTGTAACGAAGCGGCTCCGGTCGGGCTCTTTCGTTACGAAGGCTAAGGAAATCTCGCCGGAATGCGTACGCGGCATCTACATCCCGTACTTTACCTATGACGGGACCATCACGGATACACAACGCCATACGCTGGGACTCTTCGAGAAGGTGTATATCTTTGACGGAAGCGCGGAGTTCTCCGATCTTCTTGTAGAATGCTGCGGCGCGCTGAACGACCGCATGACTGCCCTTCTGGAGCCATATAATCTCCGCGATGCCGTGGAATTCGATTCTTCGTATCTTATGGGCTTCTATTCGAATATTCAGGATATCCAGCCGTTGGCCGCTCGCGGAACGGCTGAACTGAAGGCCAGAACGCTTTTCAACGGGAAAATGCGGGAACAGTCTCCGAAGAATTTCCTGAAAGTGGT
>JAEEGL014696175.1_pt1 | contig 10464 bp, 11 predicted proteins | sample 9134231 | NCBI WGS metagenome assembly JAEEGL01 (sample SAMN16246548, study PRJNA631951) | gut metagenome | biome: gut microbiome; feature: rumen; material: fiber-attached | host: Bos | place: Iran: Karaj | collected 2018-10 | reverse complement strand
GGCCGCGCATGGGGCAGTTCATAATCACGAACGGCACGCAGCTCGTCCGCGTGGACGTGTACAGGGACGGGTTCATCGCAACGAACGCGCCGGTGCGCGCAGGCTCGCGCATACGCGATCCGGAGGCGGCGGCGAAGGCGAAGGCCGAGCAGGCGAGGCGCGACGCCGAGGCGCGTGCCGCGTGGGAGGCGGCGAACCTGCCGCCGGAGCTTGCGGCATTGAGGGAGGCGCAGCGGCAGGCGGCGCAGACGAACACGGTCACCGTGAACGTGGAGGGCAACTGATGGGCGAGAGCACGGCAGAGATATTCGAGCGCCTTTCGCGCATCGAGCAGGGAGTTGCGCGGATAGACGAGCGCACGGAGCGCCACGACCGCGACCACAGCGACCACGAGGAGCGCATCAGGGCGCTGGAGCGCGAGAGCGACAAGAGGAAAGGCGTGATGGCCGCGCTGGCGTTCTTCTCGTCGATAATCGGCGCCGTCCTCGTATGGCTGTTCAAGGTTTTCTTTGGAGGGGGCAACTGATGTATGGGCAAGACGCTTAGGAGAAAGGAAGGAGGAGGAAGATGACTGAAGCAGAAGCGAAGAAGGCGCTGACGGAGATTTGGGAGGCGGGGCTGTATGGGCGGGACTTCGTGCATAGGCTCACTATCGAACAGTTCGCGGGAGCGTGCAACGGGATAGGGCCGGAGGCCTGGCCGCAGGAGTGGCGCGACAGGCTCGACAAGTGGCTTGCGACATTCAGGCTCGCCGCCGACGTGCACGACTGCGACTTCACCTTCCACAACAACGGGACGCGCGAGAAATTCGACGAGGCGAACGACCGCCTCGAAAAGAACTGCCTCATCCTGGCCGATCGCAGGTACGCATGGTACAACCCCTTCCGGTACTTCGCACGCAACCGGGCGCACCTCATCGGCAAGGCGTGCAGGGATTTCGGATGGGAGGCATACGACGAAGCTTACAGGAAAACACACAAACAGGAGGAAATGAAATGCACAGAATGATGATGTTCGCCGCGTGTGCGGCGCTTGCGCTTGCGGGATGCAAGTCGGTGACGGTCACTCGGTACGCAGAGCGGGTCCCGCTCGACGCGAACGGGAACGCAATCTGCACCAACGGCGTGCCGGTAGTGCTCGATGGCGGCTGGGAGGTCTCGTACTGGCAACACTGGCAGCTCGTGAAGTTCGACGACATGAGCGCAGGCGTGGAGCCGGGCAAAATCTCGTTCAAGATCGGCGGCTACTATTCGGCGGCGGACTCGAACCTGGTCGCGCTCGTGCATGTATCCCTGCAGGGCACCGCCGAGCTTGCGGCCAAGATCGGCACGGCAATCGCAACGTGCGGCGGGAGCGCGGCGGCAGAGGGCGGCGCGGCGGCGATCGTGAGCATGGCGAAGACCGCGTATGCGAAATTTCGGGCGAAGGGCGGCAACGAGGCGAAAGCGGTCGTGACATCCGCCGCCGACGGCACCGTCACCGTGACGGACGGCACCGTTGGCGTACAGTGCAAGGATGGCGAGTGCAGCTACTGCGAGGATGGCACATGCGCAAAGTAGGGGCAAGACGCTTAGGAGAGAAGAGAGATGGTGATACGAAAGGGATATGAGGACCGGGGATACGCGCGGCGCGCCAGGAGGATGGAGCGCGCGAAGGAGCGCGCGATGAAGGCGTGCCGCGAGGAGCGCCAGAGGCGCGACGCGCTGGGAAGGAACGGGAAGTTCCGGAAGCGAGGGAGCGTCCACTACGAGGCGCTGGCGGAGGCGGTCCGGACGGAAGGGCCGGAGGTGCTTTCGGCGGCGGCGGACGGCTACTGGAAGGACATGGAGCGAGCAAACCCCTGGATGATGATCGACGGAACGCCGGAGGACGGGAACTCGCTCAACGGCCACAAGGGGCGCCACGGGAAGGTGAGCATGAGGTACGTGCACGGCAAGGGATGGATGGAATGGAAAGATGGCGGATGGAGAAGGGTGGAAGATAGGGGCAAGACGCTTAGGAGAGCGCCGGCTGCACTCGCTGACGCTCGCTGCGCCGGCGCGGGGGGAGGAGCGGAGGCGCAAGGGAAGCGCGGAGAGGGAGCGGAGAAGCAAGGGAAGCGCGAGGAAGGCGCGAAGAAAGGAGAGAAAGAGAGATGAGCAAGAGCGTAAAGGCGGGTATAGTGCTGGAGAACGCGGTGAGGATGGCGGGCTTCGACCCGTCGCTGATGGAGGTGCCGGTGAACTGGAGGATGCTCGCGGCGATGGCCGTGAACAGCGGGCTCGCGCGGATCGTCGCGGAGCGGTTCCCGCAGATGCGGCGCGTGGAGTACAGGCGCTACAGGCCGACGTGGACGACGGCGGCGGAATGGCGCGAGAAGATGGAATGCTACTGGAACGGCGCGTACTGGCGGCTGGAGAGCGGCGAGACGGACGCGGGGCGCGCGGAGCCTGCGGACGGCAGCGCGTGGCGGCGGCTGAAGATGGACGAGGTGGCGGCGTTCATCGAGTGGGAGCAGCCGTGGGAGGCGACGGCGATCGAGCCGGGAGGCGTGGACGTTCAGGAGTTCGCGTACGAGGCGGACCCGAAGTACTGCCCGGACGCGAAGCCGGTGCGCGGGTGCAGGATGTCGGAGATGGGCGTGAGCCTGCCGTCGCCGGCGCCGGTGGGGGTGTTCGTGAGGTTCATCCCGCAGCCGTGCGAGATCACGTTCACGGAATGGAGCGCGGAGGACGAGTACGCGGCGGGGGATCTCGCGTACCTGACGGCGCAGAAGGAGTGCTACATGGCGACGGGCGCCGCGACGAGGGGCTTGAACCCGGCGGCGGACGGCGAGAGGTGGATCCCGGTGAGGCTCTCGGCGAACTGGGTGAAGTACTTCACGCTGCTCGCGGCGAGCGAGATCCAGACGGCGGAGCAGGGGCGGTACCAGACGCAGGCGGCGGCGGAAAGCGAGATGGAGCGGCTGAAGGAGAGGTTCCTGGACTTCGGCGGCGAGAACGACACGGAGATGGGAGGGTACTGTTAATATGTCGATAAGTGAGTGCATAAAGTACTGGGAGTGGTGCGCGAGGCAGTACTGGCAGTACCAGAGGCGCGGAAGCTGGAAGTACGAGTGGCACGGCGACACGCTGGTGCGGTACGCGGAGATGGCGCCTGCGGACCCGGACTTCGCGGCGGGGCTGCTGGAGTGGCTGAAGTCGCCGGAGAGCGTGCACGGGTTCGAGAAGGACGGCGTGGGGTACAGCGGGGCGACGGTGTACAACCGGCCCGCGAACCTGGAGCCGGAGTGGAAGCCGGTGAGTGCGTGGTACGAGCAGCAGGAAGGGCAGGTGGACGAGCGGACGAAGCTGAAGGTGATCCGGGTGTACCAGGCGCTGCAGAAGGCTACGGAGAACGGCGAGGGCGACGGGCCGTACTCGATCGAGAAGGGATGCCGGTACAGGGTGACGTTCACGTACCACTGGAAGGTGGAGGCGCTGCCGGAGGTGCCGCAGGGGACGAGCGGCGTGGGATACACGCTCGAGCAGATCTCGAGGGACGACGAGACGGGGCTTTGGAACTGCTGCCTGGTGAAGCGGGAGAGGGTGCAGCAGGACGTTGCGGAGTACGCGCAGCGGGACACGGAGTTCGAGCGGAAGAGCGAGGAGCAGCACCTGGGCGTGAAGGAGGGGGACGTGGGCCGCACCGGGAAGGCGGCGGCGCACGGGAACGGCAGGAAGGTGGAGCGGCAGATACGGAAGAACGACGACTGCACGAGCGACGTGATAAACGAGACCGTGGAGGAGAAGGCGTACGAGGGCGCGGCGGTGACCGTGGAGCGGACGCTGCGGGCGAAGATGCGGACGGTGGAGGACCGCGCGATGCCGGCGAAGCTCGCAGAGGACGGCCTGAAGGTGGGCGAGCGCGTGAGGAACGAGCGGACCGAGGGCGGCAGGTGGAACCGGCAGCGGACCGTGACCGAGGCGACGCCGCCCGGCAAGATACGCGAGACGTGCAGGAAGTCAATTTTTGAACACCAGCACTCAAAAACTGACGTGGTGGCCGGATCGGAGGCGCAGGCGCCCGACGCGCCGGAGGCGGCGGACGGCAAGGTGACCACCGGGAGCGTGCGGCTGATGGACGACGGCACGGCGGAGGTGGAGACCGACGAGCGCCAGGAGATCGAGGTGGAAGGCGCCGTGGAGGAGGTCCGCAAGGGGCTGAGGGGCATACGGCGCACGACCACGAACCGCAACAGGCGCGAGAAGGCGCCGGCGACGGGGCTGAAGGTGGGCGAGGCCGTGAGGAACGAGCGGACCGAGGGCGGCAGGTGGAACCAGGTGCTGGAGACCGTTGACGCGACGCCGGTGGGGAAGATCCAGGAGACGTGCAGGAGGACGGCGCTCAACCACGAGCACGCGACGGTGCAGAACGTGGCGACGGACCCGGGGACGGCGGACGCGCAGGAGGTGTCCGGCGGGACGATCCACCGGAAGGAGGTGCGCAAGACCGAGGAGGGGACGTTCGACGTGACGGACGCGACGGACACGGCGCTGGAGGCGTCGGACACGGCGCACGGCGGCGCTATGCAGAGGGAGGAGGAGCGCACCGAGTACAGGAACGCGGTGGAGATAACGCCGCCTGAGCCTGAGGTGAACGTGGAGGTGCAGGCGAGCGTGCGGACGAACGAGCATGGCCTCAAGGACGGCGTGGTGACGAAGGTGACGCACAGGCCGAGGAAGGAGACGGCGAGCGGCGGGGCGACGAGCAGGGCCGTGGAGGTTGAGGTGGGGATCAACCAGGAGGAGGCGCCGACGGGGACGCCGGCCGAGAACGTGGAGGTGGATATCGACGTATCGCCGAACGAGCACGGGAGCATGACGACGCGCAAGCGGAAGGTGACCCACAGCCAGGCGACGAAGACGGCGCGCGGCGGGACGGCGCTCTACGACGAGGAGGAGACGACCACAATCAACGACACGGCGGAGCCGAGCGAGCAGGGCGGGAACGGGCGGACGGTGACGTGCCGGGCGAACCCGAACGAGCACGGCAGCGCGACGACCTCGAGGATCGTGAGGACCGCGAAGGCGAAGAGCGAGACGAAGACGTGGACAACGAACGACGGGACGTGGGTGTACACGCACGGGATAGCGGTGTACCGGAACTGGGCGAGCGTGCCGACGCCGCCGAACGGGAGGCACACGTGCTCAATGAGCCTGAGCATCAACGAGTTCGGCCTGTTCGACGCGGTGGTGCAGTGGTCGGAGAGGACGGCGGGCGGCTCGGGAGGGAGCAGCGGGCAGGCGTACAGGCAGACGGGGGAGGTGAAGAAATGGGAGATGTACGAGCGGGACGGCGTGCTGTACAAGAGACTGATAACGGCGCATTTCGAGACGAGGAGGGAAAGGTCCGGGGAATACCATGACATAGACATGAACGGGGCGGAGAACGGGTTTGGCCTGAGGAGCTTCGACGATGGGCACTACAGGATAAAGTACACGAACATACAGGTGGGCAGCGAGACGGCGATAACCTGAGGAGGAGGAAGATGAGCGAGAACGGGAACGAAATAGCGATGATCGAAGCGCGGCTGGCGGCGGTAGAGGCGCAGGTGCAGGCGCAGGAGCAGCAGGCAGGCGCGGGAGAAGGAGACCCGAACTACGCAAGCTCGCTGCTGGCGGGAGATGACTTCATAAAAACCTACGGACGAGGCGGCGGCGGAATGTTCAAGTGGGACGCGAAGAAGAAGCAGATCGGCGCGGGGGGCGTGATGGTGGGGAGGACATGGATAGCGATAGCGGCGAGCGCGGAGAACCTGGAGGATGGGACGTACTGCGTGGAGGTGACGCTGGGATCGAGCGCGGACACGGCGCAGATAGTGAAGGGGAGCGTGACGGCGCCGACGGCGACGACGTGCAGGATACCGATCTACACGGTGGCGGACGGGAAGATGACGGGCGACATGAGGTGGGCGTTCGTGGTGCAGTGCTGGGAATAGGGGCAGGACGCTTAGGAGAGGGCGAAAGCACGAAAGAAAGGCTGAATGAGAGAGATGATAAACAGCGTGGCAGGATACGAGATGGTGGACGCGACGGGGCTTGGGCGCTTCGTCACGGGGGGCATTCTGCCGGTGCGCGAAGGTGGGGCGAGAAGGGCGCTAAAGTACGAGGACCTGCTGTTCCTGAAGGAGGGGAAGCTCGAGCGGACGAACTGGAGGCTGGCGGCGAACACGGCGGCGAAGGCGAACAAGGCGGCGGCGCCATCGAGGTGGCTGAACGAGGCGGAATTCAGGTCGGCGACATACATGGAGACATGGCATTTGAAGATGACGGGGTGGTACGACAAGGACCATGAGATAACGACGGGGATCGTGGCGGCGGGATACTCGGCGGGAGGGCAGGACACGAGGGACACGCAGGGAAAGCTCGATGAGATAACGGGCGACGAGGTGACGTTGGCGGCGATGGAGTACGGGGCGACTCCGACGCTGAATGTGCTGGCGACGGCGTACGAGAACATGGGGAAGCTGAAGCGGACGCTGGACCAGATATATCCAGCGTCGCTATGGGCGAGCAGGAGGAGGAGAAGTCACCACAAGTCCTGGTATGAAGACGGGACGGATTATGAGTATTACGGGCCATGGGGCACGGACAGCGACATACTGTACGAAATGTACGGGAACACAGACAACATGACGACTTACGAGGTGGAGGAGACGACGGGGACGATGCAGTACCCGTACGCGAAGAGGGCATGGCTGATAGTGTTCATGGAAACAACGAAAGGCCCGGACTGGGACAGGACGGTGTGGAATGACGCGGTGGTGGTGGAATGCACGGTGACGGCAGGGCAGAACGGGCAGCCGGCGACGGTGGGCTGGCCGTCGTTCACGAGCGCGTCGGTGGCGCAGATGGTGCTGGAGAGCCACGGCGAGACGTATTATGCGGAGCCGACAAGGATAGAAAGCACCTCCGTGAGCATAAACATAGACATAAGCACGGCATACCTGCTGATCGAGCATGACTTTCCGGCGACGGAGCCGGAGGAGGAGAGCGGGAGCGGGGGCGAGTGAATTAGTGAATTTCAAGAACAACAAAAAAGAAAAGGAGAAGGAAAATGGCAGAGAGCGTGAGAGACTACTGGGCGCGGATGGCGCAGGAGGATAAGGACCGCAGAGCGGCGATACACGAGGCGACGATGCAGAACCGCAAGGCGGACATCGGCAACAGCCCGGGCAGCTTCAACAGCTCGGAGAAGCAGGCCGTGGACAGCTACTTCCGCGAGAGGGAGGATCAGCGCCGGTTCGACGAGTCGCAGAGGACGGCGCGCGGGCAGTGGGGTTTCACGGACGCGGACGGCACGCACCACGCCGGCGGCGCAGAGAAGGTGGCGGAGTACGGCTACCAGGGGCAGCGCGACGCGGGCGCAACGGCGGCGCGGATCAACCAGGAGACGAGCCAGTACAACACGGACATGAACTTCCAGGGGATCGAGGCGCAGGCGAAGAACGCGCTCGAGCTCGAGAAGATGCGGCAGGACGCGGCGAAGGCGATAGCGGAGCGGAACGCAGGCGTGACGGAAGGCGGCTCGAGGCGCGAATGGGGCTACACGGACGAGCAGGGCACCTACCACCCAGGCGGACGCGTGGAGCAGGCGCGGGCGCAGGGAGAGGCGGCGGCGAAGATCGCCGAGCAGAACAACCAGGCGCGGATCGAGCAGGAGCGGATCAAGGCGGCGGCGAAGGTGCAGGCGCAGCAGATGATGGGCACAGACAAGATCAAGGCGCAGGTAGCCGGAAATCCGGTGATGGCGCGGCTGCTGCAGGACCGGATCGAAGCATGGATAGCGGAAGGGAAGACGCCACAACAGATCAACGAGGAAATGGCGGCGATGCAGGCGGGGACGACGACGCAGACGCAGACGCCGACATGGAAGCAGAGGCAGACGCCGACATGGAAGCAGAGGCAGGCGCAGGGTATGAGGAATGAGGCGGCGCGGAGGGGGATCGGAGGATAGGCGCAAGACGCATAGGGGAGGAAGGAAGACGGAAGGATGAGCGAAAGCGCAAGTGAAGACGAAAGGATGGGAAACGAATCGTCAACGCCTGGGCTTGGGGATGCCGGCCTGATCGAAGATGGCGAGAAGCGTGCCCTGCTTCAGCGGCCTGCTGCCATGATGAGGAACGGAAGTGCGGCGGAGCGTCGTGGGATTGAACCAGCCGAAATGGCTGCCCTTGCCGTGGCTGCGGATGAAGCCGTTGGCGCGGAGGATGGCCTCGACCTGGGCGGCGGTGAGCGGCTTCATGCGGGGACGGAGGCGCGGCGCCTGGCGGCGCGGCGCTTGGCGGCGGGTTTGAGGCGGCGGATGTACAGCTCCATGTCGAGGGTGGCCATGAGCCAGCACTCGGCGGCCTCGACGATGTTCTTGCGGGCCTCGTCGAGGGTGTCGCCCTCGGAGACGCAGCCCGGCATGGAGGGGATCTCGACCCAGTACCCGCCTTCCTCGGCCTCGTGGAAGACGATGAAGGGCGAGGGGCGCTCTGTCTGTTTTGGTGTCATGGCGCGGATTATACCACAAAAGCGGAAAAAATGTAAGAGGGTGTGAAAACACGGAAAGGAGAGAGAGATGGAGAACGAAGAGAAGATGGCGGAAGAGGCGGAGGAGAGGAAGCCGGAGGAGCAGGAGGAGCAGCGGAAGGAGATGACGCCGCAGGAGAGGGCGGCGGCGGTGGATGCGTTCTTCGAGAGGAAGCGCGCGCAGGTGGAGGGCCGCGAGGCCGTGCCGGGGACGGAGAAGATGGGCGACGAGGGCGTGGCCTACTGGATGGGGCTTATCGGCGGCGGGCTGGAAGGCGAGTCGAAGGGCGTGATGAAGGCCGGCACGGGGATAATGGGCGGCGCGATGGGCGAGGCGATCAAGGTGGCGAAGGCGGTGCAGGTGCCGGCGCAGCTGATGGGGTGGGACAGGATGCACAAGTACCTGACGGGGCTGCAGCGGGACTGGGAGGCGTGGCGCGAGAACGAGTACGGGCTGGGGTACGATGACTGGGGGACGGCGCTGGGCGACGTGGGCGCGAAGGCCGGCGAGATAGCGGGATCGATGGGGGTGTTGAGGGCGGAAGGGAAGGCGGCGGCGCCGATCGCGGGGCTGGCGGCGTTCTCGGACACATGGCAGCAGGCGCGCGAGAAGGGCCACGGATATGCGAGGAGCTTGATGGAGGCGGGCACGGACGGGATGATACACTTCCTGGGATGGAAGGCGTTCGAGAGGTTCAACCTGAACAAGCTGTTCAAGCTGCCGGGGATGCAGGGCACGAGGACGGCGCAGCTGGTCCAGAAGGGACTGGAGGAGGGAGAGAAGGACGGATTCAGCGGGCTGGTGAGGAAGGTGAGGAACGGAAGCATAGCGGAGGTGCTTACGGAGAGGGTGCTGGGGGCGGCGAAGGCGGCGGGGATATTCGGCGTTCAGGACACGCTGTCGTCGGTGGCGAGGCAGTACGCGGGGGAGGACGAGAGGGACCCGAGCGAGCTGACGGACGAGGAGCTTCTCGAGAAGGTGAGGCAGTGGGACGACTACGAGAAGGGCAGGCCGGGGGCGCTCGCGCCGGAGGAGGGGCGCGACTTCTTCGAGAAGCTGGGCGTGGGGCTGAGGGAAGGCCTGAAGGGCGCGGCGCAGGGCGCGGCGATGGAAGGGATCATGGGCGCGGGGGAGCTTGCGCTCACGACGGCGGAGGCGCGCGAGCAGACGGCGGCGATCGTGAGGAGGATGCTCGAGACGCCGAAGGGGCGCGGATGGGTGGGGAGCCGCGACCCTGACGCGATGGGCGTGGTGCAGGACCTTGCGCTGAGGGGCGGGAAGGTGACGCCGGAGCTGCTTGACGCGGCTGGGCTGCCGCCGGACATGAGGATGCGCGACGTGAGGAGGCTGGCGCACGATCTGGAGCGCGACGTGGAGACGGCGGAGCGCCGGAAGGAGATGGAGACGGAGGAGTACAGGAAGCGCGCGGAGCTTGCGGAGAGATGGATGGCGGAGCACAAGGAAGGCGAGACGCCGGACTTCAAGGACGACGCGCAGGGCGAGGAGCTGCAGAAGGCGCTGGAGGAGCGCGAGGAGCGGCTGCAGGAGGAGCGCGCGGACAGGATGGTGGACGCGGGCCAGGGGATGGCGGATACGCTCTTCGGCGAGGAGGCGGGGATCCTCGTGCGGCGCGGGACCGCCGAGGAGGCGCGGAAGGCGGCGGAGAGGGCCGTCGGGAAGGGCGCGGACGCGCGGACGCTGAAGGACGCGGAAGGGCAGGTGTGCGGCTACTGGGACCGGGGGAGGAACGAGGTGGTGCTCTTCGGGAATGCGGACGCGAAGACGGTGGCGCACGAGCTGGGGTGGCACGCGACGCGGCAGTGGGCGGAGAGGAACTCGCCGGAGCTGCTGCAGCGGATGAACGACTACGCGAACAGCGCGCCGGAATGGCTGAAGGAGGAGATCAAGAAGCTGTACCCGGACTTC
>JAEEGL014471548.1_pt1 | contig 10464 bp, 7 predicted proteins | sample 9134231 | NCBI WGS metagenome assembly JAEEGL01 (sample SAMN16246548, study PRJNA631951) | gut metagenome | biome: gut microbiome; feature: rumen; material: fiber-attached | host: Bos | place: Iran: Karaj | collected 2018-10 | reverse complement strand
CCGGCTTCCTGAGTTTCGTGGCCGGCTTCCAGGGGATTGACCGGAGCATGTATGAGGCCGGTTATGTGGACGGCGTCCGGAACCGCTGGCAGGAGCTGTACCACATCACGCTGCCCAGCATGAAGCCGATGCTGCTGTTCGGTGCGGTGATGAGCATTACCTCGGCCTTCAACGTTTCGGACGTTCCGCGGATCCTGTGCGGGTATCCGTCGACAGACTACGCGGCCCGCACTGTGGTTACGCACCTGTTTGACTACGGCTTCAGCCGGTTTGAAATGGGCTACGCCAGCGCGATCGCCACAATTCTGTTCCTGGTCATGATTCTGAGCAAAAAGGCAATTGCCGCATTGCTGGGAAGGGTGGGTACCTGACATGAGCGAACTGAACACCGTCAAATCCAACGGTACACTTCAGACCATTGACGGGAAGAAGTACCGCGGATACCTGCAGGCCGACGATACCGGCGCCGCCTTCTACGCCAAGGGAAAAACGGAACCGGTGGTCCAGTGGCATTACGCACGCCTTCACCGGATGGACAATATCCGCCGGGGCGGAACCAGCACCCAGGTGACCGTTATCCTGAAGGATGACAGCCGTTATATCTTCGAGCTGGACCAGGGCCTGAAAGTCTATAACCATATGGATAAGAACTGGGCGGACAAGCCGGTAACGCCCAGGACCCGGGCCGATGAGCTGCACCGCCTGGCGGAGCTCCGCGGTGAGCGGATTGTGGCCAAGAAGCACCTGATCCGGCGGCGGCGCCCGAACCGTTCCATTGCCGGCGACATCGGCATTTATCTGATGCTGGCCCTTTTTGCCATCGCGATGGTTTTCCCGCTGGTTTTCCTGGTGGGCTCCTCCCTGAAGCCGCTGGACGAACTGTTCCGGTTCCCGCCGCCCGTGTGGCCGAGCCATCCCACCATGGACAACTTCTCCGACCTGTTCGTTACAATGGGACAGAGCTGGGTGCCGTTCAGCCGGTACCTGGTGAATACGCTGTTCATTACCATCGTCGGCACCTTCGGGCACCTGGTGGTTGCCAGCATGGCGGCATTCGTCCTGGCCAAGTATGAATTCCCGGGCGGGAGAACGTTCTTTGCCATCGTAACCACCGCCCTGATGTTCTCCGGTTACGTGACCGGTATTCCGAACTACCTGATCATGAGCCGGCTGGGTATGGTGGACACCTACTGGGCGCTGATCCTGCCGGCGTTCGCGGCGCCGATCGGCCTGTTCCTGATGAAGCAGACCATGGAGACGCTGCCCACCGCGCTGATCGAGGCTGCGACCATTGACGGTGCCAACCGCTTCCGGGTTTTCTGGAGCATCGTGATGCCGAACGTCAAGCCGGCATGGCTGACGATGGCGATCTTCAGCGTTCAGGGACTCTGGAACACCAGCGCTTCCACGGTGATCTATTCCGAAGCAAAGAAGACACTCGTTTACGCCCTGCAGCAGATCCAGGCCGGCGGTATCGCCCGCACGGGCCAGGTTGCCGCTGCCAACGTGATTATCACCGCTGTTCCGATCCTGTTCTTCATTCTCAGCCAGAGCCAGATCCTGGAAACCATGGCGGCTTCCGGCATCAAGGATTAAGCGGGAACGACGAATGAGAATAGACCAGCACGAGGAGGGAAAGATCAAAGTGAAAGTTGTTCAGAGAGCAACGGCAGCCCTGCTGGCGGTTCTTCTGCTGCTGCCGGTGTCCTTTGCGGCCGCAGCCCAGGACGGTTTCAGCACATCATATACATATAATTTCGACTACTGGGGCGACGTCCAGGAATCCCCGGACGCATACCGGGTCCAGACGGTCATCGACAGCATGACGCTTGGGATTGACAACCTGGAGGGGAAGCGCATCAACCGCCCGCAATCCCTTTATGTCCGGGATAACGATATCTTCGTCTGCGATACCGGCAACAACCGGATCATCCAGATCCACAGGGACAAAACCAAGTATACGGTTGTCCGCTGCATCTCGGAGATCAAAGGGGCGGATCCGTCCGCACTGAACGCGCCGACCGACCTGTTTGTGGATCCGGAGGGAACCCTGTACATCGCGGACGGCGGGAATGCCCGGATTATCAAGGCAGATAAAGACCTCAATTATCTGCTGAGCTTTACCAAACCGAGCGATGCGACATTCGACCAGACACAGAGCTTCCTCCCGCAGAAGCTGGTTGTGGACGCAGCTTCGCGTGTATACTGCCTCGTGACCAACATCAACAAGGGAATCGTCAAATATGAGGCGGACGGCACATTTACGGGCTATATCGGAGCGAATGCCGTTACCGTCAGCATGACGGAGTATATCTGGAAGCGCTTCTTCATGACGAAGGAACAGCGCTCCCAGACCGCGGCTTTTGTTCCGACCGAGTATGAAAATATCTATATTGACGATGAAGGATTTATCTACGCGACCAATACATCCTTCCAGGAATACGACCTTCTCTGGGACAACGCCAAGCCGATCCGCCGGATCAACAGCCTCGGGAACGACATTCTGATCAAAAACGACCGGTATCCGCCCATCGGCGAGCTATACTGGGTGGACGGCAGCCAGGCTTACGGACCTAGCAAGTTTTCCGACATCACCGTGATGGACAACGACATTTACGTCGCGCTGGACCGTTTCCGCGGAAGGTTGTTCGGATACGATCCCCAGGGCGTCATGCTGTGGGCGTTCGGCACCCAGGGCAATATGGACGGCGCGTTCGCCTATGCGGCCTCCATTGAGCATATGGGCCAGGACCTGTTCGTGCTGGATATGTACGAAAACTCGATAACGGTTTTCGAGCCCACGGAATACGGAAAGCTGATCTACGAAGCACAGGAAGCCTACTTGAACGGAGACTACGATTACTCTTCCGAACGTTGGAACGACGTGCTGAAAATGAATTCGAACTATACCATGGCATTCCGGGGGCTGGGCCGTTCGGTGCTCCGGGAAAACAAATTTGAGGAGGCCATGGAGTATTTCAAACTCGCCCACGACAGGGAAAATTACGGCCGGGCTTTCAAACTGTACCGGAAGGAATGGGTGGAAAAGAACATCTGGTGGATTGTACTGATCCTGGCGGTGGTCGTGATCGTACCGCTGGTACTGGGCAGAATCAAGAGAACAAAGTGGGAGGTGATCGCGCATGAGCACAGTAAAGTCCGCAAGTAAGAAATCCGCGGGTTTTTCGCTGAACGCCATCAAGGAGAGCCGGTATGTGCAGTCGCTGAAATACGCCTTTTATGTGATCACGCATCCTTTTGACGGATTCTGGGACCTGATCCACGAAAAGAGGGGATCGCTCGCCGCGGCCCACACCTTCCTGGTACTGTTCCTGCTGACCCGCGTGATCAAGCTGATGTGCACCAGCTTCCAGTTCATATCCGCTCCGGTTCAGTACCTGAACGTCTTTGAAGAGATGGGCTCCCTCCTGATGCCCTTCCTGATCCTGTGCCTGGCCAACTGGGCCATGACCACCCTGTTCGACGGAAAGGGAAGATTCAAGGATATCTATATGGCCATGTGCTACGCGCTGGTGCCGTATATCCTGATCCAGCTCCCCATGGTGCTGGTCAGCAATATGCTGACATTTGAGGAAGCAAGCTTTTACTCCGTGCTTCTGAATATCAGCGTGATCTGGTGCGCGTTCCTCGCTTTTGTCGGCCTGATGGAGATCCACGATTACGGCCCGGGAAAAACTTTCATCTTTGTGTTCGTCACAATATTCGGCGCGGCTGTGATCATCTTCCTGCTGCTGGTCTTCTTCTCCCTGCTTTCCGACGCCATCGGATACTTTGTGTCCATGTACCGGGAAGTCGTTTTCCGGCTGAACTAGAAGGGAGGAAACAGCGATGACGACAAAACGGAAAAGGATCCGGAACCTGATTATCTGGCTGATCGTTGCGGCTTTACTCGCGGCGCTGGTCATATTTGTCGGGATTCCCATGTATACCAAGCAGGAAGTCGTACAGGACAATCCGCCGTCCATCTCCTTCTATGAGGGCGGGACGAAAACCCTGACCATGGAAAACGACCAGCTGAAGTTTGAGATGGACCCGAAAACGACCCATTTCACGGTTACGGAAAAGGCGAACGGACGGGTCTGGCGGTCCAATCCGGCGGACGCGTCCTCCGACCCGATTGCGAGAACGGTGAACAAGGAGGCGCTGGACTGCACGCTGATCGCCACCTATACCGTATCCAGCGGCGAAGTCGGCATGAACAACTACGGCAACTCCATCTCCAACCAGAGCTATGTGATTACCCCGCTGGACGATGGATCCATCGACGTGGAGTATTCCATCGGCAAAATTGAAAAGACATACCTGATTCCCAAGGCCATCACCAAGGTGCGGTTTGACGAATTCACCGGACAGATGTCGAAATCAGATGTCAAGAAGGTGAAGCAGTATTATGCCTCCTATTCGCCGGAAAAACTGGACTCCGTTAAGAAGAAAGACGAGCTGATCGCCATGTACCCCGAGGTGCAGAACCAGGCGATCTACGTACTGAAGGATGAAGTCAAGGACGTCAACAAAAAGAAACTGGAGACCATGTTTGCCGGCGTCGGATACAACCAGGATGAATACGCGATCGACATGGAACTGGTGGCCGGAGCGAAGGAAACCGGCGGCCCGCTGTTCAACGTCACGATCAATTATTCGCTGGACGACGGCGACCTGCTGGTGACGGTACCCTATGAAAAGCTCAGGTACCGGAACGATTATCCGCTGACCTATGTGAGTATCCTGCCGATGTTCGGCGCGGCCGGCACCGAGGACGAAGGATTCATGCTCGTTCCGGAAGGCGGCGGCGCGCTGATCCGCTACAACAACGGTATGCTGTCGCAGACCGCCTATTACGCCAACATTTACGGATGGGATTTCGGAACGGAACGGAAAGAGGCCGTATCCGAAACGCGGGACGCTTTCCCGGTATTCGGCATGACCGGAAACGGCGGGTCCTTCATCTGCATCATTGAGGGGGCGACATCCTATTCCGGCATCAGCGCGGATATCGCCGGGCGGAACAACAGCTACAATACCGTGTATGCGAAGCACAAGGTCCTGCACTTTGACCGGTACAACGTCAGTGCGAAGACGCCTGACCTGATCTACATGTATGAATCGGAGGTCCCGAAGGACACCATCACCCAGCGGTACCGTTTTGTGGACAGCGCAAGCTACAGTGAAATGGCCCGGGCCTACAACAATTATCTGAAGACAAAGGTTTCCGGACTGCAGGAAAAGACAGCTTCCGGGGATATGCCTGTCGCGGTTGAGATGATCGGCGCGATCGACAAGAAAGTCGTCAAGTTCGGCATGCCGGTCAAATCCATCATTCCCACCACGACGTTCCAGCAGGCAAAGGATATTCTCCGGGATTTCAGCGACAAGGGCATCCGCATTTCGGCGATCATGAGCGGATGGTGCAACGGCGGTATCAACCAGAAGGTGCTGACCGGCGTGCATACGCTTTCCCAGCTGGGCGGGGAAAAAGGCCTGAAGGAGCTGGCCCAGGCCGCCCGTGAGCAGGGAACCGACCTGTATTTTGACGGAATAACGTGCTTTGCTTACGACAGCGGCATTTTCGACGGATTCATCTCCTTCCGGGACGCGGCCCGGTTCACGACCCGCGAGCAGGTCATCCTGTACCCGTACGATATCGTAACCTATCAGCAGCAGGACGGAAGGGATCCCTATTTCCTGGTCAAACCGTCCTATGCCCGGAAGAACGCCGGCAACCTGATTTCCAAGCTCAGCGAACTGAACGTTCAGGGAGTTGCTTTCCGGGATATCGGATACCTGCTCAGCGGCGACTATTACAAATCTGATACGGTGACGCGGGAAACGGTCAAGGGAATGAACCTGGAAGTGATGCAGGAGGCTGCCGGCAAGGGACTGAAAACGGCTATCCGCCAGGGCAACGATTATGCGGTTCCGTATTCTGACCTGGTGGTGGATATGAACCTGGGCGGAAACCCGTACGCAATCATCGACGAGGCGGTTCCGTTCTACCAGATGGCCCTGCATGGAATCGCGGATTACACCGGACCGGCCATTAACGTCAGCGGCGACTACAACAAGGCGCTGCTGCAGTGCGCCGAGTACGGCGCGGGACTCTACTTCTGCGTCATGAAGGAAGATACCAAGGTGCTGCGGGAGAGCAACTACAGCTACCTGACATCTTCCGGCTACGACCGGTGGAAGGACGAGATCCTGAAAATGGCGGAACGCTACCAAAAGGAAATGGCCGGCCTGAACACCCAGACCATCGTCGGCCACGAATACCTGACGGAGTTTGTTGCTGTGACTACCTATGATAACGGCACAAAGGTCTATGTCAATTACGGCGAGGAAGACTATACCGCGGCAGATCTCACCGTTCCCGCCAGAGATTACGCGGTGGAAAGGCAGGATTAAGCCATGGCCCAGAAAAAACATCGGCAACACTGGTATTCCGGCATCAAGGAAGGATTCCAGATGCTGATTCCCGGGAACAGCATCTACCACACCATGCCGGCCGCCCGGGCCCGGACAGGATACCGGTTTATTCTTCCGTTCATCATCGGCTTCCTGTTCTTCATGCTGAAACCGATGGCGGAATCCCTGATCATGAGCCTCAGTTTCGTTCAGCAGATTCCGGGCGAAGGCTACAGCATGAGCTACGTCGGGCTGCAGAACTACCAGTATGCCCTGCAGGTAGACCCGTACTTTAACCAGTACCTGGTGGATGAAATCGGCCGAATGGCCATCAACGTGATCGCGACCCTGGTCATGAGCTTCGTGATTGCCGTAATCCTGAACCAGGATTTCAAGGGGAGGATCATCTGCCGCATCATCTTCTTCCTGCCGGTCATCCTTTCCTCCGGCGTGCTGCCCGGCATCGAAAAACAGAACGAGTTTTATGATATGATGGCTGGTATTGCCGAATCCGTCAGCAACTCCTCCGGCGTCAACCTTTCGGCCGGAATCCAGGATCTGCTTTCCGTTTCGGGCGTGGGCAGCGGCATTTTCGACGTCATATTCCAGATGATTGACGCAATCTACGATATCGTGATGGCCAGCGGCATCCAGATCATCGTTTTCCTGAGCGGCCTGCAGGCAATCTCTCCTTCGCTGTATGAAGCAGCGGATGTGGAAGGCTGCTCCGGATGGGAAGCGTTCTGGAAAATCACGTTCCCGATGGTCAGCCCGCTGCTCCTGGTCAACTGCATCTATACGATCATCGACTTCTTCATGAAGAACGACAACAAGGTGATCGAGCGGATTAACCTGGTGATGTACAGCCAGTTCAAATTCGGCGAGTCCTCCGCCATGAGCTGGATCTACTTCGGTGTTGCGCTGGCGTTTATCGGAATAAGCGCATTCATCATCTCAAGGGCGGTGAAATCCTATGAGTAAAAACAACACCGTTTTTATCGGGAAGAATAAAAGCTTCCGCGACCGGAACCGGCGCAGCGGCGGATACCTTCTGAAGCGGCAGGCGGGCCGGGTGACGGTTTCCGTGGTGCGCGGCCTCCTGATGTTCGGCCTGTGCTTCATGATCATCAATCCGATCATTACCCGCCTGCTGACGGGCCTGATGGAAACCACGGACCTGTATGACTCCACGGTGATCCTGCTTCCGCGGAACGCCACGCTGGATAACTTTAAGATTGTTTTTGACCTGACGGACTTCCCGCGGTCCATGATCAATACGCTGTGGACCTCCCTGCTGGTTTCCGTCCTGCAGATTGTTTCCACGACGCTGGTGGCATACGGGTTTGCCAGGTATGAATTTCCGCTCAAGAAGTTCTGGTTCGCCTGTGTGATTTTACTGATCGTGATCCCTCCCCAGACAATCCAGACCTCCCTGTATATGCAGTTTGCTGCTTTCGATATCTTTGGGATCTTCCGCGCCACTACCGGACATCCGCTGAACCTTCGTACCAATATGACGGCCTATCTGCTGATGAGCATGACCTGTATGGGACTGAAAAACGGCTTGTACATTTACATGCTGCGTCAGTACTTCAAGGGCGTGCCCATGAGCCTGGAGGAAGCGGCCTATGTGGACGGCTGCGGAACCCTGCACACCTTTGTGCGGATCATGCTGCCGGACGCGGTGCCGACCATTGCCAGCTGCTTCCTGTTCAGCTTCGTATGGCAGTGGACGGACCTGTTCTATACCCGGAACTTCCTGTCCGCCTACTCCATCTATTCGGACAAGCTCTCCAAGATCGTTTCCGCCATGAGCCGCTATTTTTCCGGCAGTTCCGGACAGACGGTCATGGTACCCGTGGCCCGGCAGCAGCAGCTGATTTCCGTCGGCGTGCTGATCTGCAGCATTCCGCTGATTATCCTGTACTGCTTCACCCAGCGCACCTTCGTGGAAAGCCTGGCGATGACGGGCTCCAAGGAGTAATGATTTGCCGCTTCAAAATGCGGAAAAGTACCAACCAAATACTTGAATGTTGATACCGTTTGGGTTATAATTCCTTTGGCGCGAGAGATCGCATAAAACTGTACCTATACGGAACCCCGAGGAGGGTTCTGTATGGAAAATAAAAAAGGAGGTTTTCTCGAATGAAGAAAATCATGGCTCTGGTTCTGGCCGCGATGCTGCTGCTCGGTTGCTGCAGCGCTCTGGCCGAGGTCCCCGAAGGATATCCGGAAATTGTTGAAGGTATCGACTTCGGTGGAATGGACGTGTGGGTATGGGACTACTACACCAATACCGACTGGATCGACGAAGATCGTGAATTCACCGAAGAAGAGCAGGCCCAGCGCGAATACCGCCAGTGGCTGTGCGACACCTACAATGTAAAGCTGCATCAGAAGTCCAAGGGCGACTGGGGTTCCTGCGCCCAGGATATGATCAACTTCAACGCCGCTCCCGAAGAGGATAAACTGGTTCTGTTCATCATCGAGCCCGGCAAGGTCGGCTCCCTGATCAACAGCGGCATCTGCGCTTCCTGGAGCGATCAGACCCTGGTTGACATGACCAAGGACAAGTGGAACAAGTTCGACCTCGAACTGACCACCGCCAACGGCAAGATCTACGGCGTGTATCCCGACAAGTATTCCGAGCCCCGTCAGTGCCTGTACTTCAACAAGCGGGTTCTGGAAGAAGCGAACATCGAATGGGAAACCATCTATGACATGCAGGCCAACGGCGAATGGACCTGGGACAACTTCGTGAAGCTGCTCGAGCAGGTTCAGAAGGACGAAGGCAACGACGGCACCATCGACATCTGGGGCATGATCGGCTCCGCTGACGACTTCTATCTGGCCACCGTTTGGGCCAACGACGGCAAGTTCTTCGACAAGGACGAGAACGGCAAGATCAAGCCCGTCGCCGACAGCGAGAACACCATCGAAGCCCTGAAGTGGGCCAAGGATGTTGTTGCCCAGTACATGATGCCCACGCCTGACGGCGCCAACTGGGACTGGTACAAGTCCGTCTGGATGCAGGGCAAGGTTGCCTTCTACAGCTACCAGACCTACGGCGGATTCAACGTCCCCGGACAGAACGAAATGGAAACCATGGAAGATGACTGGGGCTGCGTCGGCATGCCTGTCGGCCCGAAGGGCACCCACGGCATCATGCAGGTTGCCAGCGACAACATCACCATGATCCCCAGCGTTTACGCCACCGACAAGTTCCCGGCGGATACCGTCGAGAAGCTGGTCTTCATCTATGACCTGTGGACCAACCCGACCCCCGGCTATGAAGATGAGGAAGACTGGAAGGCCTCCCGCAGCCACTTCATCTCCGATGACCGCTGCATCGACGAGACCTACGCCACCCTGCGTTCCGCGGAACACACCGGCATCAACCTCGGTCTGGGCCTCGGCACCAACAACGACGTCATGGGCGCGCCCGTGTTCTGGAAGATCTCCTGGAACGACGTCTCCACCATGATTGAAGAAGCGATGCCCGCCTGGCAGGCCCTGTGCGACACCTTCAACGCCATGGGTGAATAATTCCCAAATTTTCTCCGGACCGCCCGAAAGGGCGGTCCTTTTCCTTGCTGCGGCAAACGTTTTCGGGTACAATATGGGCAGTGAAACCACCGGGGTTTGGTTGATGCGGAAGGGCGGAGTATGAATCCCATGGCAAAAGTATATCTGATCTGCGGCAGGATATGCAGCGGAAAGACCTGGTATGCGGAGCAGCTCCGGGAGAAGGTTCACGCGGTGATCCTTTCCACCGACGAGGTTACCTATGACCTGACGGACAACGCGCAGGGAGAGGGATATCCGGCGTTTGCCCGCCGGGTGAACCTGTATTTGCGGAAGAAGGCAGTCCAGATTGTCCGGGCCGGGGCCAGCGTGATTCTGGACTGGGGTTTCTGGACACGCACCGACCGGCAGGAGATATCGGAGTATTACCGTGCCGCAGGCATCGAATACGAATGGCACTATATGGATGTTTCCGAAGAACAATGGGAACGGAATATCGCGGAAAGAAACCGGCAAATT
>JAEEGL014468078.1_pt1 | contig 10464 bp, 6 predicted proteins | sample 9134231 | NCBI WGS metagenome assembly JAEEGL01 (sample SAMN16246548, study PRJNA631951) | gut metagenome | biome: gut microbiome; feature: rumen; material: fiber-attached | host: Bos | place: Iran: Karaj | collected 2018-10 | reverse complement strand
TCATAATATCGACAGCGTGTACCGGAACATCATAAGGCGGCATCTGATGGTGTTCTGTATCTGATGAGAATTGTGTCGGAAGATCCTGATATAGAGTGCCGCCGAGAGCTGCGTTGATGAACTGGATACCACGGCATATACCGAGGTTTGGTATGTCCTTCTCGATTGCTTTCTGAAGTACTATTGTCTCCATGCTGTCTCTTGCTTCACAACAGCTTACGCAGCTTAATGCTTCCTCGCCGTACAGGGAAGGAGAGACATCATGCCCGCCTGTGAAAAGGATTCCGTTACACATTCCCATGAGTTGATCGATCTCCTGATCATCAGACGTAAAGGGAAACATTATCGGTATTCCGCCGGCTTGCTTTATTCCGTCAAAATATCCCGGAAGCATCCACATACTTTCTTTATCATCATCCCATAACGGCATCACGCCTATGATCGGTTTGGACATACTCTTGCTCCTGTCAAAAAGGCGCTTCACCTTCTGAAGATGAAACGCCTTTGTTTTTATGCGGTTATTATATCATAAAGTGGCATTTATCTGTTCTGTTGATAAGGATGGATTTCCTAACGTTAAGGCGATGCTTAAGCCCAGAAAGATAGTTCGTCAAAGAAAGCATTTGATATGAGACTTGACTAAGAATTCTACCTATCATTCTACCTAAATCGATAAAAGGTAGAACACCAGGTAGAAATTCAGGTAGTATAATCAACAAATGATGTATTTATACGAGACACATCTTCATACTCTTGAGGGAAGTGCCTGCGGTGAGGTCGCGGCTGCCGATTATATCGACTACATGATCGTCAAAGGTTTCTCGGGAATGGTCATTACGGATCATTTCTTTAACGGCAACAGTGCGGTCGATCCGCACATGTCCTGGGCTGAGAAGATCGACCTTTACTGCGATGGTTACAGAAAGGCCAAAGAGGCATCGAAGGGAAGAGACTTCGATGTTATCTTCGGCATCGAATTTAACTTCAAGGGTGATGAATATCTCATCTATGGTCTCGACGGCGAATGGTTTCTTAACAACGAAGATATAATGGATCTCGACAGAAGAGGTGTGCACAAGAAGGTGAACGATGCCGGCGGAATTATGGTGCAGGCGCATCCTTTTCGAGAGAGAAAGTACTTGAAAGACATAAGGCTCACGCCTGACATCGCAGACGCGGTGGAAGTCTTTAACGCATCTAACGACGACAACATGAACGCGCTCGCGTACGAGTATGCCGTGAAGCTCGGTGTCCCCATGATCGGCGGCTCCGATATACACTACCCGAGAGACGTTATGGGAGGCGTACTGCTCCCGCACAGGATCAAGGATACAGCAGAGCTTGCTGCTGCCATAAGAGCAGGCGAGACCGTGCCCGCGAAGCTTGAGCGCGGCGAAGTGACCATAGTAAGCGAATCCAAGGAGCTCACAGTCCCGGTAAAAGGCCCCACAGCCCCCGTATATTACATGTAATCAAAAACTTTTGAGCAGTGTATAATAGAGGGGTACTATCTTCAGTTAACCAAGGGGGTTATTAACATGAAGAAGATAATCGGAAGAGTTCTGATGGTATTGCCGCCTATCGCACTGCAGGTCGTGTGGTATTATCTCGCGATCGTATTGCTTGAGAAGGTTTTCGGCGGATACCTGTCTGATATCGTAACAGTCGTATTTACTATACTCGCAGTTCTTTTTGTAGTTCATCTAGTTGGTAAGAGAGACGAGAGTTCTTACAAGCTTCTGTGGGCCATCGTTATCGTCGCGTTCCCGATCCTCGGCGCCATGCTTTATCTGACGCTCGGACACAAGAGCACGGGAAGCAAGCTTAAGAAGAAGCTTACCGCGACGAAGCTCGATCTTACCAAGGGCCGGGATTATAAGGCCGAAGAGGAGCTCGCGAAGATCAAGGCTGATGATCTTAGGATCGGCCAGTCGCTTGAATTCATTAATGATTCCACGGGCTTCCCTGTCTGGAAGAACGGCACGTCCAAGTACTATCCTCTTGGCGAGGACATGTTCGTGGATATGTGCGAGGACTTGAAGAAAGCGCAGAAGTTCGTATACATCGAGTACTTCATCATCCAGCGCGGAAAGTTCTGGGATACGCTCGTTGATATCCTCGCTGAGCGTGCGGCTCACGGCGTTGATGTTAGAGTTATGTACGATGACCTGGGAAGCATCGCCACTTATTCTGCCAAGGACATTATGGATCTGAGCAAGAGGGGCATCACTTGCATCCCGTTCAATCCGTTCTTCCTCATCAAGTCGCAGCTTAATAACAGAGACCATAGAAAGATCATGGTCATCGACGGCGTTGTCGCATACAGCGGCGGCGTTAACCTCGCGGATGAGTACATCAATGAGATCCATCCGTTCGGTGCCTGGAAGGACATCGGCTTCCGTATCACGGGCGATGCTGTAAAGAACTACACTTACATGTTCGTAGAGTTCTGGAACGCGTTCACGCGCAAGGAAGAGAACAAGATCGATGCATTCCTCATTAAGTTCCCCGAGGTCGAATACGGCAAGGAGAACGGCTATATCCTGCCTTACTATGACTCGCCGATGAGAGACGAGCACACGAGCAACATCCTCTTCGCGGAGATGCTGTCTTCTGCCACGGATTACGTGTGGTTCTATACGCCGTACCTGATGCTTGGAGACGCGCTTTTCGATGCGTTTATAAGGGCTGCAAGACGCGGTGTCGATGTCAGGATCATAATGCCCGGCATCCCCGACAAGAAGCTTGTTTACAGGCTGGGCCGAAGCTACTATCCCGACCTCGTTAAGGCGGGCGTTAAGATCTACGAGTACACGCCGGGATTCGTGCATGCGAAGGCGTTCCTTGCTGACGACAAGATCTGCGGCATCGGCACGGTAAACCTCGACTACAGAAGCTTGTTCCTGCACTTCGAGTGCAACTCAGTCTTCTACAAGGCTGACATCATGAAAGATCTTAAGAAGGACTACCTCGCCACGCTGGACGAGTGCAGGCCGGTAACTTCCGAAGACACGAAGAAGGGTCCTCTGGGAAGGTTCATCGACGATCTTCTCAAGGTCATCGCACCGCTGCTGTAAGCGCGTCAGAACAGAAGGACAGACATGACATTTCGAAAAGCTTTATCCGCCGCCATGGCAGCCGTGATACTTATTAGCACTGCAGGCTGCCACACGGAAGATCCGGTTGATACATCTGCCATAGAGCAGATCCCTGCACGCTTCATAGATGCGATCGCGACCGACAATGCGGCTGCGATTATATCGATAACGCGTGATTACGATTATGCGGATGAGACAGAGGATAAGAAAGCCATACTCGGAGAGTACTACGATCTGTTCGAGCATTATGTGTCACTTACCGAGATCACCGAGATCGGAGAGATCGTGCTTGATGAGGTGGAAGAAGGCGAAGAGCTGACGGCAGAGGTTGATTTTACTTTCTCTTATGTCGATCTGAACCGCCTTGATGCGAGCCTCCCGAGTGAGTATCAGACACGCGATCAGCTTATCGAAGCTATGGATTCATGCAGCGACAGGAAAGAGAAGACTTTCACGCTTGAGTTCGTGCGTAATGAGATCACAGAAGAGTGGTTCATGCATAAGAAGTCGGCCGCGAAGATAATGGATCTTCTGTGGGGACAGATGGGGAACATTCCTTACCCTGTCGATATCTCTCCCGAAGATGCGCTTGCGACCTTCGAACAGTATATTAACGACCTTGCTGCTGACGGTAATTCTTCCATAGCGACGAACGTGGAAGAGGATGATTTCAGAGCTTACGATCCCATCGTCACCAGAGGCGAGGGTACACAGACGCATACGGCCTTATACAACTTCGTACAGGCTTATTACACATATATTCTCGACCACGATTACGAGATAGAACAGGTGGAGCCCTATCACTATATCCTTCATGGTTCAGCGCCTTCGAGCGCGGAGTTGTCAGAGGCGATAAGCTCTGAGGAATTCCTGGTCGAGTTCTATTCGAACTTCGTCAGGTATCATACCTGGATCGATACGGCTTATCTTGATGAAGTCATGTGGGACCGTCAGTCGTCAATGATCTACGACACACTGACGGAGGCTATCGAAGACTGCAGTGAAGAAGAGTTTGACCTGGAGATCCAGGCATATGCTTATGCGTCTTCAGATAGGTTATTCGATGTAATAAGCGATGTTGTCATCGTTCCTTCAAGATCCATCTATGAGATCGAGCACAGCGTTACATGGACGCAGATGGAAAGCTACATGACACAGGCGCTCGATAACCTGCTTGCTAACGGCGAGATCAGCGAGGAAGAGTACAACGCTTGGATAAGAGATCTTACGCCCGATAACTACGGTTATTCAGAGACCGATAATGTAAGCTCGCTCGGACATGAGAACCAGGCTGTAGGCACACACGAGCAGGTTCCCGAATGGTGTGAGGACGGAAGTCTCGTATACGGTTATTCAAGTCCTGATGAACGCGGCGTATGGATGTTCTACAGCAAGGAACCCGGCTACCTTGATACTGTCGGCTATTATATCGGTGACGGCGGTATCTGGATCACGAATTACTACGACTGTGACTTCGATGCCGGAACGATGCTTGAAGTCGACTGGTGGATAGACGGTGAACAGGTCGTTGATGCAGAGATCTATGAGGTTACAGAGGACGGTACGACAGAGGTCGAAGTCTTCCTTCCTAATGATCATCCTTACAGCATCGATGAGTGCGAGATGCGTCTGTGGCTTCCCGGCCATTCATACGTCATCTCATACGTAACGCTGACTTTTACTTGACCATGTGATCCGTAATGGTGAGCTCTCCGAGTCCTGCCGCATAATCGATCGCATTATCACTCATGAGTTTTACGGTAGGGGTGCTCGTCTTGAAGCCGAGAGCTTTTCCTGTCTCGTAGATCAGTGATTCGCGTGGCATGCCGAACTGCGTGCGCGCAAGCCAGATGGCTGCGCATGCCGCTTCTTCCATGGGAACCTCTTCGGGCTCTCTGGGCTTGTCTCCCTCTTCGGCGGTCCTGAATGTACTCATTATCTTCCAGGGCGCGGTCTGGTCCTTCCAGATGAATCTTCTGTCGTAATCGTGCGCCTTGTTAAGCGTGATGTTCTGCATGGTGACAGGGTATTTCAGAAGCTTGATAAGATACTCGATTCGCTCTTTAACTGGCGGCGTCTTACGCTTGATCCCACACGCATCGCAGAGCCTGTCGGTAAGGACTTCCACGCATATGGGTGACTCTGCGTCGACGATTGTCTTAACGGCCGACTTAAGAATGTCGATATTCTGCGCATCGGCAAACTGCGCCGCGGTTAATACCGGCAGCGTGATCTGCGCTTTCTTGTAGGGAACGGCGGGGTTATCCGCGAGAATTATCCGTTTTTTTTTGCGTCCTCGGCAGGAGCGGAGGCGTCTTCAGGCGTAGGGGCGGGCGCCTCTTCCTCAGGTTCAGCCTCCTCGGCACCATTCAACGCCTCAACACATGCATTGATAACCGACTCAGGATCCTCCCACCAGTCGACAGACCATATCTTGATCACCTTCCATCCCAGGCCCTTAAGGATCGAGGGCTGTGAGATCTCACGTGCAGTAGCCGTGGTGTGGCTTCCCGTGGCGGAGCCGTCGATAAGGATACCCAGGGAGTAGCTCTCCTGTCCCGGCTGTCTTACGCCGATATCTACCTTGAAGCCGGACTTGCCGACAGACTTGTCTGTGTCGTAGCCCTTTTCGCGCAGTGCTGTGCAGATGCTGTCTATGATGCCCGTCGACGTCTTAAGCGCGTCAGAGGCCGCTGCAGGCGCCTTGAGGTCCTCGCACCACAGTGAGTTACCTTCTGCGTACATGAGGAACCTTCTGAAGGCTTTGACGCCCTCAGGAGTTGCTTCCGATATCTTGATCTGCTCGGGCTCGAGGGAAGAGAAGACCTTCATCTCGCACCTGGATCTTGTGACCGCGACGTTAAGTCTTCTCCAGCCGCCGTCCCTGTTAAGAGGGCCGAAGTTCATGGATACCTTGCCGTCAGGATCGGGGCCGTAGCCTACCGAGAACAGGATCACGTCGCGCTCGTCGCCCTGGACGTTCTCGAGGTTCTTGATGAAGATTGGTTCCTCGCCGCCGAAAGCCCATTTCTCGAACTGCTCGTCGGTCCTGCAGACCTCGTCTATCATGTCCTCTATGAGGTTCTGCTGCTGGATGTTAAACGTTACTATACCGTGCGTGAGCTTCGCGTTAACGGGGTCCTTGGAGCGTGATACGAGCTCGTCCACGACGGCCTTCGCTTCAACCTCGTTCGTACGTGTCTTGCCACTGTCGAAGACGCCGCCGCACTTAACGATATTGACGCGTGACGTGATGTCGTCGGCAGACGGGAATGTGTAGAGCTTGCTGTCGTAGAACGCCCTGTTGGAGAACGTGATGAGACTCTCGTGACGGCTTCTGTAGTGCCACAGGAGCCTGCTCTCGGGCATACCCACGGCAAGACAGTCGTCGAGGATGCTCTCGAGGTCTTCCACCTCATAATTCTCGTCGTCGAACACCTGCTCCTTGAAGAAAGACGTCGGCGGCATCTGGTTCGGATCGCCTACAACGACAGCATTCTTACCCCTCGCGAGCACGCCTACGGCCTTGCACGTCGGCAGCTGGCTTGCCTCATCGAAAATAACCAGATCGAACATCGGGTCCTTCGACGGTGCTATAAACTGCGCCGCTGACATCGGGCTCATGAGCACGCACGGCGTCAGCTCGAGCACTACCTCGTAGACATCGCGCATGAGAGTTCGTATGGATATACCGCGTCCGTGGCTCTTGATGGCGCGCTGAAGCTTGCCGAGAGCCGAATCCTTGTTCGCTGTCTCGATGTTGGGGAGCATCGAGCGCTGGGCAAGCTTAAGGCAGATTTCCTGCCTTGTTATGGACTCGAATTCATCGCTTAATCTCTTAAGATTATTAACCTTATCGTCAAAGATGCTGCCGCTGAACGTCCTTAATACCTCGGATCCGTCTATCGTCCTGCAGATAAGAAGCTTGCTCCAGGCCTTCATGAAGGCGGGGATGAGGTTGTCCTCGTTAAGCGTGCCCTTACAGAATGCTTCGGTCAGCGCGTGAAGCTTCAGGCCGTCGCACTTGGCGGAAGCCCCGTTAAGTATGATCTTCGGCCTTATGGAGCTCTCGTTAGTCAGGATGTCGTCAACGATATTTCTAACTGAATTAAAGTCTGCGGACGTTGAAGCCGGATCGAGCATCGTGATACCGAGCCTGTCTCTTACCGCGCCGCATGCGCTTCCGAACTCCTGACCCGCTGCCTTGAACTCTCCCAATACTGCCGGAACGCCGCCTTCGGTATCAAAACCCATCGCGCTGAACTCATTCTTGTATGAGAGCAGCATATCGATGTGTTTTCCTAATTCCTCATCAGCTTTTCCGGTCTTATCGTACGCTTTAACATTGTTATAAACCTTCTTCAAAGCCCCGCCGCGCAAGGGTCTCCACTTATTTGAGGCTGCTTCGTACGAAGACTTGAGTGAAGCTGCGTCCTGAGCTAGAAATTCGAGCGACCAGGTCTTCAGGATCTCGGTTCTTGCCGCAAGGAAGCGGTCGATCTTGGCCGCAGCTCTTCCTGCTGCAGCGATATCAGCTCCTGCCTCGAGTGAAGGGTAAGCTGACTTTACGGCATTGAATGCACTCTCGTACTTATCCGCGGCTTCTTTAAGGGCTGTAAGCTCCGCGCCGAGCTTGATCTTCGTGTCCTGGCTATATTCCGTCGCCTTAACATAAGCAAGCTTGCCCGACAGTCCGCGACCGGCCGCAAGATACTCGCTAAGCGCCGTTACGGAAGCATTGATGCGATCCTCCGTAAGACCTTCCTCGAATCCGTTCTCGAGAAGCACATCGGGCGCGCCGCCGTTCTCCGAGTAGACATTAAGCATCTCATAAAGCGAATACCCACACGGCCTTACAGAAGAAAGCTCGCCCGCATATCCGTCAAGCTCGCTGCGCCTTGCCTTGATGTCCGTAAGAGCCTTCTCGTATCCGGGGTCGGTGACAGTGTTGTGGCGCACCTCATAAGCTTCTTTAAGCTGGTCGAGAACGTAACCCTTACGCACCTTATTGGAGTGCAGCTCGAGACAGAACGGTGCAAGACCGATCCTGCCGAGACGTGAATAAACAACATCGAGTGCCGCCTTCTTCTCCGCAGCGAAAAGCACTTTCTGCCCATTCGCAACGGCATTGGCGATTATAGACGTGATGGTCTGCGACTTACCTGTTCCCGGAGGACCGTGGAGCACGAAGCTCGAGCCGTCGCAGGCTCTCTTGATGGCATAAAGCTGTGAAGCGTCCGCGGAGATCGGCAGATATACCGAAGACTCATCGCTGAATCCCGCGCCCGCTTTCTCCATATCTTCATATTCCCAGGTAAGCCGGCCTTCTATGAGGCTTTCCACGATCTTATTAGATGCGATCTCCTCGCGGTAGTTATGAAGGTCGTGCCACATAACAAACTGCGAGAACTTGAACATTCCGAGAACGCAGGCGTCGATTATCTCCCAGTCCGGCTTGGATACGAGAGCACCCTTAAGAGTATCGAATACTCCCTGTACGTTGATCCCGTGTTCGTCTGAAGGTATATCTCCCTCGAGCTCGGGAACGAGTATATCGAAGTCCTGCTTGAGCTTCTCGAGCAAGGTGATGTTAACGACCGCATCGTCGTCGATCTTACGCATGACGTAGCGGCCTACGCCGAATTTTCTTACGAGTTCGACAGGGACGAGAACTACCGGTGCGTAGTATGATCCTTCTTTCTTATCGTCCGTCCATTTAAGAAAACCGCATGCAAGAAAGAGTGTACCCGCACCGTCTTCATCGAGAGCATTGCGGGATTCTCTGTAGAGCTTCTTAAGCCTGTCGTCGAGATCTTTGGTTGTAAGGGCGGAGTAGAGCTTCTTCTCACTGTTTCCCCTAGTCAGGATATCGCTGAATGCACCTGTGTCTGCAAGGTCTTCGAGCTCATATTCCTTGGCAGGGATCGAAGGCTGCTTCTGACCGTCTTCTGTCTCTTTCTCACCTGCTTCGACACGCGAGATTATCGAGTATTCTTTCTCGTCGGAGATGTCGTCTTCGATGCTTCCTGAGGATGTGACCAGCAGCGGTACAGTGCTGCCCTTCATCTTCACGTTAAGAAGCGAATTACGTGTCGTGAGATCAAGAAGCTTACGCTCCCACAGATCGAACTTATCCTTGCCTCGTGAAGATGTGTTCTCGGACATAGTCATTCTCCTTATTCCACTTGAGTGAACAGTTCCATTATAATATAAAAAACGGTTGATGATTAAAGGGAGTCCTATGGAAGATCAAAAGCGAAGAATGTCCATTAAGTCTATATTCTCGCTCCACGAAGATGCAGCGAGCCACGAGGAGATCCGCGACAGACTTCTGTCTGGAGGTCGTGTTACCGGAACCAACATGGTCGTCATGATCTGTGCGATCGGTATAGCATCCGTAGGACTTAACATGAACTCCTCAGCAGTCATTATCGGAGCGATGCTCATATCGCCTCTTATGGGAAGTATCCTCGCCATGGCTTACGGCTCGGTGTCGGGTGATCTGACGATTACAGAGAATCACACGATCGGATTTATCTTCCAGGTATTCGCGAGTATCCTCGTAGCGACGATCTACTTCATACTGTCGCCTGTTAAGGAAGCGACACCGGAGATCATCGCGAGAACGAATCCGACGTTTTATGATGTGATAGTTGCGCTTTTCGGCGGGGTGGCAGGCATCATCGGCCAGACCCGTAAGGACAAGGCTAACAACATAGTTCCTGGTGTCGCGATCGCGACGGCTCTCATGCCCCCTTTGTGCGTGTGCGGCTATTCCATCGCGAGAGGCGACTGGGCCATGCTCGGCGGCGCCGCATATCTGTTCCTCATAAATACATACTTCATCTTCATGTCAGCGTCCATGATCCTCTCGCTTCTCAAGATTCCGCGCGTCCGCGAGCTTACCGAGAAGCAGTGGAAAAGAAGAAAGCGCATCATGATCCGTAACACGATCATTATCATCATCCCGAGCATCATCTACGCGATCGGTATGTTCGCAGAATGACGGGTATTGTCTTCGACATCGACGACACACTGTACAGCAGGCAGGACCTGTTCGTTAAAGCTACAGAGAATGTCCTCGGGATAAGTGTCAGTGACCCGCGCGAATTCGTGCGCATCTTCTATGCCAAGAGCGATCTCAACACGGCCGAACTTGAAGCAGGGAAGATCAGTACCCGCGACTGCAACGGCTGGAGGTTCGAGGAGACATATAAGGAATTGGGGCTCTGCTTCGATCCCGGAGACGGCGTACTTACTGCAGACGAGTATCTCGCGCTTCAAAGCCACATGTGTCTTACAGAAGAGATGAAGGCTCTGCTTACTTATCTTCAAAGGAGAAACGATATCGTTCTCGGTGTGCTGA
>JAEEGL013487638.1_pt1 | contig 10464 bp, 1 predicted proteins | sample 9134231 | NCBI WGS metagenome assembly JAEEGL01 (sample SAMN16246548, study PRJNA631951) | gut metagenome | biome: gut microbiome; feature: rumen; material: fiber-attached | host: Bos | place: Iran: Karaj | collected 2018-10 | reverse complement strand
GCTGAGTAGACATGCCATCGTCGCGAACAGAAGAATGCGTCCGCAGAAGGGTGTAAGTGTTTTGTGCATAGTGCTTTAAAGTTAGTGTGCCTTCGTAAAAGGCAAGGTTAGTAATTAAGGATTAATTGTGCTGCAAAAGTAATAAAAATCCGAATAGGTCGGCTGATCTCCACAAAAAAAAATGTGTCATAAAATTATATAACAATGTATTAGATTTTCTATACACAAATGGTTATTTGTAAATAATTTATTGTACAAATTTTTTTTTGTTCCATGGGAGATAAGATTTTTTTATTTATATTTGCATTTGTTAATAGAAATAATTGTATAACTAATATTTATTCAAAATGAAGAAGTTCCTATTTTTTGTGATGGCGGTATTGGTGACAGTTCCGTCCGGTTATTCCCAAAACAGGGTTACATTTACGGAAACCTTCAATTCAACAAATTGTAGTTTTACACGCAGTCCGCAAAATTCATGGTTGTTGGACACTGTGTTGAATGTCAGTGGAAAAGCTGCATGGGGATTTGTGCCAAATGCGGAAGGTGACAGCATTGAACTGATATCTCCTGTGTATGATTTGAGCAAATATTCATATGCATACTTGCGTTTTTCACACATCTGCAAAGTATCCGATTTGGACTATGTGGCGGTGGAGTACAGGGAAAACTATGTGGGCTCCAAATGGAAAGCTGTATCTATAGCGGATTACAGGGGGGCGAGCACCGCGTTCCGCAGGCAGGGGCGTTTCAGTCACGAAAGCTATCTGGAATGGCAGAAGGCTGATTTGATGGCGGAACCGGACAATTCATGGTGGAAAGTGGAGTTGTTCGACATCAGTCAGGATGTCGCCTATGCTGAGGTGCAGTTCAGATTCATTATCAGAAAGGGTTCCACGGTGGGCACCAATTTTGCCTGGGGTTGGTTCATTGACAATTTTGAGCTGATTGTCTCCACCATGCAGATCAATCCTCCAGTAGTGCAGTTTGTGCAACCTCTGACCAACGGACTTGTGTTCGGCCCTGGCCCATACACCATATATGCGAAGGCTGCCAAAAGGACGATATGTCCGTTGAATAATCCGGTGCTCCGGCTTACTTACACCGCATTGAACGGTTCTGTTGTACGTGATTCCATCCTGATGACGGCGTATGAGGGTGACAGCATGTGGATGGCGGTGATTCCTCCGCAAAAGGTCGGCACGCAGGTGGCGTATACGGTTTATGCAGCGGATACGGTCGGCAATAACAATATTGCCTCTTCCGGCTATACCATAGGAAGGGAGTGGGGGTTGGACAGCAACTGTGTCGCCCTGCTCTCCATTGACTCCCCCTTTGTGGGGGCTTTGACAGGACAGGCGAACAAAGTTTGTGTGACGATTCAGAACCGTGGCTTGAGCAATCTGACATCAGCACTTATACGTTGGCGTGTCAACGGTGTGGACCAAACCCCGATGAAGTGGACCGGGAACCTGCCGGAAGGATTCAGCGGCATTGTATATTTGGGTACCTATGTTCCTGTCAACAGTGTGGATACCATTGAGGCAACCGTGAGCCTGCCCAACAATGATCCTGTAAACAATACAGGCGATACTGCGGCCAGTAAGAATGTTTATGCATGTTCTTCCTATATCAGTGGTATCTATACTGTCGGCCCGAACGAGAAATATACCAGTATTGGTGATGTGATGGAACTGATCCGTGTTTGCGGTGTAAATGGTGATGTGAACATCAGCGTGACAGGCGGAATTTATCCTGAAGTATTGGACTTTAGTGATTTGTGGTATCCTTTGAGCGGACACAAACTGACTGTCACCTCCGCTACCGGGAATGCGAATGATGTGGTCATCACCGGCACTTCTGCTCCAGGAACAAAGGCGTATTTTAAGAACAGCCGGAACATCGTGCTGACAAACCTCACTTTTGAAGGTACGGGTACCGGTATTTTGTTTGAGGAGGACAACGAAAACATTGAAATCAGCCATTGCCGCATTTTGTTGGACACCGAGACCTCCACCACTTATGCCGGCATTGCCATCCCGGATTGCACTCCGGACAAGATTCGCATTCTGGATAATTATATCAGGGGTGCTTATTACGGCTTGTATACGAAGGGGGTGAGTGCTACGCAGAAGATGACCAACATCACTTTCTGTAACAACACACTGGTGGAGCCATATTATGGTACATTATTATATTATACGGATTTCGACTACGTGGATAATAACAGGATATATTCCCGTTCCAAGAATGCCGTCATGTTGTTCGGGTTGGACATGACCAACTGTAATGCGGAGTCGGTGTCAGGGAACCGGATTATCACCATGTCGCCGGTTTCCCAGGGTCAGGGCATATACGCCTCCTACTTCAATGAGGACAGCAGCCGTGCGGCGGTGATTGCAAACAACGAAATCATCTATAATGTCACAGCGGCCTGCTATGGCATTGACGCCCGTTATTCGCAGGCCGAATTCTACCACAACACGGTCATCATGTATGGCAGCGCCGCTTCATACGGCCTGTACTGCACCAACACAATGCAGGGCATGGACATGCATTTCTACAACAACAATTTTGTCTGCTACAACAACGGATACCCGGTCTATTTCACCGGCAAAACGCTGATAGGTTTGGAAATCCTGATGGATTACAACAACTGCTACGGTAACACCTATGTCGGATATTTTGGTGTCGGCATTACTGATGTTAATGTCTGGTCACAACAGGTGCAGGACCAGCATGCGGTGAATGTCAATCCATTGTTCTATGATTATACAGTCAGCGGCAAATGTGCCAATTACACAGGCCTCATCTGTCCGGTCGGACGTATCGTCAGGGATATTTTGGATTCGGTCCGTTACGGTTCCACCGCGATAGGCTGCTACACTTCGCAGTCTTACGATTTTGATGTGCTCCCGCTCAGCTTTGAGGCACCTGCAGGTTCCGTCACTATCAACCAGTCCGCTCCGGTCAAGGTGCGGATAATGAATAACAGTTCCAAGACAAGCCTGACTTCCGTCAGGGTGAACTGGACTGTCAACGGAAAGTTGCAGACCCCGTATGACTGGAAGGGCAGTCTGGCGCCTTATCAGGATACGCTGCTGAACATAGGGAATTTCCTTCCCGCTCCTGAAAACAATATTCTTGTGGTCTGGACTGAGATGCCCAACGGCATGCGGTCGGATGACTATCGTGGGAATGATACTGTACGGACTGTCGTCTACGGATGTGCCGGTCCGATGGCAGGTGTTTACACTATCGGGGCGGGCAAAGATTTCGCCACAATTGAGGAGGCTATGGGCGTCATATCCATCTGTGGTGTGGGCGGACCGCTGACCTTCAAGTTGGAAAAGGGTACTTACGGTCCATTGACGCTGAATCAGATAGCGGGTGTTAACAGCAAAAATACACTGACCTTCACTTCCGTTAGCGGAAACGCCTCTGATGTGGTGTTCACGGGTGCATCGCCTGTCATCACAATTTCGAACTCCTCCCATGTCCGTATCACCCATGTGACGGTGGACGCCTTGAATTATACCTATGCGATTCGGATCATGGGGGCTTCCAAAGATGTGCAGGTCAAGTGCTGCAACATATCATTGAACCCGAAAAACACAAGCGGGCAGTATGGCATCTACGCAAATAATGACGGCTCCATCCGAGATAGTGTGCTTCTGGTCGGGAACCGGATTGACGGAGGTTATTACGGCATCTATTTTTACGGCGGGACTGGCAGTCCGGCAGCCCAGCACGGGCGTTACAACCGTGTGGACAGCAACACCGTCTCCAATGTATATTATTATAGCATCTATTTGTGCTATGCCGATTGTGAAAGTGTTTCCCATAATGTCATTACGGACAGGATGCAGAACAACAATACGGCGTTTTATGGCATCTATTCTTATTATTGCAACCAGAAGTATGTCACCAACAACTTTGTCAATGCAGCCTATCCCAATTATACGGGCAGTGTGGCGGGTGTCTACATCTCTTATTCCAATTACAGCACATATGCGCAGAGCACTACGGACACCACCTATATCCTGAACAATGACGCGCGTGTGCACCATGCCTCCTCAAACTACACCTATCCAATTTATGCAAATTATACCGGAAACACGCAGATCATGCATAATTCAGCCTATGCGACATCCACCGGAAATTATGGCTACGGCATATATTCATGGGCTGCCAACCCATACTATTGCCAGTTACGGAACAATAATGTGTATATGGTAGGAGGCACAACCGGGTATCCTTTATATTGTGGCGGTACAATCGGCTATTTCCAGATGTCCGGCAACAACATTTACCGTGAGAAGGGCAACAACCTTGCCTATATGGGCGGCGCCAGAACCACTTTGGCCCAAGTGCAGAACTATGACAAGACGGCAACAAGTGTGATGCCTGACTATATTGACCTGGCCGCATCAAGGCAGGTTTGCAGCAATAAGGGCATAACCGCCGCTCCGGTGACCAATCTCTATTACCAGAAGTATGGTTACCGTGACCTGTTGGATTCAGTCCGTCCCTCCAAGGATGTGACTCGCGGAGCCTATGAGGTCACACCGTTGGTCAATGATGCCAGGCTGGTGACTTTTTTGGAACCGTCCTCAACCGTGCTTTCGTATGGCACCAGCACCGATGTGAAGGTGGTCCTGTATAACAGGGGGGACAGTGCGCTCACCTCCTGTGTCATCGGTTGGGATGTGAACGGGGTTTCCCAAACTGCTGTGAAATGGACGGGATCCCTCTACCAGAATCAGAGCATTGCCGTCAAATTGGGGAGCCTGCAGGTGCTTGACAGCACGTATGTGATTACAGCCTATGCTTCCGATCCGAACGGGAAGAAGGACGACTTTCCTGGAGACAACACAATCTCAATAGAGGCACAGGGTTGTGTCATGCAGTTGAACGGAACCTACGTGGTGGGCAACAGCAAAAGTGCGGACATGCCTTTTGAACGTGCCGTAAGGATCATTGAGAAATGCGGTGTGTCCGGACCGGTGACATTGAAGGTGGAAAACGGAACCTACAGGGTCAATATGTATTTCTCCACAATCATTGGCATGTCTGACAAAACCCCCATCACCGTCACTTCACTTTCTGGCGACAGCAGCGATGTGGTGATTGAGGCGGCGGCCGAGGCTCCGGCAATGGTTCTGGGTTATACGCACAACTTCACGGTTTCACATGTGACCGTCAGCGGTTTTTCCGGCGGTTCCAACTCCACAGCCATCCAATTGGTTGGCGGCAACAAGCATCTGACCATTCGTGGGTGTCATCTGAACACAGCGCGTCTGAACAGCCAGAAGGTGGCGGATGTGGCCGTTTATTCCGACAAGCCTTCCGATCCTGACACGGTGCTGGTGATTGCACAGAACACCATCACAGGCAATGGCGGAATCTATCTGTACGGGAACAGTTCCGCCAGATCGTACGATGTGCGGATTGACAGCAACCGCATCTTGAGTCCGTACCATCATGCCATTTACACCTATTATTATGACATACGTTCCATCAACAATAACTTTATCCACAAGGAGGCAAATGAGTCAGTCTGCCAATTTGGGATTTATCCGCAATATACATATGGCGTGGCCAGACATGCCACCACCATCAGCAATAACCGGGTGCATGGGAATTATTTTTACAGCCTGTATATGAGCAACAACTATTCCATGGGCTATACCTCCTGGAACATCAACTATCCGTTGCTGATCACCAACAACGAGTTCATCTTCACCGGATCCAATTCAGGGTATAATTTCACATTCTGGAACAGCGGCGGCTATCTGATTATCGCCAACAATACCCTGATTGTCCCCCAAGGCGCCAGCAGGACTTACATGATGAGCATATGGACATATAATCCCGGACATTTCAAGTGCATGAACAACAATTTTGTGAACTATGGCAACTGCACCAATATTTTCCATACCAACATGACCAACCAGAACACATATATGGATGTATGGGACTACAACAACTATTGGATAGGTAACGGCCAGTTCAGTTATAATGGTGCCACCTTCAAAACAGTGTCCGGATTCAGCAACATGCTGGGAAACAACCGCGATGCCAATTCCACGGAGCGTGATCCGAGGATTCTTTATGCCGACTCCATCGCAAAACCCACTTCGTGGGCAGGGATGCTATGTCCGCCTGCGGATTCGGTGTACACTGACATCCTTGGCATGCAGCGCAGCACCCCCACTTATAAGGGCTGCTATTCGGAGACCTTTAACGTGGATGCTGCCATGATGGGTTTTGTGGAGCCTTCGTTCGAATCAGTGTCAGCCGGCGACCCCGTGCCTGTAAAGGTAAGTTTGAAGAATGTCGGCAAAGACACCATCAGCACCCTGACCATCCGCTGGACAGTGGACGGTGTCGCGCAGACGCCCGTTAGCCTTGCCAATATGAAATTCGCCTCCCAGGAGACTCGTGAGGTGTCAATCGGCAGTTTCATTGCCGGGAGCAACCGGAGCAGCACCACCATTGTGGTTTGGAGCGAGAATCCGAACGGAAGGCCGGACAACAACACCAACACCGACACCATCCGCAGGAATCTGCTCGTCTGTAGCAAGGCCTTGGCGGGGAAATATGTGGTCGGTCCAAGTGCCAAAGCCGATTTTGCCGATTTGGGCCAGGTGGTTTCCCTGCTTAATTATTGCGGTATCTCCGCTCCGGTGGTGATAGAACTGGAATCCGGAAGTTATCCTGCGATAGAGATGGGGAATATTGCGGGTGCCAGTGCCACAAATACGATAACCTTCACTTCCGTCATCCGAAACCGCGAAGCGGTTGTGATTGGGGCGGAAAAGTCCCCATCTTTAGCATTGAAAGGTTCCAGATTTGTCCGGTTTGAGGATGTGACCATCGGTAACACCACCGGTTCCAATAACCTTGTGGCCGTGTCATTATCCGGATACATTGATGATGTGATGTTCCGCCATTGCAACCTGTATGCCTACGCTGCCGCCACTTCCAACAACTCCATGGTTGTGGATTATTCCTGCAACACTGCTGCAAATGCCACCAACTATTTGAAGAATGTGCGTTTTATAGGCAACGAGGTGCGCGGCGGATATTACGGCTTCTACCTGTACTATGCGGGCGGCAATGCAAACAACTGCAAGACGTCGGCGATGAACCGGGCCTCTGTGCGGATTGACAGCAACTATATTTACGACCAGTATTACTATGCTGTCTATTCCTACCATTATTCCCATGTGGAGAGTTTCTCCCACAACACGGTTGTGGCGCGTTCAAGTGCAAGCTACCACTATGGAGCCTACTTCTACTACAACTTGGTGGACAGCATCAGTGGCAACCATATACGGCAAAGCGTGAACTATTCGTACAGCGGATTGCAGCTGCACTACCTTAACAACACCTCCTATTTCGGTTCGGACATCCTGCCTGCAGTGGTGGACAATAACGAGATGGTGGTTCGCGGTCAGACGTATGCCTATGGATTCTACATCTATTACTGCAATGCGTTGGTCGCCAACAATTCGGTGTACTGCAATGGGCCGACAAACTATGCCCTTTATCTCGGGACTACTTCTAACGGTTACAAATTGGAGTTCATCAACAATATCCTGATGACGGAGGGCGGTTCAACCAACAACTATCTGATCTATTGCTCTGCCGCCGCTACGCTGACCACTTATCCAATAATTATGGATTACAATGATTATTACACATCCAGTTCAAAGAAGACTGCATTCTATTGCGGATCGGCGCAGACATTTGCCACCTGGAAGACTGCCTACAACATGGAGGCCCACTCGTTGGAGATTAAGCCGGACTTCCACAATCTGCCTGAAGATTTGAGCATAGGCCAGTTTGATGACCGGTTGAAGTGTAACCGCCATTCCCGGGTGATGCGGGATATAAACAACGGTGAGCGCACCAGCCTGACCATCATGGGCGCCTACAGCATACCGCTGTTCGAGGGCTACGATTTGCAGGCCGAGGTTTTTGTGGAACCAACGGTGGGCGGTATCCAATGTTTTCCGGACAGGACACCTGTGAAACTTGGCATCTACAACATGGGCACCTATAATGCGGACTTCACTGCAATACCGGTGACACTCTGCCTGAAATGCGAGAGCGACTCGGTGAACTTTGTGAAGAAGATCATACTGAATAATGGCGGCATAGGCATCATGAAGCGAGACACTTTCGAACTGGAGCCGGCCATGGACATCACCTATCCCGGCCTGTACAGGCTGACGGCATGGCTTGAGTGGGCGAAGGATCAGAATTCCAGCGATGACACGCTGAACCTGGACTACTACGTTGATAAGACGGTGCTGCCGTATGACAACGACTTTACAGGCACTTTCGCTGGTGTTGCGACCAACCAGGCCTACGGTGACATCTCGTGGGATGTGGTGAACAGCAATCCGGTGATTGCTCCGGTGTACGGCACGGGCAGCCTGCTGTTCCGCTCGTCGGAGGCCCGCGGATCCATCAGCCAGGCGCTGTTCACATCTGTGAGCTTGCAGGGCACCTATAATCCGCGTCTCTATTTTTGGTATGCGCATGACAACAGGAACCCGTATCAGCGGGATCAGATGGATGTCCGCATCTCCCAGGACGGCGGCGCCACCTTCAGGACGCTGCAGACACTCTACCGCTATGACGCCAAGTGTGCGCAGCCGACATGGAAGGAATACAGGATAGACCTGTCAAATTACCAGAAAGGCAACTGCATCATCATCGCCTTCACGGCGTATAGCTATGGTGGCGGCGACCAGACGGTGGATCGTGTCAGAATTGTTGCACAACAGGATATGCGTGTGCTGGTTGATACTCCCAAGGTTTCGGACTTCGTTGCCTGCAACCTGACTGGCAGAAGCCTTACCGTATATCTGGAGAACCTGACCGGCCAGAAGGTTCCGTTCAAGGCAGGCGACTCCGTGACAGTGGAGATGAGCGGCGCTTCCAATTTTGTGTATAAAAAGGCTCTGACCGGACGTCTGGAGAACCGTGAGACTGACACTTTGACGCTTGCTCCGATTGATTACGTGGGCGGCGGACAGTTTGACGTGAAGGTCTATGTGAACTCGGTTGACAGCAACGCGGCCAACGACACGGCGAAGTTCAGCCTGAACCTGAACCCGGATCTGGCGGTGGTCTCCCATGACGCTATCGGCTATACGGAGCCTGGCGACACGGTGTATGTTGGCTTCACGATGAAGAATACGGGTAATCTTGACATTGTCACGCCGTTTGACGTCCGTGTGGTGGTGAACCGCGAGGATACGGTGGTTGAGCGCATCAGCCAGGTGCTGAAGCCGGGCGACACTCTGTACCACCGGTTCGGCAAAGGCATTATCGTGCCGATGACGACGGCCGACCAGCCGTATTACCTGCTGGATGTGGCCGCGCTGCTGCCTTGCGACGCGGACGGTGACAACGACACGGTGCGTATCATCGGTAATGTGAACATCATTGACAACGGCATCCTCTCAATCACCGCTCCAGTGTCCGGCCAGTGCGCTATGGGCGGTGAGCTGTCAAAGATTGAGGTGCGCCTGTTCAACAACGGTAACGTGGACAATACGGACAGCGTGGTGCTGACGGCGGTGATTGACAGTGCTGGCAAGGCCTGCATGACACTGACGGAGAAGATCGCACCGATGTATGCGGGCGAGAACCGCAACTATACTTTCAGGCAGCAGTATCGTGTGCCCCGTTTGAGTGTGAACGGTGCACGTGAGACCTACAGGGTGACAGTTTATATGGTTTCCTTGGACGGTGATTTTGACCGCGGCAATGATACGGCTTCGGTGGAAGCCTGTGTCGAGGGCGGAGTGGGCATTGGAGACGCTGTTGCCGACCGTTGGACGGTTGGTCAGAACGTGCCGAATCCTGCGTCCGATGTGACACGTATACCTTACGAACTCCCAGAGGCAGGCGTGCTGACATTACGCATAATGGGTCTGAACGGTCAGGTTCTGTATCGTGAAGAGATGCAGACTGAGGCCGGTTCGGGTGACATCCGCGTGAATGTTTCCGACTTTGCGTCCGGTGTGTATTACTATAGCGTGGAATACTGCGGCGAACGTGTTGTCAGGAAGATGAACATTGTGCGGTAATAATTATAATGTAGGGACGCGGCGCGCCGCGTCCCTACATTATAATTATAAATAATTGTAAAGACGGGCGCCGGAGGGAGCCCGTCTTCATGTAGGAAAATGCGTCCGGAGGCCGAAAAACCTTCCAAACATCCCTTTGATTTTTCTCCTCGACGGTGTCGTTTCCGCCCGGAACGGCACCGGCGCGGCCCCGGAATCAGATGCAACAGGCTGTACCGCATGATGTTAGCTTTATGCAAAAAATATTTTCATAAAAGTGTTTTTTGTATTGCAAAAGGTAGTACTTTTGCATTCCCGAAACGGAGGGGCGCAGCCCCGTGTTCCGGGAGAGTTCTTTGAACAGGATGGAGAT
>JAEEGL011817591.1_pt1 | contig 10464 bp, 12 predicted proteins | sample 9134231 | NCBI WGS metagenome assembly JAEEGL01 (sample SAMN16246548, study PRJNA631951) | gut metagenome | biome: gut microbiome; feature: rumen; material: fiber-attached | host: Bos | place: Iran: Karaj | collected 2018-10 | reverse complement strand
TCGCAGGAGGCCGCCGAAAATGAAAAAGAACTCTAAGATTTCGGCTGTTCCCTACATTTTCTGGATTCTGGTATTTACCATTATCCCGTTTTTACTTGTCATTTACTACGCATTTACGGACGGAAATACGGGCGGATTTTCACTTATCAATATCAAAAACTCGAGCATTTATCTGCCGGTTTTAATCAAATCGGTCTCTCTTGCGTTTGTTGCAACGGTAATATGTCTTCTTATCGCATATCCGCTTGCATATATAATGTCAAGAAAATCCGCGGCGGTACAGCGCGCGTTCATGATGCTTATAATGCTTCCGATGTGGATGAACTTCTTACTCAGAACTTATGCATGGATGACGATACTTGAAGACAACGGAATTATAAACAACATCCTTATGTTCTTCAACCTGTCCCCTCTTCGCATGATAAACACCTCTGGCGCGGTTGTTCTCGGAATGGTATACAACTATCTGCCGTTCATGGTGCTTCCGCTTTTCTCGATAATGACGAAAATAGACAAAAGCATTGTTGAAGCGGCGCAGGATCTCGGCTGCAGTCCGACAAACGTAATCAAGAAAATCGTCTTTCCTCTGAGTTTTCCGGGTATTGCAACGGGCATTACAATGACGTTCGTGCCATGCGTCAGTACCTTTATTATATCAAGGCTCCTGGGAGGAAGCGACTGCTATCTCATCGGCGACCTTATCGAAGAACAGTTCAAACTAAAGGATATTGGTTTCAGCGCGGGCTCCGCCACGTCGCTCGTACTTATGGTTGTGGTACTCATAAGCATGGGTATTCTCAACCAGTTTGACAGTGATGAAATGGAGGATGCGATAAAATGAAAAAAGTATTCTCATCATTTTACACCGTTTTATGCTTTGCGTTTCTGTACGTGCCGATAATCGTACTGATTATCTTCTCGTTCAACACGAGCAAGGGCTCAACCTGGACGGGATTTACATTCAAATGGTATGCGGAGCTTGTCAGAAACAAGGAAATTATTTCATCATTTATAAATACGCTTATCGTCGCGTTCTTCGCTTCGATTTTTGCGACTATTCTCGGAACAACCGCGGCGTTCGGTATTCACAACATGAAAAAGTTTTCCAAAAATACGCTCAGAACGCTGACGTATATCCAGATACTGAACCCCGAAATAGTTACGGGTATTTCACTTATGATACTCTTTGCGTATTTCAAGATGTCCGCGGGCTTTGCGACGCTTATCATGGCGCACATCACGTTTTGTGTACCTACCGTGGTACTCAGCGTGCTGCCTAAACTGCGGCAGATGAACATCAGTCTTTACGAGGCGGCGATGGACCTCGGATGCAATCATTTCCAGGCGTTTATGAAGGTGGTCATTCCGGAAATCATGCCCGGTATAATTTCAGGCTTTCTTATGTCGCTGACGTATTCGATAGACGACTTCGTTATCAGTTATTTTACGTCGGGAACAACGTCTCAGACGCTCCCCGTCGTAATATACAGCATGACGAAAAAGCAGGTAACTCCGACAATATACGCTTTATCGACAATTATGTTTGTGGGCGTACTCGTCGTACTGATTGCATACAATATGATTGACATAAGATTTGAAAATCAAAAGAAAAAAGAACTTGGAGCAAAAAATTAAATTTATATACAGGAGAAAAAAATGAAAAAATTATTCACTTGCTTTGTTTTATCCGTTTTCACGCTTATCCTTGCAACGTCCGTTTTCGCGGAAGTGGAGGTTGCAGACAAAAGTTACTATGAAAAATTCAAAGATCAGAACATTACCATTAACGTCTACAACTGGGGCGAATACATTTCAGACGGCTCGGAAGACAGCATGGACGTTATAAAGGAATTTGAAGAAATAAGCGGAATTGACGTAAACTACACGCTTTTTGACACGAATGAGGATATGTACGCGAAACTCACGAACAGCACTAACGTTTACGACATCATCGTTCCGTCCGACTATATGGTAGCGCGCCTTATAGAAGAAGACAGGCTTGAAAAAATAAATTACGACAACATTCCGAATATAAAATTTGTTGATGACAGATACAGATTTGTGGACTTTGACCCCTCTGCCGAATATTCCGTTCCTTATACATGGAATCTTGTCGGACTGGTTTACAATACAAAGTACGTTACAAAAGAGCAGGCTTCTTCCTGGAACGTCCTTTGGGACGAATCATTAAAGAACAAGGTGCTTATGTTCGGAAACGTAAGAGACGCTTTCGGTATTGCGCTTGTCAAGCTCGGATACTCCATGAACACCGAAAACCCCGACGAAATCAGAGCGGCGGCGGAAGAGCTCATGAAGCAGAAAGAAGTAAACCAGGCTTACGCAATGGACCAGACGTTTGACAAAATGGCAAACGAAAACGCTTATGCGGCGCCTTATTATGCGGGCGACTGCTTAACCATGATGAAGAGAAACGACGATCTTGCGTTCACATACCCGAAAGAGGGCGTAAACATCTTTATCGACGCTTTCTGTATTCCGAAAGGCACGCAGAACAAGGAAGCTGCCGAAGCGTTTATAAACTTCATGTGCGAGACGGAAGTTGCGGCTGCAAACTGTGAATTCATCTCATATTTCACCCCTCAGACGGAGGCAAACAAGCTTATTGAAGTTGACGAGAGAATCGTTCCGAGCGACGAGGTTATCGAGAAATCGGAAACGTTCGTTATGCTTTCCGATGATGCAAACGCGCTTATGGAGTCGTTATGGATTTCCATTCGCGCCACTTCCCCGTTTAACAACACAATATTCCCGCTTGCGATAATCCTGGGACTTGCGCTTGTTATATTCATTATTCTCTTTATAGTAAGAAAGCGCAAAAAAGATAAGAATTATTATTAAAATAAAACAACAAAAAAACTTCGGAACTTTCGTTCCGAAGTTTTTTATTTCGCTTTTTAAACTTTAAGATCCGATTTTTTCGTGAGCGTTCCGCTGAATTTTTCAAGCGCGGGTTTTACGCAGTTTTCAATGAATTCCGTCGTCTGCTCCGCCGCCCTGCCGGTGTATTTTTCGGGAGAAACGATGCTTTTTATTTCATCGTACGTAAGGCCAAATTCGCTGTCGGAGGCGATTCTTTCAAGTAAATCATTGCCTTTTCCCTGCTCTTTTACGGCTTTTCCCGCTTCTATCGAATGAACTCTTATTTTCTCGTGCAATTTCTGTCTGTTTCCGCCCTTCTTTACGGCGTCCATAAGTATATTTTCGCTCGCCATGAACGGAAGCTCCGACATAAGCCTTGATTTTATCATTTCGGGATATACTACAAGTCCCGACGACACGTTGATATATATATTGAGAATCGCATCAACCGCAAGGAATGCTTCAGATACCGAAATACGCCTGTTTGCAGAGTCGTCGAGCGTTCTTTCAAACCACTGCGTCGACGCGGTGATTGCGGGATTGAGCGAGTCGCAGATAACGTATCTTGCAAGCGCGCAGATTCTTTCGCATCTCATGGGGTTTCTCTTATAAGGCATTGCCGACGAGCCGACCTGATTTTTCTCAAAAGGCTCCTCCATTTCTTTAAAGGACTGCAAAATACGCATATCGTTTGCAAATTTATAAGCACTCTGCGCGATTCCCGAAAGCGTTGCAAGGATTGCCGAATCGATTTTTCTCGAATAGGTCTGTCCCGAAACGGGAACAACACCGTCAAATCCGAAATCTTCCGCTATCATCTGTTCCATTTTCTTAATTTTTCCGGAATCGTTTCCGAAAAGCTCCATAAAGCTTGCCTGCGTACCGGTCGTACCCTTTGAGCCGAGCATTTTAAGGTTTAATATTCTGTATCTGAGCTCGTCAAGGTCGTACAGCAGCTCGTTTATCCAAAGAGTCGCCCTTTTGCCGACCGTCGTACATTGCGCGGGCTGAAGATGCGTATATCCGAGGCACGGCATATCCTTATATTCAAGCGCAAAATCGGAAAGATTTGAAATTACCGAGCACAATTTTGCTTCGACGATTTTCATCGCCTCTTTGAGAACAATTATATCGGTATTGTCGCCGACGTAGCAGGACGTGGCGCCCAGATGTATTATCGGAGCGGCGTTCGGGCAGTCTTCTCCGAATGCGTATATATGCGCCATAACGTCGTGTCGTACTTCTTTTTCTCTCGCCTTTGCCTTTTCGTAATCGACGGTATTGATATGTTCCGACATTTCTTTGATTTGTTCGTCGGAAATATCAAGGCCGAGCGCTTTTTCCGCTTTTGCAAGAGAAAGCCAGAGTTTTCTCCACGTGGTAAACTTCATATCGTCGGAAAACAGATACTGCATTTCGGAAGAGGCGTAGCGCGTTGAAAACGGACTTACGTATGAATTGTGTTCAGACATTTTAATCTCCTTATTTCTTTTCGTCAATAAGCTTTTGAACTGCCGCAAGCTTTGCGCACAGGCAAAGCACCTTTATTCCTTCTTCAAGGTCCGAAATCGGCGGGAACGACGGCGCAATTCTTATGTTCGAGTCGTTCGGGTCGTTATGATAAGGATAGGTCGCTCCCGCGTCGGTGAGTACGACTCCGATATCCTTTGCAAGACTTACCGTTTTTCTTGCACAGCCTTTATAAACGTCAAGGCTTATGAAATATCCGCCTTTCGGGTGGGTCCATTCGGCAATTTTTGTGTCGGCAAGTTTTTCGTCAAGAATATTGAGGCAGACTTCGAATTTCGGGCGCAGGATTGCCGCATGTTTTTTCATATACTCTCTCATGCCGTCCGCCGTCTTGAAATATCTCACGTGGCGCCACATATTCATTTTGTCGTGGCCTATCGTCTGTTTCTGCATTATGGATTTTATGTGGTCGATATTGTTTCTTGACGCGCCGAGCGCCGAAACGCCCGAGCCCGGGTACGTTATTTTTGACGTTGACATAAATATAAGCGGCATATCTTCATTTCCGTATTTCTCGCATTCGGGAAGTATGTCGACAAGCGTATCTCCATTATCGTAAATATCGTGAATTGCGTACGCGTTATCCCAGAAAAGTCTGAAATCCTTTGCTGCGGGCTTCATGGACGCAAGTCTTTTTATCACTTCGGGAGAATACGTCGTTCCCGTCGGGTTGCTGTATTTCGGAACGCACCACATTCCCTTTACCGCTTCGTCTTTTATAAGTTCCTCCACGACGTCCATATCGGGTCCGTTATCATTAAGCGGAACGTTTATCATCTCTATCCCCAGCGACTCGCATATTGCAAAATGTCTGTCGTATCCGGGAACGGGACAGAGAAACTTTACCTTATCAAGCTTTACCCACGGCTGATTTACGCCGACTACTCCGTAAAGCATGTATCTTGCGACAGCGTCGTACATAAGGTTAAGACTCGAGTTGCCGCCGACTATAATCTGATTCCACGGCACGCCGATTATTTCGGAAAAAATCTTCTTTGCATAGTCAAGTCCGTCGACAAGACCGTAATTGCGGCAGTCGAAGCCGTAATCGGTATAGCAGTCGGCGTTGCAGGTTATGACTTTTAACATATCTTCCGACAAATCGAGCTGTTCCTTGCACGGTTTTCCGCGCGTCATATCGATTTTCAGCCCTTTTGCCTTTATATTTTCATATTCTTTTTGCAATTCCTTTTTTTCCGCTTCAAGTTCTTGAGCGGACATGTTGAAATAATTCATCAGAGTATTATCCTTTCACAAAAATATCCTGAATTATTATAACTCAAATTATGCGAATTTGCAATAGTTTTATTATTTTTTCAAAATATTTTGAATAATTTCCGATATATTTTTGCAAAAATCACATTTTCGGTCAATAAAATATATTATTTTTCAAAAGAAATATGAAAACATAAAAACGGCTGTCTTGCGACAGCCGTATTATATTCAAAATTATTCGGAAACCGCGTTGAGCAGTCCGTATTCGTCGTTTTTCTTTTTATATACAACGCTGTTTGCGCCCGTTTGCGAGTTTGTAAACAGGAAAAATTCGTGTCCGAGCAGATTCATCTGCAAAACAGCTTCTTCAGGAGTCATGGGTTTCATGACGAAACTCTTTACTTTGGTAATTTTGATTTCATCTTCTTTCAGGTCGTCCCACTGGCTTTCGGCAAGCACCGTTTTGTCAAATGCGCCTATTTTAAGCCTTCTTGCAAGTCTTGTCTTGTTTTTCCTTATCTGTCTTTCAATAATATCTACGCTCTTGTCAAGCGCATTTAGTATATTATCGTCCTCCACTTCTGCGCGGAACATTGTTCCGTTCTGGTAAATCGTAATCTCAATAATCTCTTTGTTTTTTCTGGAACGAAGTACGACGTTTGCGTCAGATTCAATGTCAAAGTATTTATCGAATTTGCTGAGCTTGTCATTGATCTTTTTTGAAATACTGTCTGTTACTCTGAATTTTTTTCCGGTAATTGCGATTTTCATGATACTTCCTCCTGACCTGTTTTTATAAAGGCTTCCCTTTACATTTATATTATACCATATACAATTTTAAAAGTAAATATAAAAGGAGGAAAATATCGTAAAAATTTAACCGAAAAATCAGATTTCTTTCGACAAATGCCGCGTTACATGACAGCTCATGTTTACTGCCAGCGGAAGTCCCGCAATATGCGTCGGGAAATATTCGATATTTACTCCCAGCGCCGTCGTGTTTCCGCCGAAGCCCTGCGGGCCGATATCAAGCATGTTTATTCTTGAAAGCAGCTCTTTTTCCATTTCCGCGTAGTTTTTATTCGCGTTTCTTACGTCAATATCACGCAAAAGCGCTTTTTTTGCAAGATACGCGCAATACTCGAAATCTCCGCCGATTCCTACGCCCACAATTACGGGAGGACACGGGTTTCCGCCTGCTTTTCTCACGGTATCGACAACAAAATCTTCTATATCCTCTTTTGTTGCCGACGGAGTGAACATTTTAACGGCGCTCATATTTTCACTGCCAAAGCCTTTGGGAGAAACCGATATTTTAACCTTGTCCCCTTTTGTGATTTCGGTATAAAGGATTGCCGGCGTGTTGTCGTCGGTGTTTATTCTGTCGAAAAGCGGGTCGGATACAACCGATTTGCGAAGATAGCCGTTTATATACGCGTTGGCAACACCTCCGTTTACCGCGTCTTCAAGCGGTTCTCCCGAAAGATGCACGTCCTGCCCGATTTCAATGAAAACGACCGCCATACCGGTATCCTGACATATCGGGACGTTTAAGTTTTTCGCGGCTTTGAGGTTTTCGGAAAGTTTTCCGAGAACCGATTTTGCAAGCTCGTTTTGTTCTTTTTCGCGCGCGTTTTCAATCGACGTCCTTACACATTCGGGAAGCTCGTAATTTGCGCGTATAAGGAGTTCCTCGACCGTTTCTTTTATTAATTGCGTGTTTACTTCTCTCATTTTACGTTCCTTTTTATTATCCGTTAAAATCGTTATAGAAATACTGCGCGTCGGGGTCTTTATATCCATATTCCTGCGCATATTTTTCCATCATATCGTCGCTCGGCGTCTCGAGGTCGTTTTCCTTTTTATCGTTTTCGTACGTGAGCCTGTCGCGCTGTTCTTCCAGCTCGCTTATCTGTTTATTGAGGGAATTGATGTCAATCTGCTGTTTTATGCCTATCATAAGCAAAAACAATATTATAACGGTAATAATTATGTATTTTGCAATTTTCATAACGTCCCTCCGCTTTTACAGTCTTATGGGTTTTGCAATCCTTCTTTTCATTCTTGCTGTATATACAAAAAGTTCAAATCTTTCTTTTGAGCGCAAAACAAATGCTTTTACGATTTTTAACGGCAAAAAAAGCAGTTTAAATAGCTTTATGACATAATCGATTACAAAGCAGACCGTCTTCAGTATAAGCCTTGAAACCGTTTTTTTATATATTACAAAGCCAAAAAACATAACCGGTATCTCATACCACTTCATATTTCCGTCGTTGAAGCTGTATGAATTAAAAACGACGATTACGGCGCAAATAATCATAAACAGAAAATCGTCAACGAAAAGTATTAACCGGTTTTCCTTGAAATACCGCCGTTTAACCGTGAATATATCGGATAAAATACCGCTTATCATACCGCATACGAAAAAGGACAGAATAACGGGCCACTGGTCTCTGCCGAAAAGAATTTCCATATATTTTTATTTGTTTTTGCCGAATAATTTTGAAAAAATCCCGCTTCCGGACGACGTGCTGCCCGAATCGGAATAATATACTCCGTTGATTTTTCCCTGCGCAAACACTTTTCCTCTTTCAAGGTCAAGCGTTGTGATATTCAGACCCTCGCCCTCTATTACGAGCGTACTTCCCGAAACCGAAAGATTTATCGCATATTCGTCAAAACTGTCAACCGACGAAACGCCCGTAACGTCCACGCTTTTTCTGCCGATGATGCTGATGTTTCCGTAAGTTGTATTTTCCGTCATACGTTCTACCGCCTTTCCGGTAAATAATATGACGAAAAAAAGTCATTTATTCTATCACCTTATACAATTCGGACGCTGATTCTTTCTTTATTGTTTCCTTAACGTCCGCAACCTGAAATTTAATTTTCTTTTCGCCGAATTCGATTTCGATTATATCCCCGATTTTTACGTCATACGAAGCCTTTGCGCGCTTGCCGTTTACGGTTACGTGCTCTGCGTCGCAGGCGTTGTTTGCGGTGGTTCTTCTTTTTATGATTCTCGTGATTTTCAGATATTTGTCAAGTCTCATACATTTTATCCTTATTTTTTTGCAAGCTCAGCGCTTTTTTCGTCTACAAATCCGTTGTTGTATTTATAAAGCGATTCTTCCGCGTTTATATCTGACGCGTAGGCGAGATTTGCAATGCAAAACAGCAAATTTCCAAGTGAATTTTCATCAAGATTTTCCTTTGCTTTTTCAAGTGCGGACTGAATTTCGCAAAAAAGTTTTTCTTTATCCTTTTCCACGTATCCGCCTTCTTTTTTATACTTTGAAAGAAGCTTCTGCGCCCTTATCAGCGACGGAAGAGTTACGCTCACGCTTTCAAGCTCTTTTTTCGCGCTGTCTCTGTGCTTTTCGCTTTTCTTTATTATATCCCAGTTATTCAGTACTTCCGCAGAATTTTTAACAACCACGTCGCCGAAAACGTGCGGGTGTCTCAACACCATTTTCTTACATATTCCGTCGGCTACGTCGTCGACATTGAAAAATCCGTTTTCCTCTAAAATTCTCGAATGGAAGAAAACCTGGAAAAATACGTCCCCGAGCTCCTCTTTCATGAGTTCCTTATCGTCATTGTCGAGTCCCTCAATAAATTCATACGTTTCCTCAATAATCGCGTTTCTTATGCTCTCGTTGGTCTGTTCCCTGTCCCACGCACAGCCGTCGTCGGAGCGCAGTATCTCGACAAGCTCTTTTATATCGTCAACACAATATGATTTTTTATTCTTGAAATTTTCAATTCTTTGTTTCATTTCCATATTTTTCACCGACCTTACGCGTTCTTTTCGAGCAAATTAAATTTATCCATTATACCGCACACTTTATCTCCCTTAGGAAGCATAAGAATATCTTCCCTGTTCACGCCCTTTGACAAAAGAAGTACGACAAGATACACAAATGCCGCAACGGCTATTGAAACGAGAGTTACAAGTCTGACAGAAAGGTATGCGGATATGAAATTTGAAACCAGAACCGCAAATATACCGCACACGACGCCCGACAAAAGCGGTTTTAAGAATATCTTTCTTATGCTCGGCACGTAGTGCGTATATTTTATTACGAAAAACATATTGAACGACATTATCGTAAAATATCCCGCCGCCGTACCTATCGCCGAGCCCATAATTCCTATATCGGGTATGAGCGTCAGAAAATACGTGCAGAGTATTTTCATCAATATGCCCGCCGACGTCGAAATAATCGTCTGTTTTTCATATCTGTACGCCTGCAAAATGGAGTTTGTGATGGATATTATTCCGAGGAAGAATATCGCGCTTGCAACAACGGAAAGTCCGGGGGCTGCAAGGTCAATTGAATTTGTAATTCCCCTTCCCGTGTCAATAGTTTCCTTATTATACAAAAATGCAATTATATATTTTGACATCGTTCCCATACCGATAGCGCACGGCACGGCGATAATCGCCGCCATTCTGAAGGCGGACTCCATCTGCTTTACACAGTCCTCTTTTCTGCCCGCGGCAATGGAGGACGACAGTGCAGGAATTACGCTTATCGCAAAAGGATATATAAACGTGGGCGTCATATTGAAAAGCGGAATTACTATCGACGTATATGCGCCGTAAAAGCTCGTCGCCGCTTCCTCCGTAATACCCGTTTTTATGAGCTGGCGCGCCATGATAAGCGTATCTACGGTATTCGTAAGTCCCATAATAGACGAGGCAAGGGCTATCGGAAGCGCGGTAAACACAAGTTCTTTAAGCAAATCCTTTGTGTCGCGCACCGTCATGTTTTCGGAATCCTTCGCCATCATCTTATAGTCCGCCGAAGAATTATACATGAGCTTTACTAT
>JAEEGL011605998.1_pt1 | contig 10464 bp, 8 predicted proteins | sample 9134231 | NCBI WGS metagenome assembly JAEEGL01 (sample SAMN16246548, study PRJNA631951) | gut metagenome | biome: gut microbiome; feature: rumen; material: fiber-attached | host: Bos | place: Iran: Karaj | collected 2018-10 | reverse complement strand
TGAAAAACATTACGATTTGCCAATAGACGGTTTTTTCCTGGCAATTGGACATAATCCTAATTCTGCTATTTTTAAGCCCTGGATTAACACCGATGATGCTGGTTTCATAATCACAAAGGAAAATTCCACTAAAACCAACATTCCTGGAGTCTTTGCTGCTGGTGATGTGGCTGATCCTGTGTTCAGACAGGCTGTTGTTGCTGCTGGTTCAGGATGCAAAGCTGCTATGGAGGCAGAGAAATATCTGATGAGCTTATGAGTGAATTCTATAGATTGTACAAACTGATTAGCAAGAATGAAAAGCTTGCTAATAAAAGACATCCGCTTGTTGAACAAAATAAGTTCATGAAAGTTTTTGTCTATATTTTTGCGGCTTTCTGGGCTATTTACCTTATGTTCTTTGGATGCGGAATCGGACAAATTGATAACTTCAATTATGAGATCTTTGATGTCCTCGATGGTGCTTTGATTCTTTTCCTTGCTTTTGATTTTTTCATTAGACTAACATTTCAGGAAACACCTGTACAAAGGCTGAAACCATATAAACTCATGCCAATTAGTCAAAAGGCTGCTCTCGATATCTTCATCATTAGAATTATGAAGAGTTCTTATAATCTTTTCTGGCTCTTCTTTTGGGTTCCCTTCTCTTTCTTTGCTGTGCTTAAGTTTTATGGCGTGCCTGGTTTCTTGGCATTCAACATTGGATGGGTATTACTATATTCAATGAATGGACTTTGGTTTCTCATTTGGAGAACTCTGGCAAGAAATAACGCCTTTATTTATCTAATTCCTTTTGCTATTTATGCTTTGTTGGCATATACTGGTATTTTTGCTGACTTTGGAAATGATTGGCTCTTTAAACCTTGCATGTGGCTTGGAAGGTCATTCTGCCAAATCAACCCACTTGGTTTCTTAATTGTCATTGCGTTGATTGTTATTCTTTTTTTCTTGTGCAGACGAATTCAAATAAGATGTGTATATGATGAGATTTCCAACTACGAGAAACTTGTCGACGTTAAGAAAAATGAGATGAGATGGCTTGAAAGATTTGGAGTTGTTGGGGAATATTTGAAATTGGAAGTCAAATCAACAAAAAGAAATAAAGTCGTCAGGAAGTCTTTTATTGTAGGCATGATTTGCGTTCTTATTTTTTCTGTCCTTTTTGCTTTCACAGATGTTTACGATAACTCTGTTTTTATGGAGTGCTTTATTTGTGTCTATTGTTTCGCTTGCCTTGGTACAATCACTCTTACTAATATTATGTGTCCGGAAGGTAACTATATCGATTTCCTTATGTCAAGGAAAGAATCGGTTTTCTTTCTTCTCAAAGCTAAGTATTATTATAATTGTGTTTTGCTTATCATACCGTTCGTCTTTTCTATTTTACCAGTTATAAAAGAAAAACTTTTATTGGTAGAAATTTTAGGATGTCTCTTTTTTGTGTCTGGATGTGTATTCCCTTTTCTTTTTCAGCAGGCGGTTTACAATAAGCAAACCATGCCTCTTAATGTACAGATGATTTCTAAGGGACAGAATTCTAAAACACAAGCTATTGTTTCTATGGTCGCACTTTTTGTTCCGATGATTATCATGTCGGTTCTCTTCCATCTGTTTAACACACAGACAGCTTCTTTCATTCTCTTGACTATTGGACTAATAGGGACTATCTTCTCTGATTTTTGGATTAAGAATATTTACAAACGATTCATGAAACGAAGATATGCTAATATGGAGGGATTCCGTTCTACTCGTAAATGATACCTCCGATTTAATATTATACCTTTTTCAACAATTCTTTTTAACACTTAATTATGCAACTCGAAATAAATCAGCTGAAAAAATCCTTCGGACAAAAAATTGCCGTTGATGTCGATTCATATAATGTGGGCGATGGCGAAATCATCGGTCTTGTTGGTAATAATGGAGCAGGTAAGACTACTCTCTTCCGCCTTATACTTGATTTACTTAAGCCCGACAATGGATATGCCGCTATCAATGGTATCATTACCTCGCAGTCGGAAGAGTGGAAAAATGTTACCGGAGGTTTTATCGATGAAGGATTCCTTATTGACTTTCTCACACCAGATGAGTATTTTGATTTCATTTGCAAGGTTCATGCTATAAACAAAAATGAATATGAACAAAGAATAATGAAATTTGACCATATTATGAATGGTGAGATTACTGGTACAAATAAGCTTATCCGCAATCTTTCTGCAGGAAATAAACAAAAGGTCGGAATCATTGGGGCTATGATTTCTTATCCTCAATTGCTTATACTTGATGAACCGTTTAACTTTCTTGATCCAAGTAGTCAACTTGCCATGAAGAAGGTGCTTGAAGACTTCTCTGAGGAAATGGGGGCAACAGTCATCGTTTCCAGCCATAATTTAACACATACCTTTGACCTTTGTACTCGAATTACCCTTCTTGAAAACGGGAATATTATCAAGGATGGTAAGAAGGAGGATGAATCTGTTTGTGAGGAAATTGAACAGTATTTTATTCATAAGGCATGACGAATATCAAATGCTACATAATTACTTTTGTCTATCTTCTTTTATTAGGAGCTTGTGGAACTCAGAATTCCTTGATTTTTCATGAGAATAATCCTGATCCCATTCCTAATCAACTTATAGCACAGACATCACCCCTTTTGGTTCCGTCGAGTAGCACTAATGTCTTTTCCTTTTCTAATGGCTTACGTGTTCCAGCAATGAGTAATATACTAATTGAGGAACGACTGGGTATAAACATTGAAAATGGTGATGATTTGCAACTCCTACAAGAACTTGCATCTTGGGTTGGAGTACCCTATAAACATGCAAATAATGACAAGTCTGGTACAGATTGCTCGGGTTTGTCTTTTGCTGTCTTTAAAAGGCTTTACAATAAGAGTCTTGAACGCTCAAGCGATGGACAATTTTATAAAAACTGTAAACAGATAAACAGGAAAACTTTAAAAATGGGTGACCTTCTTTTCTTTGCTATCAACAAGAAGCAGATAATCAGTCATGTTGGCATTTATCTGAAAAACGATAAGTTTATTCATGCCAGTTCTGTTAGAGGGGTTGTGGTTAGCGACCTTAATGATGATTATTATAGCAAATACTTCTATGCTGCTGGCAGGGTCAAATGAACTGCACTTTTTTATGATTTTTTGATAATATATATTTTATTTTTCCGTTATATATAGTATATTTCTTTCAAATTATCTTTTTAGACCGAATGGAACATCCGGAAAATAGCAGCGAATTTGCTGGGCTTACTGTTAATTCGGGAGTCGAGCAACCTTCTATCGTTAATCCTTATCTACGTAAGATGAGGAAAAAAAGACAGAAATTTCTTAACGCGGATGAATATGTACAAGGTATTCTCAAGGGAGATGTTTCTGTTTTAAGCCAGGCTGTTACACTTGTTGAAAGTGTGTTGCCTGAACATCAGAATATTGCACAGGAGGTTATTGAGAAATGCCTGCCATTTGCCGGAAATTCTGTACGAGTTGGAATTAGCGGAGTACCTGGCGCGGGCAAAAGTACATCTATTGATGTGTTCGGTATTCATCTTCTTGAAAATTATGGTGGTAAATTGGCTGTTCTTGCCATCGACCCAAGTTCTGAGAAGACAAAAGGAAGTATTCTTGGAGATAAGACAAGGATGGAAAAACTTGCAGTACACCCAAAGTCTTTTATCCGCCCTTCTCCTACTGCGGGTTCTCTTGGAGGAGTCGCCAGAAAAACCAGAGAAACTATCATTCTTTGTGAGGCTGCTGGATACAACAATATTTTTGTTGAGACTGTAGGAGTTGGCCAGAGTGAAACGGCTTGCCATTCTATGGTGGATTTCTTCTTGCTTATTCAATTGGCAGGTACTGGTGATGAACTTCAAGGTATCAAACGAGGAATTATGGAAATTGCTGATGGTATTGCAATCAACAAAGCAGACGGGAATAATGTGGATAAAGCACATCTGGCTGCTACACAATTCCGTAATGCTCTACATCTTTTTCCAATGCCTGAAAGTGGAGTGACTCCACAGGTCCTTTGCTATTCTGGTTTTTATGAACTTGGAGTAGATGAGGTACTGACTATGATTTTCGATTATATTGATAAAGTGAAGGAAAATGGATATTTCCAGTATAGAAGAAACCAACAGTCAAAATACTGGATGTATGAGAGCATCAATGAGCAGCTTAGAAATGGATTCTTTCATAATAAGAATATTAAAGATTTGCTGCCACAGATGGAGAAAGATGTACTTGATGGAAAAATGACTTCTTTCATTGCAGCTCATCAACTACTTAATCAATATTACAATGAACTAAAGAAATAGATGAAACGACTTTTACTTTTATTCCTTCTTGCGCTTTTCTTCTTTAGAACCAGCGCTCAGACAGGAACTACAGCTTACGAATTTCTTAATATTCCGACCTCTGCGCATTCAGCTGCCGTCGGAGGGCATGGTGTGGCGCTTATTGAGGATGATATCACACTTTTGTTCGACAACCCTGCTCTTATTTCAAATGTTTCTCATAATACCCTCAACTTCGATTTTATGTCATATATGAGTGGTTCAATGAAATTGTCGGCTGCATTTGCCAGACAATGGGGAGAACGTGGTAACTGGGCTGTGGCTGCTCAAGTGCTCAACTATGGTGAGATGACCCAGACCAACGAACATTTTGAACAACTTGGAAAAATTAGTGCTAATGATATCAATGTGCAAGGTGGATATACTTATATGTTTACAGATCAAATTACTGGTGGCGTTCAGGGAAAAGTGCTGATGTCTAATTATGGCGATTATTCTTCTCTTGGACTTGCTGTTGATCTGGGTCTTAACTATTATGATGAGAAACGAGGATTTTCTCTCGGATTGGTGGCGCAGAATCTTGGTGGGCAGGTTGATGCTTTATATGAGAATACCCAAAAATTACCTTTTAACCTTATTCTTGGCTGTAGCAAGCAAATAGCTAATGCGCCTATCAGATTGAATCTTAGTATTTCTGACCTTACCAGATGGAATAAGTCTTTTTATAATCAGACTGGCGAGGAACTCTCTTCTAACAAACGTTTTCTTAACCATATTTCTATTGGAGCAGATGTGTTCCCATCTCAGCAAACATGGATTGCTTTGGGTTATAATTTTAGAAGAGGATACGAAATGAAAGTACAGGACTCCAGCCACTGGGCTGGATTCTCCGTTGGTGCAGGGCTTTCACTGAAAAAATTCAAGGTTGGTGTCACATGGGCTAAATATCATATTGCGTCATCATCATTACTAATTAATGCGTCGTATGCTCTTTAGCTTTATTCATCGTCTTTTTTTGATTTAAAATACTAAAAGCTGCAATTTCCCAGGAAATTGCAGCTTTCACAACAAATATGGTTACGTAATTCTAAAGTTAAGGCATGTGTCATCGCGACTATACCTATTGTGAGTAAAGATTTTCAATTTTTCATGATGCAAAGTTACGACCTTTTTGCCAAATCTACAATACTCTAAAATAGGTAATTTTATCGCCATTTCATGGTATATTGAGTATTAACCAACTCTTTTGACCTTGAAAGTATCCATATTGGTTGCCTATTCATTATTTGCTTGCCATTTGACCTATTTCAATTTCTGTAAATAATCTCTGCGTTTACTTTTTTAAACGTATTACAGAGAACGAATAGGCTGGGGCAGTGTACTTCTTGATTTCTTGGATATTGAGTGTTTTTTGTGTCGGTTTGTTCTCCTTGTCTGACGGCTTTCCGGATATAACACTCACTTCTGCTGTTGGCTGAAATATTTTGTTACCAAAATCAATTGTGATTTCCGGGTCAAACGGGGTCATATTTACCAACTTGATTATCATGTCACCACTTGCTTCATCAACAACTACTGATGAGCGCAGACGAAGATTGGCTGCTTGGCTTAAACCATCTATTATTTTTCCGTTACGGTCCTCAGACATAGTTTTCACGATCATGTCAGAATAAACGTATTGGCTGCCACAGTTCGTTCCACAAAGTTGCTGAACCCAGTAATTAACAGTTGGATAAACGCTTGTGTTGTTGAAGTATATCAAATCGGGATTCCACTGTGTGTGGCCTTGCTTGGCTAACAAAGGAGCATAACTCGACATCACGACCACATCACCATTTCTTTCGAGATTTGTGATATGGATGGCTTCTGCTAAGGCGTTTTCCAAACGATTACCACGGGAGGCCCATTCGCCAAGGTATACTTTGGTACCTTGGCGATTATATGTGTCATAATAATTCTGACTGTTTACATACCAGCCGGGATTTACATAATAATGCTCGTCAACGATGTCTATATTTTCTTCTTCTGCTAATTTCCATCCATATTCGTAATCGGATCCCTCAAAAAAAGGTCCTACGGTACCGACTATTTGGATGTCAGGATACTTTGATTTGATTTTTTTGTTTAGATAATTGAATCGTTCTATGAAAACATCACTGATTAAATCTTCATTGCCCACTCCTAAGTATTTTAGGTTGAAGGGTGTGGGATGACCGGCTTCTGCACGTAGTTTTGCAAGGGGAGATGTCCTGGAGTCTCCATTGGCCCATTCTATCAAGTCCATCAACTCTTGGGCGTAAGAATCCATCTCGCTCATTGGAAGTCCTCCTTGCTGGCCATGACCACCACGGGATGAGTTTTGGCAACAAACGCCGGCTGGAAGAACTGGAAGAGGAGTTGCGCCGATGTCTTCACAGAACTGAAAATATTCATAGAAGCCGATTCCTTTCGACTGGTGATACCCCCATAGGTTGGATTGACCCTTTCGTTCCCATAAAGCACCAATGGTCTCTTTCCAACGGTACATATTTTCTAAACCGTTTCCGTGACTTACACAACCGCCAGGAAAACGGACGAAACTTGGCTTGATATCTGCCAGTGCTTGTGCTAAATCGGGACGGAGGCCGTTTTTGCGACCTTTAAAAGTGTTTTGGGGAAATAGGCTGATGAAGTCTAAACCAACATGGCTTGTACCATTGCATTCAATTGTCAATGTTCCTCTGTTTGTATCTTCTGATGGGGAAAGAACTCCCTTGAAGTGTTTCCATGAACCAGATGACACCTTGAAACTTGTGCTCGCTAAAACTTTCCCGTCCGATTTGATTTTGATACTCAGTTTCTGGCTTTTACCATTCATTGTTTTTGCAAACAGGCTTATATCGTATTGTTCACCTTTTTTTACAACTATACCATCAAACCCCGAATTTTCAAGAACGAATCCATTGCTGCTAATAATAGAGGCATAGTGACTGTTGTTTGCATGGATTGGATTCTCTGTAGATATCTTCCATTGAGCTCCGTCTCCTTTCAGTTCCCAGAAACTTTGGGGACTCCATTCTCCACGGTCAAGATTGCTGTATTCGAAGTCGCGGTTTTGAATTAGCTCTGCATATAACCCCCCATCTGCACTGTAGTTTATGTCCTCGAAGAAGATGCCAATTAGATTCGTGGATATTGGTTTACTTGAGTTGCTGATTATTAAGTTGCCTTTTATACCTTTGATTCCTTTAAATCGATTCTCGTCTTCTCCGCAGTTTTCATTATATAGATTGTTGCGTAGGACTGCATCATTTGTCTTTTGGCTTATTCCTTCCACAAAACTGTAGGAAACTCGATGTACTTCTCCTGATATCTTGTTGCCGGAGAGTGTGATAGTTTTTTGACGGTTGCTCTTGGTATATGTTTGCTCATTAATTGGCTCTGGTGAACTCCATATGTGAAAATCCTGACTTTTCAGTTGGTAGTAATTACCATTCGACGTTTGGTAGCGAACGATAAACAGACCATTTTCTTTACTTAAGTGGGGGTGGAGAAAATTTTCTTTATTGTCAAGATAAGGATAGTCCTGAGGTTTCCACACCCAAAAATCGACGCTCTCTGTGGCGGCAAACTGGTTCGTGTCATTGTTTACGTTCCATACAGCATACCATTTCCCTTTGTCATAAAGGACTGATGGGGAAAACATTCTTTTGTTGCTTCCCCATGAGCCAAAATCACTCTTTACAAATGAATAACCAGGGCCAAATGGGATCCATGTCTGCTGGTCTATGCTATAGGCCATCTTTATTCCGTCGGTTGATGGACCTTCTGCATAGGTGAATACATAAACTGTGTCGGGATGACTTAAGATTTCTTTTCTCGATGCCAGGACCGAATCGGTTAGCATTAGGCTAAGTAATATAAACAAAAATTTTTTCATTGAATAATATTAGTTAGTTTTTCGTTTTTATTAAAGGGTGTTCTAAAAAATATGTCGGATTGATTTTGATTTTATGTGAGTGGGGTTCTGTTTGCATTTGTGGGCGAATAGAGAGCTATGTAACTGAAATTGAGGAGCAACGAGCGAAATGTCAAACATGTTTGAACATTACCGAGTCGCGACGAAATCCCACGAAGTGAAAATGTTGAAAAAAACATCACAGAAAAATGCGATTAAGCGAACATAATTGCAAGTTTATTTGCTGATTGTTGAGTGTGAGCATTTTATCCAAAATAAAAAGCAACCGATATGATTTTCTCTTAATGTATGAGCATCCCATAATCGAATTTAAAGAACACCGCTTAAAAAATCCCAAACGGAGGGGCAATATGATTTGGATTGTCTGACCGTTTGGGAATAATTTTCTTTGGTTCCTCTGTATCTGTATGTTTTACACCTTCATTTTCTTTTGTTCACCTTCATTCCGTCATTTTATAATCTTATTCGTTTCTGTGTCGGGGAACACAACTGTTGGGGTAAACGTCTTGGCTTCTTCAAAATCCATGATGGCATAAGAGATAATAATAATCACATCGCCTACTTGAACTTTTCGGGCTGCTGCTCCATTCAGACATACACAGCCACTGCCCCGCTCACCTTTGATGATGTAGGTTTCAAAACGCTCACCGTTGTTGTTGTCTACAATCTCAACTTTTTCGCCGGCAATTAAATTGGCTGCGTCCATCAATTCCTCATCTAATGTGATACTGCCGATATAGTTTAAGTTCGACTCTGTTACTTTCACACAATGAAGCTTCGATTTCAGTACTTCTACCTGCATGTCTTTTCTATTATGGTTTAATATGAAATTTTTCTATGCTTTCGGCTGTCTAGAAAGTCTGACCTCTAATGGGGCCGTACTAATTTACAGTACTACAGACTATAATTTGGGAACTTTGTATTTTACATTGTCTATCAGGCGGACCGGAATAGTTCCACAGAATACTGTTATGCAACCCACTACATAGTCCGAGTCTTCCCAATTATTTAAGGACTGAAGACTATTACCGTCTACAATCTCGTAATACTGAACTTCCAGTCCTTCTAATGAATTCAGAGTGTCAATTGCCCATTGTCTGGTTTCTGATAGACTATGATTCTTTGCATAAGTCTGACTGATAAACAATACTCTGGATATGTTGACTGCTAATTGACGTTCTTCTGAGGAGAGTAATGAGTTACGACTGCTTAATGCCAAACCGTCTGGTTCCCGGACAATTGGACATGGGCAAATCTCCAATGGGTATTTCTGGTCTGCTACCATGGCTTTGATAACGGCAATCTGCTGGAAATCTTTCTCACCAAAATAAGCTTTGTCTGGCTCAACCATCATAAATAACTTGCTAACTATCTGGCACACACCATTGAAATGACCTGGACGGAAACCACCTTCCATTACTTCATCTGTAGGTGGATAACTGAAACTGCGAGTGTCGGGCTCCGGGTAAATTTCTTCTACGGAAGGAGCAAAGGCTATATCTGCACCAATGCTCTCAAGCAAGGCACAATCGTTTTCCAGTGTTCTCGGATATTTAGCCAGATCATTTTTGTCATTGAATTGTGTGGGATTTACAAAAATACTCACTACAGTTGTGTCATTCTCTGAAACACTGCGTTTTACTAATGAGGCATGACCTGCATGCAATGCACCCATCGTTGGAACAAGACCTATGCTTTTGCCTTCTTTACGGAATGATGATAGCATCTGCTTTAATTCCTTTATGGTATGAACTGTCTTCATTTTCTTTTGTTTCGCTAATTTTTTTGCAAATATACAAGAATTATATGAATAATAAAAATATTTTCACATTTTTGTAAATCATCCACAATCTATCTTTTCTATTTTGAAATACTTAACCGCTTATATCAATTTGTCTAATGAGATGGTTACATGAACGCTGTTTTCAAATCTATTAATGTTCTTTAGTTGTGTTCTTAAGAATATATTATAATAAAATAATCAAAACACATGGTTTTCTGATTACATTTCATTAACTTTGCATGTCGTTTCTTTTGTAATTGCTATGAATAAGAATAAGTTATTATTTGTATTTGCCATTTTCTGTTTCATTCTTCTTTTCTTTTCAATTTACATTGGTTATACTTGCACTGATTCGTATGCGAATGATTTTGAAAAAGACTATGTGGGTTCTGAAATACTTGATGATAAGAAC
>JAEEGL010949375.1_pt1 | contig 10464 bp, 8 predicted proteins | sample 9134231 | NCBI WGS metagenome assembly JAEEGL01 (sample SAMN16246548, study PRJNA631951) | gut metagenome | biome: gut microbiome; feature: rumen; material: fiber-attached | host: Bos | place: Iran: Karaj | collected 2018-10 | reverse complement strand
AATGGAATTAAGCAATGGGTTCGTCACGTCCTCGATACTCTGCAATGTCCGCTCATTCATTCCGTTTGGTTTCATTCTCATATAAATCTGTGTCAGTTCTTCCCGATAGTCAGGCAAGTGCTTGAACATAATTCCCTCAGGATGCTTCAAGAACAAGAAATATACAGCCTTAACCAAAGGTTCCATTTTGATTTCCAGATTGTAATAGTCAGGCAACAAAATCCGATAATCCTTAGTAACGACAAGACGGCTCAACTTTTCTGAGTCATGTCGGAGGTGTGACACAATCTGTACTTGCTCTCCTTTAGGTTTGCTCTTCTCCATAAAGAAAAAAACTACCAACCCGATAGCAACAACTACATCCACGACGTTCCACATCAACCGACCCAGCGCAATTTTAGCAAACGGCTGAAACAACAAGGCTAATATACCAAACACCCAAGCAAGTTTTTCTTTCTTCGCTTGATAATACCTATACGCCATTACGCCAAAGACAAGCATTGAAAAGATTCTCACAAATTGGAAATAGCCATATGGCATAGGTGCCAGGCAGAGCAGCATCAAAGCTGCAAGAATCAGATATACTTTTCTCATGTTTACCTCCAATCGTCTAAGTTTGCATAAGCCTCAACCACATCTTCAACACTATCTGGCAAAGCAGGAAAGAAATCCATCCCTGTTATTCGCTCCACATCATCAACAGTGTTAACAAACTGGTCGCGTTTCTTCTTTCCTTCATTATTTCGAACAACAAAGCCAATGGCTTTTGGCTTTCCTTGTAAGCATAATATTACCTTAAAGAAAGCCTCAGGCACAAACACTTTATTCACGCCAATAGTTTCATGCTCGCACTTCAAGAATACAGGCCCACAGACGATGTAGACATCGCCATATTTTTGTGCCCATTTGCGACAATCCATTTCTATTCTATTCCACAACCCACTATTCAGGCTTCTATCTTGTGGACACATATTTGTCAAGAGGAAAGTTTCACTCATAGCATCAGCATCCCATTTGTTGTCGCCCGCAGGGCACATGTGCCCTCTAGACCATGAACTTCCCTTATAATCATCATTGGTAGCTCTCGGAGCAGGAACATCATAATCTTCCCTGTAATCATTCGACCTAGCCAATTCCCCATCTGCATGTTCGGCTGTCAAATTCCAGGCGACCCAATTAGGACAGCATGTTTCTTTATTATAAGAAATTGTATAGGCTTTTCGAGTAAGCAATATATCTTCATGTTTACTATTTACTAAAGGTATACCAACGATTTCAACATTGCCTGATAATGATGCCGCAGTTTTTTTCTTTAACTCCTTGGATTCGGGATAAATACTATCATTTATTATAGAATCTTTTTTATTGGGTTTTATGGGTGCATCTTTTATATCATAGTATTCACCTTCAAATTCATCGAAATTTAGGTTTGAACAATGGCATGATGTTACCAGTGTTGACATAATCATCACAAAATACGATAGTTTATTCTTCATAAATCAATCCCCTTTATTATTCATTCTAATATTACCAATTACGGGAACTATATGAATTAAGAAGCGTTGATTATTAACTTCTATAGGATCACGTGGAACCCCTTTTATTCCACTCCCCGATACAACCAATTCACACCTGTCCATATTAGAAAAGTCTATACCTTCTTTCTTCCAAAACTTATTCAATTCCAGTGCTCTCTGGTAACTTAAGACATCGTTATTATGATAAAGATCTTGATTATATCCATCAGCTGAAGCTTGTCCCTCAATAACAACAAGATATTTGATATCACCCTTTATGCTGTCATTATTTTGAAGATGTTCAATTGTTCGCTTTATCTCCATACCTGCATTTACAATGTGTTGACGAAGAGAATCCGCTTCATCTTTTCGTCCTTCTGCATCTCCCTTTAGTTTATACAGACTAAATTCTTTTTGCTGGAACGTCACCTGTATCTTGAAAATATGTTTGACATAAGTTGAGTTAAATTCAAAGTAAGTAGAATCTATATTTTCCACTGCTTGATAAATTGATCGAATCTCTTCATACTTATTTGCCAGCTTTCTTAATTCATTCTCCTTTACTTTAAAACGATTGTATGAAACTGCAAATAAGACAAGCATTATGGCAAATAACGTTGTCATAATGTCAACATAACTAGGCCAAAATGAATGGTTGTATTTGTTCTCTTTCATGCATTATCTTCTGCCAAATATAGACCAACCTGAATTTCTGTCACTGGAATTATAAACGCGTAACTTTTTCTCAATGTCATCTATTTTTTTATTAATTGCTTTTATCTCCTCAGCAGGGAAGGCATCAGTAGGTATATGGGAAATAGCTCTTTTTACTTCATCAAACTCTTTTGCCAATCCATTGATTTTAGATACGATATTTTGGGGTACTTCTTCTAATCCATCCACCATTATTTTATCAATTTTGTCTTGAAGAGAAGACAATTTCAGCATATGATTAGACATGGATGTTTCAATGTATTCTTTCGATTCATCGATTTGCTCTAGTTGAGCCTCTTGTGTTTTTATTATTTCTTCCAATGACTCTTTAAGAGGATTGTTGGTTCTTAACTTATCTACACTATCAAACACGTCAACTGTCGAAAGGCGAATGTCTTCTAGTTTTTCAACTAAATCAGATTCTGATTTAAGAGCTTTATCAATAGACTCAAGTTTTTCTAACAGCCCGGGAATCTTGTTCAATTGTTTAAATTCTGTTCTAATATCAGCAACCGTAAATGCACTTTCAAGAATCTCGATAAACTCCTTCTTTTTTTTCTATTATTTCATGTGCTACGCTATCCATGAATTCTTTGAACTCATCAGAATGATTACTAATCGCAACCGAATACTTCTTGGTTAATGCGTTTACATCATCAATTTGAGCACTACATACCTTCTCCAATTCTTCTGTTGTGAGTTCTTGGAAGTTATTTATCAGTTTTGTATTCCGTTCGAGAGCATTTATTTGTTGTTGTATCAGATTCACCTCACGATTGCCAATCAGTTGGTTTTGAGCTAAGCCTTCACCAAATTTGTTTATATTCTCTTCGAATTTAACAAAACGATCAAGGATTGACTTTAATTTATTAGCAATTTCTTGAGGTAATTCGAGAGAAAGTAGATATGCTTCTTGTGCATCCATGAGTTCTTGAGTTGAACTATTGAGGAATTCCTTTTGTTGCTCTAAATAGATTATATTTTCCTCCAAGCCATCCAAAGAATGAACCGAATTGATAAACTTATCAAGAGTCTTCGACATTTCTCCAGTCCTAAGCTCAACAAGCAAAGATTTCAGATTTGTAGAAACTGTATTAAGTTCCCCTATATTTTTCCCCATAATATCAACGGCATCTGTAACTACCGTTACATTTTTCCTAAACTCATCGCCAAAAGCTTTCGTACAATCGTCAAATGTATCATGAAAACGTTCTATAACCGTATCAAAAGCTGGTACAAAGTTATTGATGGTATCTTTCAATTTTGCCAATGATTCAACAACGCTCGTTCCTAATGATGGCATTAATTCGTTCTGAATAAAATCGTAGAACAGATTCTTGCGCTCATCCATTATTTTCTTTGCAGCAGCTGCCTCATGGTTTGAACTTGTTGTAAATATCAGGCCTGCCAAACTTGTAAGCATAGAGACAATGACGCCATGAATCAAACCTTGTATTTTTCCATCATCATCCAACCCTAATATGTTATAACTAAAAATAACTAGTCCCAGAAAAACACCCGAAAACGTACCCATCAATCCTATATAGGTTGGCATAGAGAGATTTGATGTTGAATTTTCGTAGATGGTTTCTGTAAATCTTTCCGTCTTGTTTTGTATTACAGCGAAGTCTGTCGTTCCGACATTCTGTAGGATATATTTATTTAGTTCATCAATTAATTGCGGTAAAGATGTCGATTCTGACACATCATCAATTGCTGAAGAACAATTAATATACTTTTTACCATCTTGCTCTTCTAAAAGACTATAATCAGAAGTACTATCTGCTAAAAAGAAATTCTTCATCTTCTCAGCAGCCTTCCTATTTCTAATATATACACAGAGTTGCCAAATAAGGAAACCCGAAGTGACGAATAGTGAAATAATCAATGAAGAATCCATCTCTAATCTTTTTTTGTTAGATTAAATACTTGTTGTATAACAGGTATAAAGAAGAGTGAGTCATTAAAGCTCTCGTCTTCTTTGATATCTCTAATATAAATCTTGTCAAGTTCATCTCCAGGATTCACATCAAGCATACTTCTTATCTTGTCAGCTTTCTCGTCTAATTTCTCTTCCTTGATAAGCATTTTCAGCATATTAATATATAGATCATTTAGATGATTAACCTCATTAACAATGCCCTTTCTCAATATAGGCTTGTAATCAGCATTCAACTCATCAATTGACTCGTATTGTTTCTTTCCGAATCCTACATATTGGAATGTAGAAGGAGAGACTCTGTCCTTATCACGATACAGTCCGCCATAGCATGTACTTTCCTTTCTTTGATCAGGTAGTATAATCTGTACACGCCTAATAGAATCACCAAAAATATCTTTCAGGATTATCATCGTCATATTAACAAGCAGGTCTTCGTCTTTAGTGAGAAGATTATCGATATATTTACTGCCATTTCCGCTAAACGTAATCGTCGTAGGACATTCAAGATCTTTGGCCTTATATACCGACGCCATGTGATATATGATTGCCGCATAGTGGTACAAGAATAGATGCTTGTACTCACTACGTAATTTGACGTCAATTTCTGTTTCACCAGAATTACTAAGCCAGAAATTGATTATATCTGTTGTTGTATATTTACTTCCATCCTTACAAAGATCTTCATTAATAGCACGAAGTTCGTCGTTCTTGAATTGAATATTGTCTTTATACCGTTTATATATTCCATTTTCGCGTGTATCTATGAATGAGTTATTACCATTGCCCCATAGTATATCACAGCCAAAATGAACAGAATTAGCGATAACCGGCTTGTCTTCACTAAAATAGACCATGTCTGTAGATCCACCTCCAATATCAACAATTGACACTGCTTTGGTGCTTTTGAATTTGTTCATTTCCAAGAAGTAGTAATACGGAGCTTCCGACTCTGTATAGCACCTAATCTGTGATTCATTGATGCACAAGATTTCCTCGCATCCTCTCTTCCAAATTGCATCATAGTCAGCACGCATTTTGTTTTTGAAGCTTAATGGCTGGAACCATATTATTTGTGTTTGACTCAAATCGCCATTATCATCCAGGATATCACTCTTAATAATCGCAAGAAGCTCCCGTATGTATATTTCAGCTTCTTTCTTGTTTTCTACTTCAGACCATTTGAGATCTGTAATAACCCGGTTATTGCCGCCTATCCTCTTCTTTTCGTAACAGAAAGCGATATTACGGTTATCAAACAAAGAAGGGTTATCCGTTCCATTCGAGAGCCTGCAGAGTGCTGTCCTTAATGGGAATTTGTATTTCTTGCCATCAATAAATGGCGGTACGAACTCTGTTAATAGGCTCTCGACTATTCTAGGATCACCAGCATCATCCCAACAATCGATAGGTTTAATTTGCTTGTTATTCAACTTCTCATGAAGATAGCTCATAATAGGTTTATCCATTGTTAGCTGCTGGGGCTCAGAGTAATTATTTGATTCTCTTCGTGATACATAAGTATTGGAAGTTCCGAAGTCAATAGCATAGGTGTAAGATTTTGTCGAGCGTTGCGACTTTGTCCACTTTGGTATTAATATACCACAAGCATCCTCCTCTATTTGGAGTCTAATCACGTCAAAAGCAGTATTGAATACTTCGTAGAATAATGTTGTGCACGAATCTCCCTGACTTTGTTCCGAACGGACAACTTGAGAGCGAGCTCCCTTAGTATAATTCTCTGAATCAGCAACTTCAATCAAATCGCAACCTATATCTTCGTTTCGTTTGACAAAGAAGTCTAGTTGAACCTTGTCTGCATTTATTTGGTCATTTTCATTATCGTCATATATAGCAAGCATTACCTTGAAATAATTGTTCTCATTTGGTTCTTCAGACAGAGTACGTGGGAAAAGTCCCATATCGAAATTGACCTTCCAAGTATTTTTTATATCAGCTATGCATCCATATTCGGTTGTTGGTCTATCCTCAACTCTATACTCACGTTTATGTGTTTCTTCGTTAAATTCAAACGAAACCTCTATTTTAGCAAAGGAGCCTGTTTTTCTATTCTCTTTGAAGCATATATTGATTTCGTCAAGCGGAAGAACATCTAAGGCCTCTCTGGTTAATGGAATGATATAATCATAATCGCGATTCTCACTATCATTAATATATTGAGGAACCAAGAAATTATCTGCTGATATACGATATGGTAATTTTATGATATAGTCGCTAAAGAAATTTAATGTGTCTGTTCCATTGCTTTCTGATATTGTCAGACCGTTAACAATGAGTTCATTATTATCTTCCGTCAATACGGGCTTCGTTATCAAATGATATTTCTTTCTTGTATCGCTGTCGTTGAAAGAATCAATATAATCTCTAATATGCTTGAAATCATTAGAAACGACATTTGATCTAAATAATTCAAACATATATTTCTTAAACTCACGCGGGCGATCCTCAAACATACAAGTCTCTCCAAAATACTTGCCCGTGCCTTTTCTGTTGATTAAAGGCATGTCATTGTATCGAGAACCTGAAAATTCTAACTTTTTGCTATATGGCTTTCTGTCCAGGTCTGGAGGTGTCGCAAATCCCGTCATAGGAGATGATGTGGCTAATAAATACTCTTTTCCATTATCTTCTAGCACTACGAAGTATAAAATATCAGATTTAATATCTTTATTCCGATAGTTACTGATGGATTTACCGAGAATTGGAGACATGTTTTCTAGCCTTCCGATGTTATCTTCAAATTTCCATTCCTTAATATAAATGTTCAAATCGTTAGTAAAATGGCTTTTGTGATAATTCCAATAGTATAATAGCTCAAAAACATCAAGACAATCCGACACGAGTTGTCTATATGCATCGCCTGCATCAATGCCTTTGTCTTTGTGCAACCTTTCCTCAAAGACTCTTCTAAAAGCTTCATTAATAACATGAAATCTGGCAAATGGTGTTGGCAGAGCATTCAATGCGCTTCCATTGTTTGTTCTATTCTCACCAACATCCCGTAAGTCATTTTCTGTAATTTGACCTTTTTCGGCACTCCATGTTTGAGTTGTTATACCTCTATCTATTATATTCAAATCAAAACTTGCCATGTTTGTATTTTTTTAGAGTTTCTCGGTTTGGTCATTTATTGCCTTATAGGAAAAATCAAGGAAATAGCGCAAGACATTGTGATGACTTTCATGTGTCTTTTTACTTGCTTCTATCATATCCAATAATAACTCATGATCTCTATTAGCATTTAAAGAGAATCCCTTGATGAACCTTGAGAGATCGCCACTTGTGGATTTGGGTATTGCTAATGGAGAAAAACCTCTTGTGTTATTAGAGATTTCTTCATACCACTCATTGAACTTGCCCATAAACTTATCAAGTGCTTTAAAATCACCATTATAAAATTTCTTATTGAATCCATGGGTTTTCTTAAGTGGGAAGAATCTTTCATCCTTCAAAACCTCCATAAGCAAGTTGAGAAGTTTAATGTTAGCAATTAGTCTAACTTCTTCCTTATAACCATTTCCTAATGATTCTAAATCAAGGACCTCTTTGTCTTTCTCAATAGCCCGGCTCATGTATTGAGGCCTGGTTTGTTTTGTTCGGTTCTTCAGAAAATCAAATAAAGCAGTTGCAGCAACCATTTCTATAAAGTGTGCATAGTCCTTTTGCTCCGTTTCGTTATTGTCATATGCAGCCTGATGGCTAATATCTCCAACATAGTAAAGATAATCTGGATTTACGTTCTTCTCATAATATGCCAAAGCAGCTTTTGTCTTTGTAATAAAGTTTGCGGAATCAATATCGCTCCTTGAAGTACTGGGATCTTCCAGTGAAAAATACGGAAATACGGTAACCGCTCCGACAAATGCTTTCTTGACCATCGGATGCCCTTCGCAATCGCGAATTTTATTCAGCATCAGAGGAAATCCAGAAGCACCTGTTCCTCCAAATATAGAACTGATAATAAAAACTCTATCGCCATCTTTAAAAAGTCTTTGGAATGCTTCCCACCAGTCTTGCCCCTCAATGAGATTGCCTAGAACTATTGTTCCAACGTTAGGATTTCCCTTAAAACCTACAGAAAGAGGATTATTTAAGTTCGATTCCGATAAAATACTTTGAACTAGAAAACTGTTTATATCATTAGCAGGAATGCATCCAACGTCCAGAAAATCTCTTAAAGTCCTATTGTCTGCAAGTGAACTTGATGTATCATTCTGCTTGCCATCATATTCATAATATCTCTTTATCGAAGTGCAAAAGAATCCATCAAGAGGATTATGCTGGTCTTTATCTACTTCTGTCTTGCCAACCACCTTGTTATACACATCAATATAGTCATTGATCAATAAGTCGAGTTTCTTTTTCTCTTCTAACTGCTCATGAGGATCAATCACTATTGGGCATATCTCATAACCATTAGTTTTCATGCCTGCAGCCATCAGCATGATTGCTGATTTCATTACGCGGAGGCCAGTTCCTCCAATACAAAAAACAAAAGCCTTACTCATTATTATCGTATTTTAAACCAACGGTATGCGTTAGTGGATGAATAATTGCAAAATACAAAAGAGCATACAAGAACCAATATTAGAGAATATAATGCATTGACAAAACACATTTTCAGCACTAATGATGTATCATAGCTTACTTTTACAATGCCTAAACAAAATAAGTAAGTTGCTACTCCACTTAATAAACAAGCGATCAGTCCGAAAAGCGCACAATAGCCAGGATGATAATGCCTTCCTGCTCGCTTGTTAAATGGGATGTAATAAGCCCAACAGATAATCGTCGTAAGTACGAGCATAATAAGAAACATCCAAATGTCATTTGAATCAAGGGTCGTCCAGAATTTAGTGGCGAGACGCCTTTTCTTTTCTATTTCTTCCGGGTCAGTTATAGCTTCGACGGCTTTGTCGACATACTCTTTTTTGCTTGAGAACAAATTTACTAAAACTGTTAATAGCATCATAGCTTATCAATTTTTACTTATTAATATATGAACGGGCTGTTTCTCTCTAAAACGTTCCATGCTGACATAACATCCTGTCAGGAACTGCTCCATAGAATATGTACGAGCGACATCGTTAGGACTAACTGCACCCAAAAACATCTCGAAGTCCTTGTTGGGAAGAAATACCTCGGGAGTATTAAGATTGATACTTATCACATCTGCGTCATCATACATTTCGCTGAGATGTAACTTTATTTTTGCACATGCAGTTCGTTTTAATTGTTTGCCATCATCTTTTTTTATATCATAAGAAATATCCTTTTTTGTAAGTTTCTTCACATCGAGATCTTCCTCACTCTTAATTGAGAGGTATTTAATCAATGTGTCTGGATTTTCAAACATCCAAGGATAATCGGTAATATCAAGATTAATAATAATGTTACAGTCCTCGTCAAAACCACCAAGGGCGTTTTTATTCTCTGTTGTTAAGTAATCTGGATCCTCGATGGTCACTTTAGGACTCTTGTAATCTATTCCCCATTCGATATAGTCAACGAAATGGTTATCTTGACTAAGCAAGGTGCATACAAAGTTTCTTATCCAAACCACATTCTCAGGTTTGCCTACAACTAAATAATAATACGGCGAATCTGTACAAACGACACTACCACTTTTATCTAAGAATTCCGATTTGGCCACAATTAGACAAAGGGCTTTCTGTGAATTGGCCATCATATTTCTTATATCTGACGCATATTGTTGGAGTAACACAGAGATGGCCGAATTGCCCACAGGATCGTATTTCATGTCAGAGACAAGAATACCTACTTCTGACTTAGTGCAGTCCACATCGCCAAGAATTTTACGCAGCATATCTGGGATATCTGTAGATGCACCTGAAACAAATGCGCCCGCATTCATCTTGTTTCTAAAATCAGATAGACTTATATTTATTGGAAATTGACCTTGTTGGACAAATATATTAACACCTCCAGTTAGTGAGGCAAAATCCGAAAAGACAGACCAGACATCTTTTTTGAATTGGGTTGGTTTGTTTGATCGGAAGAAGCCATTCATACTTCCAGAGACTTCTACATAGAATTTTATTTCTGATGGGACTTTTGATGTGAAAGTCGTCACTTTTTCTTTATAATTTCCGTCCTTATCAAAATGAGGCAGCTCACTTGGGTTAAGATGCTTTTCGCAACCAATACAAACATAACTCATGAATATGAGTATAAAAAGTGACCCTGTCAATGAACAAATATGTTTCATATCATCAGTCGCCGTTCCCCTCCCTTACTGCGGCTATTTGTTTT
>JAEEGL010462224.1_pt1 | contig 10464 bp, 10 predicted proteins | sample 9134231 | NCBI WGS metagenome assembly JAEEGL01 (sample SAMN16246548, study PRJNA631951) | gut metagenome | biome: gut microbiome; feature: rumen; material: fiber-attached | host: Bos | place: Iran: Karaj | collected 2018-10 | reverse complement strand
TGGCGTCGCTGCCGGTGTCGGGCCAGGTGACGGCGAGGCCGTTGATGTTCGTCGTACCGGTGGGAACGCCGCCGGTATAGGGATTGTAGTCCTCAGGCACGATGCTCTCGGCCGTCTTTTCCTTGTCGCCGCCGGTATCCAGACCGGTGATGGAGCCGGTGTCCTTGTTTTCAAGGTCGATGCCGCAAGTGCCAAAGAGGTCGCCTCCCGACATGTCGGCGACGAAGCTCTTCTTGAGGTCCGCCTCGTCCTTGAAGAGACCGCAGGAAGCGTAGTTGATGGCCTTGTCCAGGGCCTCCTGGATCGAGAGGTTCGCGTCGTCCAGGTAACTCATGAAGGAGACGATGACGTCCTGCTCCCCGGCGGCGATGTTGCCGCCCATGGAGCCATCCAGCAAATACTTCCCGTTGAAGGTGACGTTGGCATTGTCGTCGATCTGGGAAATGAGCTGGTCGAGCTCTTTCTGAATGGTCGCGCGGTCGATGTCGGTATTGGTATCGTTGGCGGCATCGAGGGCCTTCCGCTTGAAGGTCTTCAGGATCTCCACCGTGGAGGAGACGGCGCCCTCAGCGGTATTCATCAGGCTCCGGGCGTTCTGGGTGTTCTTGATGTCCTGATCGAGGCCGTCGATCTCGGAACGCATCCGCTCGGAAATGGCGTAGGCGGAGGCATCGTCAGCGGCGCTGTTGATGGCCATGCCGGAGGAGACTTTCTGCAGGCTCTTGGCCAGGTTGCTGGAATTCCGGTTCAGTATGTTCAGGGTGTTGATCGCGGAGAGGTTGTTCTTGACCGTCATGGTCATGGTGCATCAATCCTTTCGTCTTGTATTCTCCGGGCATCCGTCCCGGAAACCTTCCTCCTTACGCTCTTCGCGTATCGACTTCGTCCATAAAACCAACTCCCACTCAGGCCATACTCCACGCAAATCCGCCGGTGCCGTCACCGCGCCCGGCAATGATCGTTCTTCATTTCCAATAGGGATTGAGGAATCTCACCCGCTTCTGCCCCGGGTTCGCGACCCATTGTTTCGGCGCTTCCTCCCGCATGGCCTCGGTCTCGGGATCCGGGGGGACCTCGAAATCAAGTTGCTCCAGCAGGGAGATGAAGTTTTCGGCGTCCCGGAATTTCCTGAATCCCTTGATGGCGATATTGTAACGGACGGACAGGAGGACCCGAATGAGGGTAGCCATCTCCTCGCTGTCGTCGTGCTCCTCCAGATACGCGGGCAGCTCATCGGGCCTGACATGCAGGGACTCCGCCAGAAAATCATAGTAGGGGTCATCGGTGCCGACGTCGCGGACGAAATCCTTCACCGAGCCATAGGCTTTCGTGTCCTCGGACCAGACAGTCCTTTCATCATTCTCGAAAAACCCGACCGCAATCGCGCGGTATTTCGCTTTCTTTTTCCTTTTCGCAAGATGCTGCTCTAAACGGCTTACCATTCTCTGACTTCCTTTCGTTTGGGTTTCCAATGCCGGGCCGACACGCGAAGTCCGTCGGCTCCAAAAGCGCCTGCGGCAATCCCCGCGGGCACGGAAAAAAGCACAGAGCAACCCTACCCCGCTCCGTGCTCAGAAAGCCAAACCGGGCACACCAAAAAATCCGGAGCGCCGGTCCCGCCAGTCAAGGACCTCTGTTCGGTCTTATATGTAAATTCGCAGGCGTTTCCATCCCTGAAAGATACGCGTGACACGGTCATGGTTGCCAACTCCTTTTTGCAGCCAGGCACGTAACCCTCTTTTCGTCATAAAGTCCCTTTCCGTTTCATTTTAACAGAAGGAACGCGTCTGTGTCAAGGGAAAAGTAGTGGAAACGAGGCTGAGTTCCGGGACAGTAGTCTGAAATTATCCGACAGGAAACGTCGTGTATCCGGAATAGGACAAAGGTCGGAAGTGAGAGGGTAAGAATAGTGTCTGGGGAAGGAAGAAACCGGCGCGTGCCAAAAAAAATTTTCCATCGCTGGATTTTTTCCGTCCACGCTAGTATAATGTTGTATTGTAAATTTGATTTTTTGCAGGAAGGGTGGAAGATTCTATGTTCATGGGAAAAACCTTCAGGAAACTGGCCGTCGGAGCTGCCGCGCTCCTGGCGGCGGGCATGATCGCCGGCTGCGGCGGCAGTGGCGGCGGCGGCGAAAAAAAAGAAACGGCGCAAAAGCAGTACAAGATCGGCATCGTCCAGCTCGTGGAGCACAACGCTCTGGACGCCGCCAACAAGGGCTTCGTGGAGGGCCTGAAGAAGCGCGGCTATGAGGAAGGCAAGAACGTCACCTTTGACCGCCAGAACGCCCAGGCCGACCAGTCGAACCTCCAGAACATCGGCCAGCGCTTCGTCAGCAACAAGGTCAACCTGATTTACGCCATCGCTACGCCGGCGGCGCAATCCATGGCGAACCTCACCAAGGACATCCCCATCGTCGGCTCGGCCATCACCGATTACGTCGGCGCGAAGCTGGCCGCCAGCAACGAGGCCCCGAAGGGCAACGTCACCGGCACCAGCGACATGAACCCCATCAAGGAGCAAATCGACTTACTGATGAAGGTGTTCCCGAAGGCCAAGACCATCGGGACGATTTACTGCTCCAGTGAAGTCAACTCTGAAGTCCAGGTCAAGATGATGAAGGAATACGCCCAGTCCAAGGGGCTCAAGGTGGAGACGGCGACAATCTCCACGGTGAACGATATCCAGCAGGCAGCCCAGAGCCTCACCGGCAAGGTGGACGTATTCTACGAGCCGACAGATAACATCATCGCCTCGGCCATGCCGACGCTGGTTGCCGTGACGGACGCGGCCGGCAAGGGCATCGTCTGTGGCGAGCCCAACATGGTGACGGGAGGCGGTCTCATCACCTACGGCATTGACTACTACAAGCTGGGCATGCAGTCCGGCGAGATGGCGGCGGATATCCTCGACGGCAAGTCGAAGCCGGCCACGATGCCGATCCAGACCGCCAAGGACCTGAAGGTCGTCATCAACAAGAAGGGCGTCGCCAAACTGGGCGTCAAGATTCCCGACGACATCCTGAAGAATGCCGAACTGGTGGAATCGAAGTAAGCAAAGTCATCGGCTCCGAACCCAATCAGAAACCCCTCAGCCTGCCTCACGAAAAAGCGGCGCTGAGGGGTTTTCCTTTGAACCGCCGGGGAGCGCCCCCGGCAAATTGGCGAGCCGGATCATTCCTCCGGCCAATCCTTTCCTGCCACCTTCACGATAGTCTCCCGGTCTTCCGCCGCCGCCAGCCACTCGGCGACGGTCCTGTCGCTGATGATTTCGCCAGCGGCGATGTCGGCCAGCGGCGCCAGGACGAAGGCGCGCCGGGTGAGGTACGGATGGGGCAATGTCAGCGTCTCGTCCCGCAGCGTGACGCCGGGAATATGCAGCAGGTCGAGGTCGATGGTACGCGGTCCCCAATGCTCCTGCCGCTGACGGCCCAGGCCCTGCTCGACGCCCTGGCAGAGCCGCAGGAGCTGGTGCGGCGCGAGGTCGGTAAGGAGGCAGGCGGCGGCGTTGAGGAAAGGCGGCTGATCCGTCTTGCCCCAGGGCGGCGTCTCGTAGAGGGCCGAGACCTGCGCCACGGTGACGCCGGGGGCGGCGGCCAGCTGCCGCAAGGCGAGGCGCAGGGTCCGGGCCCGGTCGCCGAGGTTCGCGCCGAGGCCCACGAAGCACTTCACGACTGTTCCCTCCGCAGGGTGACGCTGACGTCGGCGAATTTCCCGGGAATCGGCGCCTGGGGCTTATGCACCGTGACGCGGAGGCGCCGGACGAGGGGATAGGCGGCCAGGACAGCCGCCGCCACCCGCTCGGCCACCGACTCGATCAAAGCCACCGGCGCGCCCTCGACGACGGCCTGTACCGTCTGAAAGACCGCGGCGTAGTCCACCGTCTTTTCGAGGTCGTCGCTCTCCCCCGCCGGCATCAGGTCCAGCCAGAGGACGATGTCAACGAGAAACGGCTGCCCCGTCGCCCGTTCTTCGGGCAGGCAGCCGTGACGACCGAAGAATTCCATGCCCCTGATTTCGATTTTATCCACGGGAATCGGCTCCTTCAATGGCGTCAATCATACGGCTCATGCGGGAAATTGCTTTCACGTCATGGACCCGCAGGATGCCGCAGCCCTTCATCGCGCCCCACACGCAGGCGGCGCCGGTGGCCTCCATTCGCTCCATCACCGGCAAATCCAGAGCGGCGCCGATGAAACTCTTGCGGCTTACGCCCAGCAGCCAGGGCCATCGCGCCCCGTCGCCCTGCGTGAGCTCCTCCAGCCGCTTCAGCACCGTGAGGTTCGCCGTCGCCGTCTTGCCGAAGCCGATGCCGGGATCGAGGATGAGGTTTTCCTCCGGGAGACCGGCCCCGCGGGCGATCGTCACCGACCGGGCGAAAAAACGCTTCATGGCGGCGATGATGTCTTCGTTGTACTCTTTTCCCTCCTGGTTGTGCATGACGACCACCGGCAGATGGTGCGCCGCCGCGACGCGGGCCATCGCCCCCGGCTCGGGCGCGTACTGCAGGCCCCAGATGTCGTTGAGGATATGGGCCCCCATCCGCGCCGCCATGTCCGCTGTCTCCGCCCGGAAGGTGTCCACGGAAACCGGCGCCTCCACCGCTTCGAGCACCGCCTTCAGATACGGCCGCAGCCGTTCCATCTCCGCCGCCGCCGTCAGCGGCGCCGCGCCGGGGCGGGTGGACTCGGCGCCGACGTCGATGACGTCCGCGCCCTCCGCCACCATCTGGCGAGCCCGTTGCACCGCCTTCTCCGGGGTATCCCACTGACCGCCGTCGGAAAAGGAATCCGGCGTCACGTTGAGGATGCCCATGAGAACCGTCTTTTTCCCCAATGTCAGCCGCCGCCCGTCGGGCCAGCGGTATTCGCGGGCCGCCCGCGCCGTCATTTCGCCCCCATCAGGATCTGCCAGGCCTGCTGGTGCAGGGCGCTGTCCTCCTTGAACCGCCCCCGGCTCTCAGCGGTCACGGTGCGGGTGCCCAGCGCCAGCTCGCCCCGGATCATCATGCAGAGCTGCTGCGCCGTCACCACCACCATGACGCCCTCGGAACCCAGATCTTCCTCGATAGCGGCGGCGATTTCCTTCGTCAGCCGCTCCTGGAGCTGGGGCCGGTGGGCCAGGATGTCCACCAGCTTCGTGAACTTGCTGAACCCCGCCACCTTGCCGTCCCGGGGCAGATAGGCCAGCTCCACTTCGCCGAAGAACGGCACCAGATGATGCTCGCACATCGAATAGAACGGGATGTGCTTCACCGCCACGATGCCCTGGCTCTCGGCCTCGAACACTTCGCCCCAGATGGGCTTTGTTGCCTGACCGCAACCGCTGAAGAGCAGCGCGTACATCTTCGCCACCCGCTCCGGCGTCTTTTCCATACCCGCCGCCTTGAGGTCAAGCCCCAGTGCCACCAGGAAATCGCTAATGGCCGCGACGGCCTTTTTCTGGTCCATTATCATCGCTCCTGTCACGCGCGGCATCCCCGCGCCCCTCCTGTCTATTTCCAGAACAGATCCCAAAGCTGCTTACCGATCAGAACGGTAGTCACGCTGATGAACAGCGGCCGCACATAGGACGAACCCTTGGAAATCGCCGTCCTCGCCCCGAAGAAGGCCCCGGCCACCATCGCCAGCCCCATGGGAAGGGCGTAGCGGAAATCAGCCGCTCCCAGCAGCGAAAAGGCCAGGAAAGCGGCGATGTTGCTGGCGAAGTTCAGCGCCCGGGCATTGGCCGCCGCCCCAACGAAATCGAAGCCGACGATCAGAAAAGCGAACAGCAGGAACGATCCGGTCCCGGGGCCGAAAAAGCCGTCGTAGAAGCCGAATACAAAAGCCACCGCCCCGCTCATCCAAAGCATCCGCCGATTCATCCCGCGATAGGTGGAGACGCCGCCCCAGTCCTTCTTAAGTCCGCTGTAGATGGCGACGGCAATCAGCATGACCACGATCAGCGGCCGCAGGAAATCCGGCGAAATCGTCCGCACCACCAGCACCCCCGCCACCGAGCCAAAAAAGGACAGCGGGAAGAGCTTTTTGATCAGCGCCACGTTCATCTTGCCGGAACGGATGAAGGTGATGAACCCGGCCAGCGCCCCCATGGTGGAGGCGGCCTTGTTCGTGCCCAGCACCATGATGGGCGGCAGCCCCGTCCACATCAGCGCCGGAATTGAAATCAGCCCACCGCCGCCCACCACCGAATCGATAAACGCCGCGATGAACCCCATGACGGCCAGAAACGCCATCGTCCCAAGATCAGGCATCCTGTTTCCTCCTTACCATGCCCACGGGAATCTCTCTGCATTGTAGCATAAAGTAACAAAAGAATCCATAGCATCGTCTTCTTATCCGGCGCGCGGGCAATACCCCCTGCGTTATCGTACCGGCCAAAGATTGTTTCCCGGCCGAAGCGGTCACGAAGAAGCCGTTTTTCCGCGTTCTCGCCGCCCCCGACGATTCCGGGACGGACAAAATCCCGTTTTCCCGTCCAATGGATTGTGCAACGTGTCGTTGCATCGTTCCGTCTGGGACGGCAAACAGGAAGGAGCGGAAGATTTCTGTTGAAATTTTTTCCCGGCAGGTAGGAAAATCTTTTTCTTTGTCGAATATTAGAAAATGGATTAAAATATATATTGAACGAGACAACCGTCAACAGGGAAACACGGATACGGATGACCCGCGCCCGCCGCGGGCGAATCCTCAATGTTTCCTCAATAACCGGCGGTGGCCGGCAAAGGAGGAATTCACTTGCGAGCTGTAGCGATCGAAGACCTTGAGCCTGGTATGATACTGGCCCGTTCCATCATCAACGACGATATGATCGTCGTGCTCTCCGAGGGCACGACGCTTTCCAAGGCCCATATCACCCGTCTGGGCTTTCTCGATATCCCGTCCATCTACATCAAGGATGAATACGAGCTAAGCGAGACGTTCCAAAGCGTTTCGGCCATATTCAGCCCCAGCAGTTCCTTCATCTCCGAGTACAAGGAGGTCATCTCCACCGCCCAGGAGATCTTCGAGGACGCCAAGAACGGCAAGCCGCCGGTGGAGAAGTCCCGTACCATGGTCACTTCCACCCTGGCGCCGATGGCAAAGGAAAGCGGCGCCATCGACTACCTGCTGGAAGTCAACCATCTGGCCAGCGACGTCTATAACCACTCGATCCGCGTCTCCATTCTCGCCGGCGTCATCGCCAAGTGGATGATGCTGCCGTCCTCGGAGAGCCAGGACATCATCATGGCCGGCTTCCTGCACGACATCGGCAAGACGAAGTTCCCGGAGCGCCTTCTGGACAAGCAGATCGACAACCTCAAAGGGGAAGACCTCGACGCCTACATCCAGCACACAATGGACGGGCAGCGCATCCTCTCCGGCAGTCCCGAGCTTTCCGACGGCGTGAAGCTGGCCGCCATGCAGCACCATGAGTGCATGGACGGCACCGGCTTCCCCTTCAACCTGGAAGGTCAGGACATCCATAAATACGCCCGCATCATCGCTCTGGCCGACCTTTACGACAACATCACCACCGAGCGCGAAGGACAGAAGAAGCGGACCCCCTTTGAGGCCATTGACCGCATCACGTCGGAGATGTACTCGAAGCTCGACCCCATCATCTGCGTGCCCTTCCTCAAGCACATCAAGGAGTCGTTCCTGGGCTCCCGGGTGCTGCTCTCCAACGGCCTGACCGGTCACATCGTCCGCTATCCCAACGATTTCTCGGCTCAGCCGCTGGTACGGCTGACGCAGGATGACATCGTGGACCTCAACGACACCCCCGCCGTCAAGATCATCGAATACAACCCGAAATAAGAAGCGTTGCACAAAACGCCGGCCGGCGGGAAAGCTGGCCGGCGTTTTTAGCGCCAGGAAACAACGGCGCGCTGCTCTTTTGAATCCAGATTACCTTGTAGGAGCGTGGGATCTCATGCAGCAGAAAACGACGTCTCTTTTTCTCACGCAGGGGGCGATGGTGACCGCAGCGTATGTGGTGCTGACGATTGTTTTCGAGGCGTTTTCCTTCCGTGAAATCCAGTTCAGGATATCGGAAGCCCTGACCATCCTGCCGGTATTCACGCCGGCCGCGATTCCGGGCCTTACGCTCGGATGCCTGCTGGCCAATATTTTGGGCGGCGCCGTGCTTCCCGATGTGATATTCGGAACCCTGGCGACACTCATCGGGGCCATAGGAACCCGATGTTTGCGGGACAGCAAACCAATCATCGCCGTCCTTCCCCCAATTGTCTCCAACATGATCATCATTCCGTTCGTGCTTCGCTACGCCTATGGCGTGGACTTGCCTGTTCCGCTGATGATGGTGACCGTCGGTCTGGGGGAAGCCGCCTCCTGCGGCATTATGGGACTGCTGCTTCATAAGTTCTTATGGCCGCACCGCAAGGAGCTTTTTCCCTAGATGACAAGGCTGAAACAACAACGCTCCCGCCCTCCCCTGCAGGGCACGACAATCCCAAACGGATGCGACGGAGCGGCAGGAAAGGAAGATTCCCGTGCTGACCTATTCTCTGGATGACCGACCGGGCGAGGCCCTCTACGCCCGCCTCTACGACCGCGTCAAAGCGGACATCCTGGCCGGCCGGCTGACGGCCGGTGAGCGTCTGCCCTCGAAGCGGGCGCTGGCGGCCCAGCTCAGCATCAGCACGATGACCGTAGAGGCCGCTTACGGCCAGCTCGCCGACGAAGGCTATATCCAACCGCGTCCCCGAAGCGGCTACTTCGTAAGCCCCATCGCCGCCCCGCTGTCACCTGCCCCCGCCCCGCCGGAACCGGAGGCCCCCGCCGCTCCCGCCGCCCCTGCCTGGTTCGCCGACTTCGCGGAGAGTGCCGCCGTCGCCGAAGACTTCCCGTTCAGCGTCTGGGCGAAGATTTACCGGGAAACCCTTGCCAGCCGGGCCGAGGCGCTGCTGACCCGCGCCCCTGCCGCCGGTGTCCCCGAACTCCGTCAGGCCATCGCCGGCCACCTCTGGAGTTTCCGTGGGCTCTCCGTCTCTCCCGACCAGATCGTCATCGGCCCCGGCGCCGAATACCTGTACAGCCTCCTGGTCCGCCTCTTCGGAACAAAGGGCATTTTCGGCCTCGAGGACCCCGGCTACGACAAGATTGGCAAAGTCTATGCGGCCTGCGGCGCGAAATGCGCCTGGCTGCCCCTCGACGAAAGCGGCGTTCAGCCTGCCGCCATCCGCCGCCGCCGCGCCGCCATCGTCCACATCAGCCCTTCCCACCACTTCCCCACCGGCATCATCATGCCGGTCAGCCGCCGCTATGAGCTGCTGGCCTGGGCCGGTGAAGCCCCTGGGCGCTACCTCATCGAGGACGACTACGACAGCGAGTTCCGGCTGACCGGCCGCCCCATCCCGACACTCTTCGGCATCGACACCGGCGGGCGTGTGATCTACCTGAACACCTTCTCCCGCAGCCTCGCTGCCACCGTCCGCCTCAGCTACATGGTGCTGCCGCCGGCCCTTCTGCGGGACTTCCGCGACCGGCTCGGCTTCTTCAGCTCCGCCGTCTCCAACTTCGAACAGTATCCTTTGGCGGAGTTCATACGGCAGGGCCATTTCGAGAAACACATCAACCGGATGCGGACGAAATACCGGAAACGCCGGAGCCGGCTTCTCACCGCCATCCGGCAAAGCCCGCTGGGAAAGAAAGCGCAAATCATCGAAGCCGGCTCCGGCCTCCATTTCCTGCTGCGCTTCTTAACCGTCCGGAGCGACGACGCGCTTGTCGAGCGCTTCCGCCGACAGGAGCTGAACCTCGTTCCCCTCGCCCGATACTACCACGGCCAACCGCCGCTCAGCGCCGCCCATACGTTCCTCATCAATTACGCCGCCATCAAGAGCGGCATCATCGAGGAAGCGGTCCGGCGCCTGGCGGCCTGTCTGAAACCATAGCCCCCCAGTGGCAAGCATGACTTCGTGTCAAAAACAGCGGGGCGCGGGCCGCCCCGAAGAGCCCGCCCCGCGCCCCGAAGGAGAGAACACTATGCGGCCATCCATCAAGAAAGTCGGACACAATCTGAAATACATCGTCCCCACCCTGATCCTTCTGACCATACTTTACCTGGAATTCATCAGCCGCGGCGCCGCCGCCATCTTCAACAAAGCCATGGCCGAGCAGGATATGCTGCGGGGTACCATCACGGTGGAGAAAATCGTTGCCCATATCGACGGCCACGTCGTTTTCCACGACCTTCTCTGGAAAGACCCCTTCAACAACACGCTCCTTTCCATCCCCGAAGGCAGCTTCGAGGTCCGGCTCTGGGACGTCGTAACCGGAAATCTCAAGGCCACCACCATCCAGAAGCTGAAGATGGAAAACGCCGTCGTATCCGTCCGCCTGGACCGCAATATGCAAGTGGATTTCGTGCGCCACTCTCCGGCGCTCCAGCAGATGGCGCAGACCAGCGGCAAGCCGGACGAAGAGATGATGAAATCCGTCAGCGTCGCCGGCATGAC
>JAEEGL010414437.1_pt1 | contig 10464 bp, 5 predicted proteins | sample 9134231 | NCBI WGS metagenome assembly JAEEGL01 (sample SAMN16246548, study PRJNA631951) | gut metagenome | biome: gut microbiome; feature: rumen; material: fiber-attached | host: Bos | place: Iran: Karaj | collected 2018-10 | reverse complement strand
CCACGTTGCACACGGCCAGGAAGTCCCGGATACCGCGCTCGAATTCAGGATCTTCCAGGTTGCAGTTGTTCATATAGGTGAAAGGCACGCGGAAGCGCCGAAGCACTTTTCCGGTGGCGAAGAGGCCGCACTGGCTGTCCCGCAGACGCATGCCGTTCTCGTCCGGACGCTCGTCCCGGGGCCCCCAAAGCAGCACCGGCACGTTCAGCGCTTTGGCAAGACGGGCACACTCATACTCTGTGCCGAAATTGGCGTGAGGCAGGAACAGGCCGTCCACCTTCTCCCGCCGGAACTTTTCGATGATCTTCTCTAAGCCCGCGTCGTCGTAAAGCAGACCCTCCTCGTTGACGTCGTCGATGTCCACAAAGTCCACGCCCAGCTCCCGCAGACGCGCGGCGGTGAGAGCCCGGTATTCCACAGCGGCCGGAGCGCTGAAGATGGCCCGGCGGGTGGGGGCAAAGCCCAATTTGATCTGTGCCTTCATATGCTGCCTCCTCAAAGTGTTTTTCCTACGGCTTCTTTCCAGCCGCTGTATTTTTTCTCGCGGGTGTCTTCGTCCATCTGCGGGATGAAAACGTTTCTGGTCTTCTCTGCGTTTACGATGTCCCCGTCCAGCAGGCCGGCGGCGATCCCGGCCAGGGTAGCCGCGCCGATTGCGGAGAGTTCTTCAGCCTTCGGCACGCGGATCGCGGCGCGGGTCATATCGCTCTGGAACTGCATCAGATACCGGTTGGCAGTGGGGCCGCCGTCCACTCGAAGCTCGGAAAGAGAGAGCCCGGCGTCCTGCCCCATGGCGCTCACGATGTCGGTCACCTGATAGGCGATCGCCTCCAGACCCGCTTTGACCAGTTCCGCCCGGCCCGTGACGCGGCTCATGCCCACGAATGCCGCCCGGGCGTCGCTCTTCCAGTAAGGTGCGCCCAGTCCGGTAAAGGCGGGGATCAGATAGGTGGTATCTGCGGGGTTTGCCTGCTCCGCCATCGTACCGCTCTCGGCGGCGCTGCCGATCAGTCCCAGTTCCTTCTGCAGCCAGGTGATGATGGCGCCGGAGTAGTTGATGTTCCCCTCCAGCACATAATCCACGCTGCCGCCCCGGCCCCAGGCCAGGGAAGTGACCAGTCCGTGGGTGCTGCGCTTGAACGCGGGACCGATGTTCATCATGATGGAGGAACCGGTGCCGTAGGTTGCCTTGGCCATGCCGGGCCTGACACATCCCTGGCCGAACAGCGCGGCGTGAGAATCGCCCAGCACTGCCCGGATCGGAACAGGTTTGTCGAAGAAGCCGTCCAGCGTCGTTTCGCCGAAGTCGCCGTCGGAATCGGTCACCTGAGGCAGTGCGGAAACCGGGATGCCGAGGCCCCGGCAGATCTCTTCGTCCCAGCAGAGCGTGTGCAGATTGAACATCTGGGTCCGGGATGCGTTGGAATAGTCGGTCCGAAACACCGTCCCCTCCGTCAGCTTGAAGACCAGCCAGGCGTCCATCGTGCCGATACAGAGGTCGCCTTTTTCGGCCAATCTGCGGGCAAGGGGAACGTTCTGCAGGATCCACGCGGCCTTGGCCGCAGAGAAATAAGGAGAAAACGGGATGCCGGTCCGCTCCTCCACCAGCACGGCGAACGCCTCGCTCATGCCGGCGGTGATCTCCTTGGCTCTGTCGCACTGCCAGACGATGGCGCGTTCCACCGGCGTTCCCGTCTGACGGTCCCAGGCGATGGTCGTTTCCCGTTGGTTGGAGATGCCGATGGCGGCAATGCTGTCCTTGCCGATCCCGGTCTGCTCAACGAGCATCGCTGCCGCTCGGAGCGTGTTGCGGAAGATCTCTTCTCCGTCGTGAGAGACCCAGCCCTGCTCGCTGATGATCTGCTCATGAGGCAGATAGGTTTTGTCCACGAGCTCTCCTGCGGCGTCCAGCAGGATCGCTTTCGTGCCCTGGGTGCTTTGGTCGATGCCGATGCTGTAGCGTTTTTTCATAGGATCACCATCCTTTTTCGATGTTAGCATAAAGGAACGAGAACTAAATTTATAGAGATAATTTAGTATTTCTGAACTTAATTTACTAAATTATGTAGACAGCGCCGGCCTTTTGCGGTATACTGCAGAGGAAGGGAGGGGATACACCGTGTCCATCACTGCAAAAGCGCTTGCGGAACAGTTGGGACTGTCTGAGGCGGCGGTCTCCATCGCGCTCAACAACCGCCCCGGCGTCAGCACGGCAACCAGAAAGCGCGTTCTGGAGGCCGCGCGGGAGGCGGGCTTTGATTTCTCCCGTAAAGCTGCATCCCCGGGCGTGAAGCGTGGACTCATCTGCTTTGCCATCTACCGGAAAAGCGGCGCCATTGTGGACGACACGCCCTTTTTCTCCACTTTGTCCGAGGGGATCAGTCTCGCCTGCAAGCGGGCTCGCTACGATCTGGTGATGCGCTATCTCTATGAGGATGAGGAACTGCCGGACCAGATCTATTCGCTGAAGACCGGCGGTTTTGACGGCATCCTGCTGCTGGCGACCGAGATGGACGAGGCGTCCCTTGCGCCTTTTGAGAGCTTCAAGGTCCCGATCGTGCTGCTGGACGCCTACTTCGAGCGGCTCAACTATGACTGTGTGCTCATCAACAACGTGCAGGGGGCGTATCTTGCGGCGTCCTATCTCATCTCCAAGCGGAAGGTCCAGCCAGGTTACCTGCGCTCCGCCTATTCCATCGGGAACTTTGAGCAGCGGGCTGACGGGTTTTACAAGGCGATCCGCGCTCACGGCATGTCTACCTCAAAATCGCTCGTCCACCGCCTCACGCCTTCCCAGGAAGGCGCATATGCGGATATGAAAGCGCTGCTGGAAGCGGGGGAGAAGCCGGCGGCGGCCTATTTTGCGGACAACGACCATATTGCAAGCGGTGCCATGAAGGCGCTGAAGGAAGCGGGCTACCGCATCCCGGAGGATGTGGCTGTCGTGGGCTTTGACGATCTGCCGATCTGCGAATACCTTTCCCCGCCGCTCACCACCGTTGAGGTCCCGAAGCTTTATCTGGGCGAGACGGCAGTAAGACGGATGATCGAGCGGATAGAAAATAAAAACAGCCTGCCGCTGAAAATCGAGACAGCGGTCACGCTGAAAAAACGGAAGAGCGTGTGATGGGGAAGGGACAGCGTTCTCTGCATAAGGCGGACATTTTGTTCGGAGAAAGCGCTTTCTTTGCCGAAGAATAGAAACGATGTGACAGTGACGATCGAGAGGAGGACCACATGCAGAAACGATTGAAAGAAGCCCTGAAAAACCGTCCCGGCAGTTACATCCTGCCCTTTTTCTGGCAGCACGGCGAGACCGAGGCGGTGCTGCGGGACTACATGCGCGCCATCTACGAGGCGAACATCCGGGAGGTGTGCGTGGAGTGCCGCCCCCATCCGGATTTCTGCGGCCCCAAGTGGTGGAAGGATCTGGACGTGATCCTGGACGAGGCCCGCACCCGGGGCATGCGGGTGTGGATCCTGGACGACGACCATTTTCCCACCGGCCACGCCAACGGCGCGATGACAAATGCGGCCCCCAAGCTCTGCAAACAGTATCTGGCTTTCAAGTCAACCGAGATCGCGGGGCCGGTATCCGGCGGCCTGGTGGATGCGGATGGGCTCCTGCATCCCGCGCCCAGCCCCTTTGCCGCGCCCAAGCCCGCGAGTCCCTTCGGTCAGACCTTCCCCGAGCGGCAGTTTGATGCCGACGAGCTGCTGGGCCTCTACGCCATCCGCATGCGGGGTGCGGCCCTCTCCGACGAGATCATCGACCTGACGGCCGAGGCACAGGCCTGCGGCTGGACCCGCTTCGCCTGGGACGTGCCTGACGGCCATTGGAAGCTCTTTGCCCTCTACCTCACCCGGAACGGCGGCGGCCGCCCGGACTATATCAACCTCTGCGACAAGGCGAGCGTCCGGGTGCTGATTGACGCGGTGTACGAGCCCCATTACGCCCGCTACAAGGAGGATTTCGGCAAGACCATCGCCGGCTTCTTTTCCGACGAACCGCTTATCGGCAACACTGCCCCCTATGCACGGGTGGAAACCCTCATCGGCAGGAACACCCTGCCATTGAGCTGGAGCGAGGAGCTGTGTGAAAAGCTCAGCGCTCGGCTGGGCGAGGGCTGGATAAGAAGGCTGCCCCATCTCTGGTTCGAGGGCGCGGACGACGCGGAGACTGCCCGCATCCGCAGCGCCTACATGGATGAGCTCACCGGCTGCATCGAGCGAAACTTCTCCCGTCAGCTGGGCGACTGGTGCGCAGCGCACGGCGTGGAATACATCGGTCATCTGGTGGAGGACAACAACGTGTCCTTCGGGCTGGGCAGCTCCCTGGGTCACTACTTCCGGGGATTGGCGGGCCAGCACTTCGGCGGCGTGGACGCCATCGGGGGCCAGGTGTTCCCCGGCGGCGAGGACCGGGTAGCCGGTCCGGACGCCACCTACTATCCCAACGGCAGCTGGTACCACTTTGTCCGTGGCAAACTGGGCAGCAGCCATGCCCACATCGATCCCCGCAAGCGGGGCCGGGCCATGTGCGAGCTCTTCGGAGCCTACGGCTGGGGCTTCGGCGTGCGGGATATGAAGTATTTAGCCGACCACATGATGGTGCGCGGCATCAACCGGCTGGTGCCCCATGCGTTCAGCCCCAAGGAGTTCCCCGACCCGGACTGCCCGCCCCACTTCTATGCCCACGGCGAGAATCCCGAGTACCGCCACTTCGCCACCCTGATGGCCTACTGTCAGCGGGTGTGCCACCTGATCGACGGAGGAAAGAACGTGCCCGCCGTGGCACTGCTCTATGAGGCGGAAGCCCTCTGGGCAGGTGAGGCTCAATATACAGAAGCGGTGGCTCGGAAACTGTTGGAGCATCAGATCGACTTTGACTACCTCCCGGTGGATGTGTTTGCTTCCGGCGCGGCGGCGCTCAAAGACGGCAAGCTCACGCTGAACGGAAGAGAATACGGCGCGCTGGTCATCTCCCGCTCCCGGTATCTGCCCGGCGCCATGGCCGACTTCTCCCGGATGGCGGAACAGGCCGGCTTCCCGGTGCTCTTCCTGGACGCGCTGCCCGAGGGTGTTTCGGACGGGGAGCAGCGGCCCTTCTCCGGCCAGATCGTCACGCTGACCGGCCTTGCCACCACCCTGCGGGCACTGGGTGTCTGCGATGCCCGGCTGAGCTGCGACTTCCACCCGCTTCGGGTGTACCACTACTTCGGCGAGGACCATCTCTATCTGCTCTCCAACGAGTCCACCGGCACCGTCTTTGACGGCGAGGTGACGCTGCCGGTGAGCGGACGCCCGGTGCTCTACGACCCGTTGGCGAATGCCCTGCGGCCCCTCGACTGGCGGGAAGAGGATGGCAAAACGGTTTGCTGCCTGCGCATCGAGCCCTACGAGCTGCTGGTGCTGGCCTTCGGCTGCGAGGACGCGCCGGCACCGGAAGCGGCGGTCTCCTATGGCGAGCCGAAGGAGCTCACCGGCTGGCGGGTCAGCCTTGCCGCGTCGAAGGAGTACCCCGCCTTCCGGGACGCCTGGCAAAGCGAGCGGCCTGAACCGGTCAGCGTAAAATATCCCGACTTCTCCGGCTATGCGGCCTATGAGACCACGGTGGAGAGCGCGGGCGGCCCGGCTCTGCTGGAGATCGGGGACGTGCGGGACTGCGCGCTGGTCTTTGTAAACGGGGAGCCTGCCGGAGAGCGCATCTGCCCGCCCTACCGCTTCGAGCTTGCACTGCGGCCAGGAAAGAATGCCCTGCGCATCGAGGTGGCCACCAACCTGGAGCGGGAATACAACGCCATGCCCGGCTTCAAATTCTCCATGCAGACGACCCGCGCCGTGCAGAAGCCTGCCGGCATTGCGGGCAGGGCGGCGCTGAGAAGATGGCAGCCGTGATCGCAAGATGCTGGACTGTCTACCGAACGACTCATCGATGAACGAATAAGGGCTCTGCTCTCATTGCGGCCGTTCTTTTTCAAGAATCAGGGCAGAACATGTTCAAGTTTTTTATAGCATTATTGACGAAAACAAAGGCGGATCCTCCGGAATCGTGCGGAGGCTGCCAAAGTAAGGAGGATACCCCATGATAAACAAGGAGACCAGTATCGAAACACGGTTTGCCGCTCTGCAGAAGTACGCCGTCATGGCACAGAAGATCGACAAGAGCAAGCTGAACCGGGTACTCATCACCACCGATCTGGAGGTGGACGACATGAACGGCATCCTGCTCACCCTGCTCTACGCCGATCAGTTCGATCTGGCGGGCATCGTCTGGACTGCCGGCATGTTCCATTTCAGCGGCGACGGCGAACACACGCTGGGCGAGATCACACCCCACTACCGCTGCGGCGCTACCACCGCCGAAGGGACTGTGGAGAACGCCGGCCAGCTCAAGTGCTACCGGCCCGCCGATCCGGGCTGGCTGCGCCGCACCATCGACGTAGACTACCGGGCGGATTACGAGTTCCTCAGCCGGAACAGCCCCAACTATCCCACGCCGGACGAGCTCCTCGCCATCACCAAGACCGGAAACGTGGCCTTTGAGGGCGATTACCGCTTTCCCACCGAGGGCTCCGAGCTCATCAAGAACTGCATCTTGGACGACGACCCCCGCCCGCTGATTATCCAGCACTGGGGCGGCATCAACACGACTGTCCGGGCCCTGCTCAGCATCTATGAGGAGTACAAGGATACGCCGGAGTGGCCCGCCATCCGGCAGAAGGTGATCGACAAGGTGCGTCTCGAAGGCACCGGCGAGGACTACTGCAAAGCGGACAGCGGCATCGACAATCTCTTTCCCGGCCTGCAGGAGTGGCCCAGGGGCGGTTATGTGGGCTACGGGAATTATTTCCGTGCAATCCCGGCAGAGAGCGAAGCCCTCGCGCCGGACGGCGCCGCTCCCATGATGATGCGGATGGGCACCAGCGCACGTCTCAATCCCTATTATCGGGCGCCGTATCTCACCAAAAACATCAAGTACGGTCACGGCCAGCTGATGGCCCAGTTCCGTCTGGTGGGCGACGGACAGGTGACTTACGGCGAGCCGGATGTATTCCAGTTCGGCCTGAAAAATACCATCGACTGGGGTCTCAGCGCCAAGCTTGGCTACGATGGCGTGCCCGGCTTCGCCCCGGTATATGCGGACACCAACGACTGGCTCTGCAGCCAGTTCGAAACCGCTGAATTTATCAACATCGGTCTGCGCCGGGAAGTGAAAAACCGGGACGACCGCTTTACCATCGCTCTCTTTGACGAGTGGGCTGCCCGGGCCGAATGGGCGGTGAAAAGCACCGAGGACTGCAACCATCCGCCCGTCCTCACCGTCAACGCGCTGGACGTGACCGCCGCCCCCGGTGAAACCGTCTCCTTCCGTGCCAGCGTCTTTGATCCGGACGGCGACGATGTGAACGTCTGCTGGCTGATGCTGGACGAGGCCAACGTCTACGCCGGCGGTTCGGTGGATGTGACGGAGCACGACGGCCTAGTCACTTCCTTCACCGTCCCCGCCGACGCCAGACCCGGCGACAGCTTCGTGGTTACCGCCGAAGCCCGGGACGTGGCCGCAAAGCCGATGACCCGGTACGCCCAGATCATCGTGACCGTGGCGTGAAAGCGAAAAAAAGGCCGCTCCGGTTCTCTGTGAACCGGAGCGGCCTTTTTGCTTTATGGATCAATTTGCGGCCCGGAATCGGACCGCCATATACTCCCGTGCGGGCAGGTCCCAGTCAGCCCGGTTGCCCATCCGCGGATCGAAATCAAACTCGTAGTTGTTGCTGACCGCTCCCATCATCATGTCGGAGAGCCCCCCGGCGGCGCAGCCCCGGAAGAACGTTGCAAAAAACGGTCCTTTGTGGTAAAATTAAAACAATAACAAACGATCCGATCGGAGTGTGGGGGAAAAGAACCAATGAAAAAGAAATCCTTGGGCAGAAAGATCCTGCGGGCAATGATCATTCTGGTGATCGGCATGCTGATGGTCGCCGGCATCATCTTTACCCTGACGATGAAGAATGTTTCGGATACACTGGCTGAATCCAACCGGAGCCTGAGCGAGACCATCGGCGGGCAGTCCTCGTCCTACATGACAGAACAGTCCCAAAACCGAATGCAGGAACTTGCGGGGGAAAAAGCGGAGATCGCAGACGAGATCTTCTCCGATTTCAAGAAGGGCGTCTGCATCGCGGCCTCCGCTGCGGAACAGATCTACAACAACCCGGAACAGTATGCCGAGCGGACGGTTCCTCTGCCGGATCCGGAAAAAGACGGTGAACTGTCGATCCAGGTGCTGTATTCCTCGCGCACAAAACCGACGAACCCGGCGATCATGAAGGAACTTCGCCTGATCGGCAATGTGCAGGATGTGCTGATTGCCGTAAACGCCAGCCAGGACAGTATGGCTTCTCTCTATGTGGCGACGGAATCCGGCTTCATGGTGCAGGCGGACTATATTTCGGCCAAAAAGTTCGATGAGGACGGCAATCTGATGCCCCTGGAGGCCAAGGAACGCCCGTGGTATCAGGGGGCGGCGGCAACAGGCGCGCCGTATTTTACTCCGGTCACCAAGGATGCGCACACGCCCCGCCTCGCCATCATGTGCGGCGTGCCCATTTACGCGGGAAAACAGCTGATGGGCGTGGCAGGCGCGGGAATGTATCTGGACGACATGGAGCAGCTGGTTCAGAGCGTGGATCTGGGCGAGAGCGGGAACGCATGCATCATCAATGAGAGCGGTCAGGTCCTGTTTTCCACTTACAGCTTGGGTACGCTCGCGGCCGCAGCGGATGCAGAGGACCTTCGGCTGTCCGGGAATGCGGCACTTGCCGAGATGGCGACCCGGGCGGCGGAAGGCGGGTCGGGCATCACGCAGGTGACCTTGGACGGCATCGCAAATTATGCGGCCTATGCGCCGATGAAAACCGTCGGCTGGTCGATGATGGTCTTTCTGACCAAGGAAGCGGTGGACACTCCCACAAGAGACCTGTTGATGGACGTCAATCAGAGGACCGGGCAAACGTTCCAAAACGCGAAGAGCCATATCCGGCAGGCGGGCTACCTGCTGCTGGGCCTGCTCGGCGCAGCGGTGATCATCGCCCTGGTGGTGTCGGTGGCTCTTTCCCGTCAGATCGTCAAGCCAATCACGCTGCTGACGGAAGAAGTCCGGTCCATGGAAGGAGATAATCTGGACTTTACCTGGGAGCTGGATACGGGAGACGAGACCCAGACATTGGCAAAATCCTTCCAGTCACTGACGATGCGTATGAAAAAGTACGTCAGCGACATGTCAAATATCGCTGCGGAGCGGGAGCGCATCAGCACCGAGATGTCCCTGGCTACGCGCATTCAGAGCGCAATGCTGCCGAACACGTTCCCGCCCTTCCCGGACCGGGAGGAGATCGACCTTTACGCCCTGATGAAGCCTGCCAGGGAGGTGGGAGGAGACTTCTACGATTTCTTCCTGATCGATGAGGACCATCTGTGCCTGGTCATGGCCGATGTCTCCGGCAAAGGCGTGCCTGCGGCGCTTTTCATGATGATCGCCAAGATCATCCTCCAGAACTGCGCCATGCTCGGAAACTCACCGTCGGAGATTCTGACCAGAACCAACGACACGATCTGCGCAAACAACAACGAGGAGATGTTCGTCACGGCCTGGGTCGGCGTGCTGGAGCTGTCCACCGGCAAGCTGACCGCCGCAAATGCCGGTCACGAATATCCTGCGATCCGGAAATCGGACGGCAAATTCGAGCTTCTGAAGGACAAGCACGGCTTTGTGATCGGCGGCTTTGCCGGGGAGATCTATCAGGAATACGAACTGAAGCTGGAGCCGGGGTCCAAGCTGTTTCTGTATACCGACGGCGTGCCGGAGGCAACGAGCGGCGGCGATTCCCGCGCGATGTTCGGCACCGACCGAATGCTCGAAGCGCTCAACTGGACTCCGGAAGCCGCTCCCGAACAGATCCTGCGGCAGGTCCGCAGCGCGATGGCGGAATTCGTGCTGGGAGGGGAGCAGTTCGACGATATCACAATGCTTTGCATAGAATACAAGGGGAAGGCCGAACAGGACCGGCCCGAGCTTCCTGCGGATGATTGACAAGAAAGAAAATGGTATGATATAATTTGTTGAGATAATAAATACTCTGGAGGCTGCAAAATGAAAAAAGTATTCGGTTTGTTTCTGTTCTCCATCGTGCTGTTGATGAGTCTGCTGTCGTCGCCGGGTAGGGCGGCAGATATCGTGGACAGCGGGACCTGCGGCGATGATCTCGCTTTGACATTGGACAGCAACGGCTTGCTCACCATCAGCAGGACTGAGGCGTGGGCGGATGATACTGAGGGGAAGGTGATGGATGCATCTCAACCGGTCTTAGGTGATGAGTCTGTTGTTTCGGAAAATACACAGCCTTCCGCAGCGGTATCTGGCGACGTTGCCATCGACGAAACAAACTTCCCGGACGCCAACTT
>JAEEGL010097489.1_pt1 | contig 10464 bp, 4 predicted proteins | sample 9134231 | NCBI WGS metagenome assembly JAEEGL01 (sample SAMN16246548, study PRJNA631951) | gut metagenome | biome: gut microbiome; feature: rumen; material: fiber-attached | host: Bos | place: Iran: Karaj | collected 2018-10 | reverse complement strand
TCATAGAAACCAGCGCCGCTTTCTTCAAAGATGTCAGCACCAATGCAGGGCATACTCTCACCGGCAACAAGGGAGAAGGTCTGGTCTTCAGTGAATTGCAGCACCATGTCGTCAGCGGTCAAATCATACCCGTCGGTAACTTGTAACCCGCAAAGCGCTAAATACTCGAGGTCGGAAACCTGATCGTCGGCATCCTGCCACATATATTGGATCGGGACGGAAAGTGTTCCATCGGCCACATTGAAGGTACCGTAAAGCTGATCGATCGGCCATCCGAGGAAATTGGTTGTGAACTTTACATTGCCGTATCCACTGTCGTCGGGCTCAATGACTACATATGTTGACTCGGGCTCGTCCCCTTCTTCTGCGAAATAACTGGTGGCTGCAACCTGATAGACACCGTAGATATCCTCAAGATTGAGTATCGGTGTCGGCACCTCAAGGGCGGCGACCTCGGTCACGCGGTTGCGGACCACTTCGATATCCGACACGGTGGTCTTGGAGAGGTAGGGGGTGACTCCGTCTCCCCCGATCAATTCAATCTTGAGCCCGGTTGTGAGCGTACCGACGGGCATCGGGAAATAGACGTCAAGGGTGTGCTGTTCGTTTGAAGTTACTTGGAAGAACAAAAACTTACCACCGTCTGTACTGTTCAGGGAGAAGACGCCATTCTCATCCGCGACGAAGGTGCCTGTGATAACTTCATTGGCTGTGAGGGAGACGTACGCGACATCTTCCGGAACATTCGTGAAGGAGAATTTGACGACACCCATCGCCGTAGAGAACTTGTATTTGCCGTCCTCCTGTTTCTGGCCGACGAGGGGAAGATTGGCCATCGGATTGTCGCTGGAGATATATCCGCTCGCGACATCTTCGCCCTGGACGTCCAGCATGTAGTAACGAGGCAAGGTTACGCTCAGGGCGCCGTCCGTGACCTGCGGGTTGAGGTTGGAGGGATAGACGGCCCACTGGCCGAAGGTCGCTCCGTCGGAGATTTCACCGCTGAAAGTGGTGGCGCGGCCGGTGGCGGAGGCGGTGAATTCATCGAACTTCACTTCGCCGTCGAGTTCTTCCATGACGGAGATCTTGTCGCCTTCGATCCAGCTGAAGGTCTTGTCATTGGCATAAGCGGTCTTGGTCCCGTCGATGGTGGCCTCGATGGTCGCTTTGTGGGTGGCCTTGGCGGCCGGGGCGTCCATTTCCTGTTCCTTGTTGCAGGAAACGGTCAGTGCTGCTGCGAGGGCAAGCACGGGGAGAAGGATTTTCTTCATTTTGTTTGTCGTTTCAAGTTTAACAGGGAAGGATTAACCCCAAGGGTTGGTCTGTCCAGGATCATCGAGATCCAGATCGTCATTCTCATCCGTCTGGACGGACAGGATGCTTACCTCGAGCCGGACGTCGAGGCTTTCGGCCTCGGGGGCTTCATACCAGAGTTTCTTTTTCATAAACATATATCATTTTGGTTTGTTTCCGAACAAGCGCTGTGTGCGCATGAATACAAAATCGTCCAAATTTTGCATTAAAATCTGTAACGGACAAAATATTCGACCAAATTACATATATATCGATTAAAAAAGCGAATGTTTTGTTCCTTTATGACAATCCAAATGAGAAAGTTCCTGCGGGGGAATGGCTTATTTCTGGGAGACGGAGAGTGACCTCGCCTACACAGTGCGGCATGCACATAAGTGCAAATACATTCAAAATTTGCAATTATTTATGCAACAAGCAAATAGATTATTCCTATACAACGAGAATTCCGTCCTTTCGAACGGATTGGCTTTCAAAAAGAAGGATTATCTGGATTCTTCCGCTATCCGGAAACGGACGGACAGGGTCCGGCCTTCCGTGTCGACGACCGTGAGGGCGTGGTCACCCGTCCCGGGCTGGAGGGACATCTGGTGGAGATAACGGGTCTGGCCGAGATATTGCCCGTCCATGTGCCAGAATACCGTGGCGGAAGGGTCGCGGTGCGCGAGCTGGAAGACAGCGCCTTTGACCTGGCCGTCAAGCTGGCGGGGTAGCCAGAGGGTGCTGCCCGGTTCGGGATAGATGAACTCCATGACGGCTTGTTCCCCACGGACAGGAGGGTGGTATTCCGGATGATGCTGCCGGAAGTACCATTCCATGGCCGGGGGAAGCAGGAAAGAACCATCGGGCTGATGGTACGGGCAGGGATCGCTTTCCAGGGCCGCCTTGGACAGCAACAAGGTATCGGCTTCGGCGCAGTTGAGTCCTTTCAGGTGGCCGGAAACGGCACAGACCTCTGCCCGGATGCCGTCCGTTGGCAGCGGTTCGGCGAACCAGGCCCCGTCGGCATAGTCGGACGCGACTTTCCGGATGGACAGGAGCCCGAAGAGTTCGAAGAGCACCGGTCCTGCCGTCCGTGCGCCGGTCAGTCCCGGTACGCCTGCCCCTCCGGCGTTCCCGACCCAGACGCCGACGGTGTAATCCGGTGTGACCCCGACCGCCCAGGCATCCCGGAATCCATAACTGGTGCCGGTCTTCCAGGCGACCTTGCGGACCGACCGGACCAGGTGCCAGTCGATTTCGTCGGGCCTGTTTACTTCCGAGAGGGCCTCGAACGTGTGCCAGAGGGCGGCTTTGTCCTGTAACGGGCCGTCAGTGTCATAAAGATAGGATCTTGCCAGGCCGCAGTAGGCGTGGGTGATGTCCCACAAGGTTCCTTCGCCGCCGCCGAGGATCAGCGAAAGGCCATAGTCGGCGGGGCTGCGGGTCAGGGTCGTCAGGCCTGCCTGCTGCAGGAGATGCTGGAATTTCGGGACGCCATACCGGCGCAGCATGTGGACGGCCGGCACATTGAGGGATCGGGCCAGGGCGTTGGCGGCGGGCACGGCGCCGTAGAACTGGAGGTCGAAGTTCTGCGGGGAGAAGCCGCCGATGTTGACCGGAATGTCCGGAAGCAGGGTGTTGGGCAGGATCTGTCCTTCCTGCAGGAGTGCGCAGTAAAGAAATGGTTTGAGGATGCTGCCCGTGCTGCGGGGCGAACGGGCGATGTCCACCTGCCGGCCGGGCCGGTCTCTCTCGGGGTCGGCATTGCCGACATAGGCCAGCACGGAACCGGTCCGGTTGTCCAGCACCACGGCGCAGAGGTCGCCGATGCCGGTAAGGGATAGTTCCCGGGACCACCGGCTGGCGACGGCTTCGACCTGTTCCTGCAGCGGCAGGGAAATGCTGGTCCGGCTGCGCTGCCCCTTCGGCTGTGTCTCGACCCATTGCGCGGCATGGGAGGGAAGGGCTTTGGGGGCGTCCGGGAGGGGTTCTCCACACGCCAGGGCATGGTCGAGGGAGTCCAGGTATCCGCGTTGCTGCAATTTGTCCAGCAGTCGGTTTCGCTTTGCCAGCAATTGCTCACGCCCTTTGCCCGGATGCAGACTCGAGGGCGCATTGGGCAGAACGGCGAGCGTGGCCGCTTCTCCCCAGGACAGGTCGTCCGCCGGACGGCCGAAATAGCGCCACGCGGCGGCTTCCAGTCCGACCACGTTGCCGCCGAAGGGCGCATGGGCCGCGTAGAGCGAGAGAATCTTGTCCTTGCTGCAGCGGGCTTCCAGCCGGGTGGCCTGGACGGCCTCCACGGCTTTCTGCCAGAGCGTCCGTTCCTTGCCCCGCGACATCCGGATGACCTGCATGGTCAGGGTGCTGCCGCCGCTGGTGACATGGCCCGCTTTCAGGTTTCCGGCCAGGGCGCGTACGATGGCGACGGGGTTGACGCCCGGATGCCAGCGGAACCAGCGGTCCTCGAACTGGATGAGCGCGGTGGCGAATTTCTCCGGCACCGTGTCCCGCGGCGGGAACCGCCACTGGCCGTCAGCCGCGATCCGGGCTCCGAGCAGGTTCCCGTCCCGGTCTTCGACGACCGTACTGTATGAGACGTCCCGGAACAGCGTCCGTGGCAGGCAGCAAAGCCAGCCCAGCAGCAGGACGCCGGCCGTCATGAGGACGGCCTGTTTCCGGGACGGTCTTTTCATCGGGTCACGACGGCGGTCCCGGAGGCGGTGTTGGCCGCCACCCGGCTGTCATACATGGCTTCGCAGGTGACCGGCGGCAGGAGGAAGGAACCTTCATAGGCCGCCCGCAGCCGCTGTTTGAAGGTCTTGGAAGTACCCATCGGCAGGTCGAAGTACCAGATACAGGCATCGTCGCGGATGTCCTGGTGGTCGAAGGCGTTCTGGGCTGCGACCTGGGTTGCGAACAGGCGCTCGTTGTAGATCTCCCAGCCGGAGGCCGTCGGGAAGGTCAGGGCGAGGTGCGTGTAGTCCAGCAGGCTGTTCTCCGAAATGACCTTGATGGCCGCGGTGAATTCCGTTCCCTGCTGCAGGGAGCGCGGATCGACGGTGGCTCCGCGCATGTCGGTATAGGTCACTTCGAGCCGGATGCCGGAGTGCCGCGCCGGAACCGGGGTGCCGGCCGGGGTCCGTCCGGTCGTGACGAGCGAGACATGGATGGCTCCGTCGGATGTATTGGTCAGCGACGTCTTTCCGCCGGTGGCATCGAGGTCGGTGGACCATACCGATTTGGGCGTATTGACGGCTTTCCCGTCGATTTCGGCGGAGAGCGTACCCGTGGATGTCATGCTTGCCAGCCGGTCCATGGCGATGGCCGCGAAGGCCATTTCCTGGGTGGAACTGTAGCCGGGGGCAAAAACTCCGGCTACCTCCTGGGCTAATCGCAGTGCGTCTCCGCTCCGGTCGCACAGGGCCAGCGTGTTGATGGCGATGGCCTTGTCGCGAAGGGAACTGCCATAGGTATATCTGTCCGAATTGTATTCGGCAAAGCCTTCCGGAATGGCCTGGATCAACTGGGCGCCTACCGTCTTCTTTCCGTTGGCGGCGTAGGCTGCCGCCAGCATCCACCGGGCCTGCGGCTCGAGCCCGGCCTGTTCCTTGAGCCGGTTCATGGCACCGGCATCAGCGTTGCCGGCCACGGCAAGGGTGTAGAGGCGGAAGGCCTGGTCCAGATCCCGCCGGTTCTGCGTGGCCGCACGGTAGTTGGCGACGGCCTTCTGCTGGAATGCGGTCCAGCGGCGCAGCGCCTCCTGTTCGACCTTGTAGCCCTTGGCGGAGGCCTCGGTCAGGAAGAGGCCGGCCATGGACGAGACCCAGGTGTCGGCCGCATTTCCGCCGGGCCAGTAGACGAATCCGCCGTCAGGCAGTTGCCGGACGTAGAGTTCCCGGATGATTTCGGGCAGGAGGATTTCCGCGGTCTCCGCATTCTCCTTGGAAAGCATGTCCAGGGTATGGAGCAAGGTAAGGCCGCGGGCGGAAAGTTGTTCGCTGCAGGAATAGCGGTAGTCCCGGGTGAAGGAGAAGGCTCCGTTGGCGTCGATGGCCGGGAAGTTCGTCAGCGTCATTTGGGCCGACTGGGCGTTGTCAAAGGTGAAATCGGCCTTCTCTTTGGCTGCCAGGCTCTTCTGCTGGACCCGGATGACGGACGGATTGGGATTCCGGACCTGGATGGTGATGGTCTCGGAGGCCTTGTGGCCAGCGCCGGAAGCGGAGACGGTCACCTTGGCCGTCCCTTCCCCGACCGTCTCGAGGTTGAAGCGGACGAGCTGGTCGCCCGGCTCGGCGAAGGTCAGTTCCTGCGAGGAGACACCTGCCAGGCGGACAGGTCCTTCGACCTTTACGGAGACGGACGCCTGGCGGACATCCTGTTCCATGGCGAAGACATTGACCGGAAGGGTGACCTTCTCGGAAGGTCCCAGCACGCGGGGCAGGGTCGGGACGACCATCAGCGGAGAGCGTACGGCGACCGCCTTCTCGGCGTTGCCGAAGGCTCCGTCATGGCCGGCGACCACCATGACGCGTAGGCTGCCGACGTACATCGGGAGTTTGATCCGGTGGGTCTGGCTGCCTTTCTCCAGGGTGAACGGACCGAGCACCTTGACGACCGGGTTGAACCGGTTGTCCTTCTTGGCACCCGTGATGATCTGCTGGTCACCGCCGACGCTGAACATCGGCGAGAAGCGGCCGCTGTAGGCGCCGACCACTTCGTCGTAGAGGTCCCATGTCCTGACGCCCAGGGCTTCGCGGGCGTAGAGGGCGTTCCACGGGTCCGGGGTCTTGAAGGCCGTCAGGTCGAGCAGCCCTTCGTCCACGAGGGCGAGGGTATAGGTCATGGTCCTGCCGGTCTTTTCGCTGACCTTGACGGAGAATTCCTCCTCCGGATGGACGGCGTCAGGCATGGTGATGACCGGCTCGATGTGGGAAGCGCGGTTGTTGACGAGGACGGGCTGTACTCCGTACATGCGGATCGGCAGGTCGTTGCCGCTGTTGCCGTGCGGCTGGAGCAGGGTCACGTGGATGTAGAAGTTCGGCGCCATGTCCGCCGTTACCTTGAACTTGTACGGCGTTTCGCGCCTGGCGTCCGTGGCGACCCATTCCTGCCGGAGGACGCCGGATCCGTTTTCGAAGGAGACGAGGGCGTTGCCTCTGTCGGCGGCCGGAATCAGCAGGGTGGCCGTCTCGCCGGTTTCATAGGATTTCTTGTCGAGGGAGAAACTGAGCATGGTCAGGGCCGTAGGATCCTGCTTGTCGGAACGGCCGCGGTAAGCCGGCCAGTCGGCCATGAATACGCCGCCGCTGGCATGGCCGCCGTCCAGGTCCTTGACATAGACCAGGAACCGGCCCCATTCGGGATAGTCGAGCCGGAACGGAATCCGGACATCGCCCGAAGCGGAGGACACCAGCCGTCCGGAGGAGAAGATGTTGGCCGCAGTCCCGTTGACATAGGAATCCAGTTCGGAAGCCCGGCTTTCCCACCACCAGCGCCAGTCCATCTTGTAAATGCGGTATTCGAGGTTGTGTCCGCCGACGCGGTTGCCGTCGGCATCGACCAGGGCCACCGGGATGACATGGTCCTTGTCCGTCTCGAGGGTCTCTTCCGGCACCTGCACACCGACATAGGCCGGGAACGGGGAGTAGGGCAGGGTGACCGGAACGAAACTGGCGTCGCCGCCGGGTTCTTCGACGGAGCAGACGATGGTGGCGCTGAGCAGGCCGGGCGCGTCTGCCGCCTTGGGCAGGTCAACGCCGAGCCGGACGGTACCCTGGCCGTCCAGGCGGCTGTCGATGATCCGGTCCTCACTGGAGGTGAAGGACTTGGTCGGATCCAGGAAGGTGTAGCCATCGAAACCTTTGAAATGGGAGCCGGCCGCTGTCAGGGTCATGTCGGCCTTGACGGGAAGCCCGGCGGCGGCCGGTCCGGTCAGCCAGGAAGCGGTCACGGAGGCCTGGGCCCGGGTGCCGGCCTGTAAGGTCTTCCCGCCCATGTCCAGGTCGATCTTCAGGCGGTTGGGCTTGATGCTTTCGATGCGGAGGGATTTGTGGAAGGAGGATCCGCCGACCTTGATGTATGCGTTCCAGAAACCGGTCGGATCTTCCGGCAGGGTAGGGATCGAGAACGCATAGAAGCCGTCGACCGCGGTGCGGCCCTGGCGGGCATAGAACTGGCCCTGCGGGGTGTAAAGTTCGAGAGAGGCCGGATGTTCCGACGGGAGGCTGCCGCCCTTGTCCTGCAGGATCATGGTGACGTGGAGGGTGTCGCCGGGACGCCAGACGCCGCGTTCGCCGTAGATGAATGCCTTGAGTCCTTTCTGGAGTTTCGCTCCGCCGACGTCGAACCGGCTGAGGGTCTTCTCATCGCCGTCCGTGACCTTGAGGTAACTGACGGTCTTGCCGCGGCGTCCCACCACGGCGAACGGCTTTCCCTTGAGGTCGATGACGCTGCCGCCGTTGCCGCCGGTCTTGCCGGAACCGATCTTGCGCAACTGGAAATTATAGACTTCCAGGTCGATGCCGGAGGCCGGCTTCGCAGATTCGAGGTCGGTCGCCGTGACCCAGAGTTTGTCACCGTCGGAATATTTGGCCAGCAGGCCGATGTCGGAGGTCATCAGGTTGATGACGGGGAACCGGTTGGCGTCCATGTAATACGTGGGCGACTGCGGGTTGTTGCGGTCTTCCCAGACATAGTTGTCCCAGTCAGTCCAGGATTCCCAGATATACGTTTGGGGGGTATCCCAGATGGCTTCGTCCTCCGGGCTGATTTCGTTGTCTTCAACCGGAATCAGTCCGGTGTCGGCGGATCCGGTCAGTGCATACTCCTGCTTGAATGCCAGACGGATGCGGTAGATGGCCCCTGGCTCGCGACGGAAGAGCGGACCGAGATCGACGGTCCAGTCCTGCCAGGTGGACAGGTCCTTGGAGGGATCCTCGTCCAGCCGGATGCAGCGGCTGTAGACCAGTCGGCCGGAGCGGCGGAGTTCGTCGCTGCCGCCCAGGCTGTTGTCCTGTAGGAATTGCAGGACGTTGTCTTCGTAGATGCGGATGACCCGCAGGTCGACGGCCCGCAGGCTGACTGTGCGGAAAGGAAGGACAAGATGCCTGGTGTCGGGGAGGATGTTGCCGTGAAGGGGAATCACGGCGGCCGGATTGGGCTGCTGCTCCTTCAGCACGGTGGTGAAGGCTTCGGCCAGGGCATCTCCTTCGGTGCTCCTGACACCCGGATGGACGGTCAGGACAAGGTTGTCCTTGCGGCGTTCGTCATAGAAGAGTTTGACGATATTCCGGTCGGTTTCCGCATAGGTCCGGCCTGTGCCGTCGAGGGTGATGAGTCCCTGCGCGACCGGTCCGACCGGCTCGCTGAACTGGATCTCGACGAAGGGGTCCTTGGCTTCGACCAGCCGGGCAGAGAGCACCTTGAAGTCCCCCCGGGCGGGAATGATGACCTGGGTATTACCTTTGATCCGGAAGCCGCTTCCGGCTTCAGATAGATTGATTTTCAGTGTTTTATCTTTTCCGGAACGGGCGAGTCCGTTAATGGTGAAACCGTATTTTGCGGACGCCTTGTTGTCGGAGAGACGGAGCAAAAGATCGCCGTCGGGCCACTGGAGACGGACCATGTCGAGTACCGTCTGCGGGTCCACCGGGGTGCTGAAGGTCAGGGTGCCTTCAACGGTGGCGGAGTCCTTCTGCAGGAAGGTGCGGTCGACGGCCAGCTGGCCGAAGCGGGGCGCTACCATGAAACGGAACGGGAAAGACTTGAATTTCTTGTCCCGGACGGTCCTGACCTTGGACAGGTCGAAACTCGCCTTGTAGGTCCTGCCCGGAACGAGGGCTCCCTGGTCCGGAACGAATTCGACCATGTCCCCGGATACCCAGCGGAGACTGCCCGGGAGGGCGGGTGAGAAGGAGAACAGCCCGTCTTCCGGCCGGGCGCCGGCCGGTACGGCCAACTGGATCCGGATGGTTCCGTCTTCCGGTATGACACCGCCGGAATAGGCGGAGACATAGTCCGAAAAACCGGTGTCGGGAAGGACGGCCTGCCTGCCGGTGCAGGCTGCCAGGATAAGGAGGGGGGCGGCTGCTGTCAGGATCCGCCGGATAACAGATTTCATATATGGATTCCTTTTTTGTTTCTGCTAACAAAAATAAGCATTCCTACGCGAAGAAGGGGCTATTTTTTGCACAATTATGGCCCTCCGATAAAAAAACGTGCCATTTTGTCAGTCCCGCCCGTTGGCACGGCCCTTGATGATGGGATATAGGCCCTTCGGGGCAGGCAAGAAAACATATTAAATACATATCAACATGATCAAACCATTGGCAGACAGAGTCGTCATCGAGCCGCGCGAGGCCGAGACGAAGACGGCGGCCGGGTTGTATATCCCGGATACCGCAAAGGAGAAACCGCAGCAGGGCGTCATCGTGGCAGCCGGCCCCGGCAAGAAAGATGAACCGATGGAGGTGAAGGTCGGCGACCAGGTCCTCTACGGTAAATATGCGGGAACGGAAGTGACTGTGGACGGAAAGAAACTGCTGATTGTCCGTCAGTCTGATATCCTCGCGATTCTTTAATAATAATAGGAGAGAAACATTATGGCAAAAGAAATAAAATTCAACGTGGATGTCCGCTCCAAGATGAAGGAAGGAGCCGACGCTTTGGCTGACGCCGTGAAGGTAACCCTCGGCCCCAAGGGACGTAATGTGGTGATCGATAAGAAATTCGGTGCTCCGCAGGTAACCAAGGACGGTGTGACTGTCGCCAAGGAGGTGGAACTGGAAGACCGGTTTGCCAACATGGGCGCCCAGATGGTCAAGGAAGTCGCTTCCAAGACCAACGAGCAGGCGGGTGACGGTACGACCACCGCGACCGTCCTGGCCCAGGCCATCATCAACGTCGGCCTGAAGAACGTGACCGCGGGTGCCAACCCGATGGATCTCAAGCGTGGTATCGACAAGGCCGTCGCCGCCGTGGTCGCCGACCTGAAGGCCCGCAGCCAGGAAGTCGGTGACGACTACTCCAAGATCGAGCAGGTCGGTACCGTTTCCGCCAACAACGACGGTTATATCGGCAAACTGATCGCGGATGCCATGTCCAAGGTCGGCCGTGACGGCGTCATCACCGTCGAGGAAGCCAAGGGCACCGACACCGAAGTCAAGGTCG
>JAEEGL017425946.1_pt1 | contig 10465 bp, 11 predicted proteins | sample 9134231 | NCBI WGS metagenome assembly JAEEGL01 (sample SAMN16246548, study PRJNA631951) | gut metagenome | biome: gut microbiome; feature: rumen; material: fiber-attached | host: Bos | place: Iran: Karaj | collected 2018-10 | reverse complement strand
TGGTGACTACTTCGCTTGGGGAGAGACCACCCCCAAGGGTAGATATTATTGGGACAATTATAAGTGGATAAATACTGATGCAGCTGGTTATAGAGGGTGGACGAAGTACTGCTTAAGCATTCATCTTGGCTACAAAGGTTATCATGATGACAAGACCGAATTGGATCCTGAAGACGATGCCGCCACTGCCAACTGGGGTTTATCGGCACGCATGCCGTCAGAGGAACAGATTCAGGAACTTGTTAACTACTGCAACTGGCAGTGGATATTAAGGAACGGCGTGTATGGCCAATTAGTTACTGGTCCAAATGGTAATACTATCTTTTTGCCCGCAGCTGGTGCTCGCTGGCTTGAACAGCTCAATTCAGTTGGGCATTGTGGCCACTATTGGTCACGCTCACTTTTTATCGACGAAATTGAGTACCTTCCGCACTATGCAATGATACTTCACTTTACTTTAGGGATCGTGTACAGTAACGAATACTCCTTACGCTACACTGGCTATAATGTCCGTGCTGTTTATGTCTCACAGAATTAGCATTGATGTCGTCTTTTCAAGGTCTAATCGGCTGGCTTACCTTTGCGTAAACCAACCGATTTTTCTTTATGATACTGACGATAAACGGAAAACTTGTGAAAGCCGAAGACAATAATGCTGGCTTTAATGGTTAAGGCGTATCCAAATTTATTTAAATCTATAAGAAAGTGAATGTTTAGCAATAATTATTCGCTACCTTTGTGCTATTAATAACATCAATCTTTATTAGTTATGAAAAAAGTTTTGCTTCTCATTCTGATGATTCCGCTGTTTGTCAGTGCGCAGAATCGGCTACGCGTTTCCGTTTTGGGTGACTCTTACTCGACTTTTCAGGGCTATATACCTGAGGGAAACGAGACATGGTACTTTACCCCGGCCGACACTTCATTAACCGATGTGGACAATGTCACACAGACCTGGTGGTGGCAGGTCATCAATCAGGCTGGCTGCCTCATTGAGAAAATTGACTCTTACAGCGGCGCAACGGTCAGCTACCACGGATACAACAATGAAGATTACAGCGCCCGGTCGTTTGTCACCCGATTGCCACGCCTTGGCAGCCCAGATGTGATTTTCATCTTTGGCGGCACCAACGACGACTGGGCGGGTGCAGAATTGGGCAATTATCAATATGATAATTTTACTCGCGCCGACCTCTTCACCTATCGTCCTGCATTGGCTAACCTGTTACAACAGGCAAAGGAGAGGTATCCCAATGTAAAAATCATATTCATCATCAATAGCGAGTTGCGAAAAGAGATTGTAGAATCAACTAAGGTGATCTGCAGTCATTATGACATTCCATATATCGAGCTAAAAGATATAGACAAGAAACAGAATCATCCCACGGTAAAAGGAATGAGGTCAATTGCACAGCAAGTCTTGACGTTTATCAACAAATAAAAAGAGCGCAGAGACCTCATTTGTGACTTGGATATACGTCTTTTCAAGACATAATCGGCTGAGCAAATTTTCCGGCAAATCACCCGTACGAATTTGATACGGGCTACATCGTTTTTGTGGAGTGCTAAAAAAGTGAAACCGCAGAAGGGTAGTACATTGTATCCCCCAAAAATCCGCTGTCTATCAAGTGGAATTAACTGCTCCAACACTATTGGTTTTCGGCGTTTTTTGTAAATTTGCAGGTTCTATGGGACGTGGATTTGTTATAGCAGCGCCGAATAGTGGCTCGGGCAAAACGACGATTGCTCGGGGGCTGATGGCATTGTTTACCTGCAAAGGGTATCGGGTTCAGCCGTTTAAGTGCGGGCCAGATTATATCGACATCAAGTTTCATGCTGCGGTGTGTGGGCGGCCGAGTATCAATCTGGACACGTTCATGGCCACACCAGAGCATGTGCGGGATTTGTTTGATCGCTATGGCAAGGATGCCGATGTGTGCGTTGTCGAGGGGATGATGGGTCTTTTTGACGGCTATGACCGCGACAAGGGATCGTCTGCCGAAATCGCCCGTGTGCTTGACCTGCCTGTGGTGTTGGTGGTGGATGCCAAGTCGGCTGCTTACTCGACGGCTGCGCTCATTTCGGGTTTCGTCAACTTCCGTAAGGACGTGCATATCAGCGGCGTGGTTTTCAACCGCGTTGGGTCGGCTAGGCATTTTGCCATGCTGCAGCAAGTTTGTGACGATTTGGGCGTTGAATGTTATGGCTATCTGCCCAAGAAGGCTGAACTGGAACAAGGCTCACGCTATTTGGGGCTGGACTTCAGCGAGAAAGCCGAAAGCAATATCTTGGTTGAACTGTTGGAAAATAATGTGCAATGGCAACGGCTCCTAGAACTTTAATCGCGCGCAATGATGAGTCATTCTCCTTTATCTATCAGGAGAATATCGACCAGTTGGAGAACGTGTCATTCTTTGACCCTGAGACCGATGTGCCTTGCCTTGACGATGTGGCGCTGCTCTATTTACCAGGCGGTTATCCCGAGAAACATCTTGATGCTTTGGTAAAAGCCGTTGCGACACGACGTGCTATCAAGGAATATGCCGAGCGTGGCGGGCGCATTATCGCAGAATGTGGCGGCATGATGTACCTGTGTGAGAGAATCGTCACTGACGAGGGCGAATTTCCCATGTGCGGAGTGTTGCCCTATAGCATCACGGCGCGCAAAGAAGATCGAAAACTGTCGCTGGGTTATCGCCGCTTCACGCTCGATGGCAAGGAATACCGCGGACATGAGTTCCACTACACGCAATTCTTGGGTGATGTGCCGCCATCGTTCACTCAAGTCTATAATGCCAAGGGTGAACCAGTGCCGACGCCTGTCTTCCGCTACAAGAATGTATTGGCAAGCTACACGCATTTGTATCAATTACCAACTAGAAACTAGGGACTAAGGACTAGAAACTAAAATGAAACAGATATATACCAAAACCGGTGACGAGGGCATGACAAGCCTGCGCGATGGGGTGAGGGTCCCAAAAGATGACCCACGCATTGAAGCCAACGGGCAGATCGACCAGCTAAATGCCCATTTGGGTGTCGTGCGGTCGATGCTCGACGAGACGCAAGATATTACGTCTCTACAACTCATTCTTGCCGTGCAGCGAGAACTGATGACTATCATGAGCCACATCGCCACACCTGAGGGCAGCACCAATCCCCGTGAGCTTCATGCTCGAGAAATCATTGCTCAATTGGAGCAAGCCATAGACTCTGCCAATTTTCAGGGTGGTTTCGTTGTGCCTGGTGGAGGGTCGCAGCTGTCTGCTTTCATTCATCTTGCCCGCACTCAGGCCCGCACGGTAGAGCGCCGTTTGTGGTCACTCCATCGGGAGCATCCTGTTGACAGTGATGTGTTGGTGATGATGAACCGTCTGTCAGATTATCTGTTTGTATTAGCCAACGAGAAAGAATGAAGCGATTACATCCCATTATGTTCGCAGGGACTGGCAGCGATGTGGGCAAGAGCATCGTGGCCGCTGCTTTTTGCCGCATTTTTAAGCAGGACGGCTACAGCCCGGCCCCGTTCAAGGCTCAAAATATGGCGTTGAACTCCTTTGCTACGCCCGAAGGCTTTGAAATCGGCCGTGCCCAGGCTGTCCAGGCCGAGGCCGCGGGCATTCCTTGCCACACCGACATGAATCCGCTGCTGCTGAAACCGCAGAGCGACCACACCTCTCAGGTCATCCTGCACGGCAAACCCATCGGCAACAAGAATGCCTATGACTATTGGCGCCGAGGCACGTCCGACATCGACTATCGACGCGAGGTGTGCGATGCTTTCGACCGGTTGGCTTCCCGTTTCAATCCCATCGTCATGGAGGGTGCAGGCAGCATTTCGGAAATCAACCTGCGCGACACCGACTTGGTAAATCTGCCCATGGCTCGTTATGCCCATGCCGATGTGATCCTGGTTGGCGACATCGATCGGGGTGGGGTATTTGCCTCGGTCTATGGCAGCATTGCTTTGCAGACGCCTGAAGACCGCCGTCTCATCAAGGGCATCATCATCAATAAGTTCCGTGGCGACATGCGCCTGTTTGACGAGGGCCGCAAGATGCTGGAGGACATCTGCGAGGTTCCTGTGCTGGGCGTCATCCCCTACTATAAAGACATTTACATTGAGGAAGAAGACAGTGTGGCTTTGGCTCAAAAATCGATGCAGGCCGAGCGGGGCAAGGTCAATGTGGCCGTTGTCATGTTGCGGCATCTATCCAACTACACCGACTTCGACGCCTTGGAGCGCGACCCGCGCGTGCACCTGTTCTATACTAACAATACCGAGGATATCAAGAAAGCCGACATCATCATCCTGCCGGGCACCAAGTCTACTTTGCATGACTTGTATGAACTGCGCCGCAACGGTTGCGCCCAGGCCATCGTGAGGGCTCATCGAGAGGGCGCGGCAGTGCTGGGTATCTGTGGTGGTTACCAGATGATGGGCATAGAAGTGCTCGATCCCGACCATGTGGAGGGCGACATTGAGCGTTTGCCTGGCCTGGGACTGTTGCCCACGACCACGACCATAGGCGGTGACAAGCAAACGCTCCAGGTCTCCTGCCAGTATGGTCAAGGCTATGAGATACACCAGGGCGAAACACGTCCTATGGGAGACGCCAAACCGTCCCCGCTATTGCATCTCGATGACGGGCGCGAAGACGGCTATCTTGTCGACGGCAAGTGCATGGGAACCTATGTCCACGGCATTCTTGACAATGCGCCCTTTGTCGATTTCCTGCTTGAACCCTTCAAAGACAAAATTGCAGATGGAAATCAGCCGTTTGACTATGCCGCATTCAAGGAAGAACAATACGACAAGTTGGCTGCCCATGTGCGCCAGCACGTCGATATGGAAAAAATCTACCAAATTCTGACTGACCATGATTGAGGGACACGGCGACGATCTGTATCGCTACGACAATATCAAGATGAACTTCAGTTCCAACATCTATGCTGGGACTGATTTGAGCGCACTAGAAGCCTATTTGTGCTCTCGCCTTGATGTGGTGCGCTCTTATCCAGAGCCTTCGGCAGCCTCGCTGGAGCAGATGATTGCCCGCGAGTGCGGCATCAGCCCCGATGAGGTGCTGGTGACCAGTGGAGCGGTCGATGCCATCTACCTGATTGCCCAGGCCTATCGTAACGAAGGCACTTGCCATGTGATACAACCCACATTCAGGGAGTATGAAGATGCCTGCCATGTATTTGGTTACGAGGAGCGCGAGGACGGTGCCCTGTGCTGGCTGTGCAATCCCAACAATCCCACGGGCGAAGTAATGAGAACCGAGGACGTGTTGGCCCTTGCCGAGCGTCACCGCCTACTCATCGTAGACCAGTCCTACGAAGATTATACGTTGGCTCCCTTGCTGCAGCCTGCCGACGTGGTCGGTCGTGACAACATCATACTCTTGCATTCCATGACCAAACGTTATGCCGTGCCTGGACTGCGATTAGGTTATGTGACAGCATCACCGGCAATCATCAGCCGCTTGAGGGAACAGTATCGTCCTTGGGCCATCAATGCCCTGTCGCTGGAGGCGGGCAAGTGGCTCGTTGAGCATGAGGCCGTTGCCATCAAAGACCTGCCGACATATCTTGCTGAGACCCAGCGTCTGCGGTCCTCGTTGAACGAGATAGGGGGTATCAAGGCTTTTGAAACTCAGACCAATTTCTTCTTGTGCACCATCAAGCAAGCAACAGCTGCCGAGTTGAAGGATTATTTGGCGCGTGAGCATGGCATCCTCATCCGCGATGCCTCCAATTTCACAGGCCTTACGACTCATCACTTCCGCATCGCCACGCAGTCGCCTGCCGAAAACGACGCCCTCGTCGCCGCTATAAGAAACTACGAATTTCACGAATTAAACTGATTTGGCATCCGCATTGTAGAGACGCAAAATTTTGCGTCTCTACGTCGACAAAAACTGTAATCTGGAATGATTGATACTGTTATACTCATATTGCCGCTGCTGATAGGCTGGTTGCTAGATTTTGTGTTTGGTGACCCGTCGCGTTTGCCGCATCCTATCGTGTGGTTTGGCAAGATGATTTCGTGGGGCGAGCATCGCCTCAATAAGGGTAGCCACCGCATGGCCAAGGGAGCTGTGATGGCAATCGTCCTGATTTTTATGGTGTTTTTTGTCATCTGGGGATTAAAGCGGCTGGTTCCCAACATGGTGTTGTGGCTGATTTTAGATACCTTCATTATCTTCTACTGTTTGGCGGGAACGACGCTCATCCGTGAGGTGCGAGAAGTCTTTTTGGCGTTGGACCGCTCACTGGATGAGGGTCGCCAACAGGTCGCCCGCATTGTGGGCCGTGACACCTCGCAATTGTCGGCCCAGGAGGTGCGTACTGCTGCCCTCGAGACGCTTGCCGAGAACCTGAGCGACGGCGTGATTGCCCCGCTGTTCTGGTTTGCGCTATTGGGCACTCCCGGCATGCTGGCCTACAAAATGGTCAACACACTCGACTCGATGATTGGTTACCGCACCGAGCGTTACAAGGACTTCGGCTGCTGGGCCGCCCGCATCGACGATGTAGCCAATTACATCCCGGCCCGCTTGACAGCCCTGCTAATGGTAATCGCCTCAGGCAAGTTGTCACTCATGAGTTTCGTGTGGAAAAACGGCCGCAAACACGCGAGCCCCAATAGCGGTTACCCTGAGGCAGCCCTTGCTGGTATTCTCAATTGCCGTTTCGGCGGTCCCCACTACTACTTCGGCGAACTCTTCGACAAACCCTTCATCGGCGAGAACGACCGCGAACTCTCTACCCAAGACATGCACATCGCCGTCCGCATTAACCGAACGGCCGAAGTCCTTATGCTAGTCTTGACGTCTGTCGTAGTGTTATTTCTTTAGAAGTATTTAGTGATGTGGGCGGTGTCGAAGTTGTTCATCTCGTTGATCATGCGGACTGAGGAGTCGATGATGGGGAAGGCACAGAGGGCGCCTGTGCCTTCGCCCAGGCGCAGGCCCAGGTTGAGGATGGGCTTGGCGTGGACGATGTCGAGCATTCGATGGTGGCCGCTCTCATCTCCGCAATGGGTGAAAGTCATGTAGTCCTGAGCTGCGGGATAGAGTTGGATGGCCGCGATAGCACAGGCCGTCATGATGAAGCCGTCAACCAGTACCACAAGGTGTTTTTCGGCACCCCGAAGCATCGCGCCGATGGCCGTCACCATCTCGAATCCACCGAAGTAGCGGATGGCGTTCTCGGTCGTGTTCTCCATTGTTTCGTGGTAATGCTTTAATGCTTGAGCTAGCACTTCTCGCTTGTGAGTGATACCGGGATGGTCAAGGCCAGCTCCCGCCCCGATGCACTCGTCAAGCGGAATGTTACCAAACAGGCTCATCCAGATACTTGACGGCGAGGTGTTGGCGATGCCCATCTCGCCGATGCACAGCACCTGGCAGCCCTCGGCGATGCAGTCATCCACGAGGTCGCACCCGGATTGGATAGCGCGGTCAAATTCCACCTCACTCATGGCGGGTTCGTGCAGGAAATTGCGGGTGCCGCGGGTAATCTTGCGGTCGATAATGCCCTCAACATTGCTGAGGTCATAATCCACACCCGTGTCTACGATGCGCAACTTGAAGCCATGTTGGCGGCAAAACATGTTCACGCCCCCACCGCCACGGGTAAAGTTGATCATCTGTTGCCAGGTGACCTCGCGGGGCGACACGCTCACGCCCTCGCGCTCAATGCCGTGGTCACCACCCAGCAGCAGGTGGCAGGGATGCTTCAGGCTAGGCGTCAAGGTCTGTTGGATGAGGCAGATCTGCATGGCCAGTTCTTCTAGACGGCCCAGCGAGCCTTTGGGTTTGTTCAGGTGGTCGATTTTCTGTTGGATGGCATTATCCATCGTTTTGTCAGTGTGTGCTATTTTGAATGCTTTCATTTATCTTGTTTTTTAATGCGAATTACGCTAATTAGACAAATTTCACGAATAACTATATTTTCCCAATTCGATTAATTCGCAAAATTCGTATTAGCTCCGCAGGATGTTACTTGATTTTTAAAGGGATGCCAGATACCATGAGGATAACTTCATCGGCTCGGCTGGCGATGTACTGGTTCATCCAGCCCTGCAGATCAGTGAAGCGCCGTTGCACGGCATCAACACTCACACCTCCGCTGCCGATTTCGTTGGTCACGAAGATTAAAGTCGCGTCTTGTGCCGTGAAGCGGTCAAACTCCGCTTTGACCATATCCAAAACCTGCTGTGTGTCTTGATCTTGATTCTCAAAGAAGAAATTGGTCAACCATAGCGTCACACAATCGATGACCGCCACGCGACCTGTCAGGTCATAACGGCTCAAGTGTTTCTCTTCCTCGATGTTGGTCCACTGTGGGCCTCGGCGCTCCTGATGGCGGCGTACCCGCTCACGGAACTCCTCGTCCCACACGTGGGCTGTTGCCACATAGACAGGATTGTCAGCAAGACTCAATGCAAACTGCTCGGCATAGCGGCTCTTGCCCGAGCGTTGCCCACCAGTGATTAGTATGATTTTACTCATGTTAGTTCATTATTTGTAGAGACGCAAAATCTTGCGTCTCAGTATCATTCGCCATGTTCGGGAGACGCAAAATTTTGCGTCTCTACAATAATAAAGTCCCCGTAATCGGGCAAATTGCTCCAAGCGTTGTGCCAGGAATACAGTCCAGCGTGGAGTCCTGCGCTAATGAGAACACCGGCATGGGCAAAGATAGCTACCCGCTTGTAGGGCTTGTCCTTCAGTTCGTCAAGGAATGCCGCTACCCGTTGGTATTGCTGTCTGAAGCTCTCGCCGCCTGTCGTGGGCTGGTTGATATAGTCATCGTACCACTCCTGCAGGTGAGGATCCTGGATTTCGTCATAGAGTTGCATTTCCCACTCGCCCATGTTCATCTCCAGCAGGCGGTCGTCGGTCTCCGCGTCAGGGTAGCCGCAATAGGCCGCCAACTTGCGGGCGCGTGTCAGCGGCGATGAGAACACCTTGTCAAACGGCAGGAACTGCTCCAGTGAACGACGAGTTCGTTCGGCCTCTTGCTCAAAGGTGTCTCGCAGGGGCACATCGGTCCATCCATAGCAAGTACCCTTGGGAACATCGACGCTGGTATGTCGCACTAAGATAATATCCATATCAATTTACTAGTTGTTGTGAACAGGTGACCAAATAGACTGCCAGTTCTACCAGCAGACACACGGCGCCGCAGCAGTCGCCTGTATAGCCGTGAATCTTGCGTAGCATGAGCAGATACAGGAAATACATCACCAGTGCAGGAAATACAATCACCAGATACCAGTTGGCACCCAGCAGTCCGAATAATAGTGCCATCGGCAGCATGCCCTGTACGGTCAGACTCAAACCTGCAGTAAGTGATGGTTTGCGATAGATGGTCTTGTTCTTGGCTTCTTCCTCGCGACGGGCATAGGGTAGCATATTGATCAGTTGGCTCGTGACCATCTTGGAGAACGGGTCCGCCCCCAGGACGGCAAATGCCGCCACAGTCACAGGCATACTATAGAGCGCAGTGCCCAACAAGAGCATGTAAATGATGAGCCCCAACACGCCATAAGTGCCGATGTGGGAATCCTTCATGATAGCAAGGATGCGCTTACGGTCACCACCGCCGCCAAAGCCGTCCAGGAAATCGGCCAGGCCGTCCTCGTGCAGTGCCCCTGTGATGAGTAAGCGCACAGCAATCGCGGCAATGACGGCCACGGCATGAGGCAGTACCATGCTGCCGAAATAGAGTGTCGCCGCCATGGCGCCTCCCGTGAGCCAGCCTGTCAATGGCCAATACTCAACGACTGTCTTATAACTCGATTGCGGGGGCTGATGGAGACGCCAAAAAGGCAGACGCGTGAAGAAAATCAACGCCGCCCAAATGTTGTCATACCACCTCGATTTTACTGCTCCTTCTTCCATAGCGCAAAGGTACAAAGAAGTTTCTAGTTTCTAGTCCCTAGTTCCTAGTTTTTTTGGTGGTTTTCATGCGGCTTGCTCATTAAAAAGTAGTACCTTTGTCCCATAAATCAAATGAACAAAAGAATGAAGAAATTTTTAGGATTAATTGCAGTATTGGTGCTGCTTTGCGCCTGCTCTTCACAGGGCGACAAACAGACAAAGTCAGGCGCAGATTCGATGGAAGAAGTGACCGTGAAGTATGCCACAGGTTTCAGTGTTCGCGACTCAGCCGACATTCGTCTGGTTGATGTGGGTAAAAAAGACCATTTCGCTCTCGTTCATGACGCCGATGCCGTTGTTCCTGAGGGCTATGTCAAGGTCAAGGTGCCCATCGAGCGCACCATCTGCATGACCTCGCTGCAACTGTCCAATTTCACTATCCTCGATGCTCACGACATCGTCAAGGGCATTACCAGCACCAAAAACCTCTTTAACGAGGACATCAAGGCGCGCGTGAAGGACGGGCGCATCGTCAAAATTGGTATGGAAGGTGAATTTGACCCCGAGGT